>Ga0315310_10002912_pt1 | contig 10679 bp, 12 predicted proteins | sample TDP5_MG_FD_203630 | JGI IMG/M metagenome (GOLD analysis project Ga0315310, IMG submission 203630) | Freshwater sediment microbial communities from Lake Towuti, South Sulawesi, Indonesia - TDP5 | ecosystem: Environmental > Aquatic > Freshwater > Lake > Sediment | place: Indonesia: South Sulawesi...
GAGGAGGAGAAATAAAATTTTGATGTTTGGGTTTGAGATAAAAAATTTATAAAAACGAGGTATCTACCACTCTTAGGTGGGATAAAAGAGAATGAGAATCGCGCTTCTTGGTGGAGCAGGAACCGTTGGAAGCACGGCTACAAGGGTTCTCGCTATGAGCGATGTTTTTTCGGAAATTGTGATTGGTGATGTAGAAATTGAGAAGGCGAAGATGCTTGCTTCAGAACTAGGCGAAAAAGTTTCGGCTGTGAGAGTGAATGCCTTAGATTCAAGCAGTATTAAAAAGGCCATTGAAGGATCATCCGTGGTGCTTAACTGTATTGGACCTTTCTACAAGTTTGGACCTATAGTATTGAAGGCAACTATCGAGTCGGAAGTAAATTATGTTGACATTTGCGATGATTTCGACGCGACAGAGATGCTTCTAAAAATGGATAAAGAAGCCAAAAAGGCGGGACTTTCTGCTTTGGTAGGAATGGGAAGCTCGCCTGGAATTGCAAACGTTCTCGTAAGATTCTGCGTTGACATGCTTCTGGATGAAGTGGAGTCTATAGACATCTACCATGCCCATGGAGGAGAGCCAATAGAAGGGCCAGCTGTTGTAAAACATAGGATACACTCTATGATCATTAGAATACCAGTATTTCTAGATGGGAAGTTTAAAACTGTAAATTTATTCGAAGAGAGCGGTATGGCGCTTGAAGAGGAAGCTGATTTCCCAGAAATTGGGAAATACAGAGTGTATGCTTATCCGCATCCTGAAACCATAACGCTTCCTAAGTACATTAAAGGAGTTAAACGGGTTACAAACTTAGGGCTTGTACTCCCTCCAGCGTATGCGGAGCTTATCAAGGGTATTGTGAGGCTAGGCATGACCGGCGAAGAACCCGTTGAGGTGAAAGGACAAAAGGTAGCACCCCTTGATTTTGCCGTTGGCTTCGCCTTATCTCAGAGAAAGAGGCTCATGAAAGAAGCTGGAATAACAGAACCGATGGGTAGCCTGAAAATAGTGGTCAAAGGGAAAGAGAAAGGAGAAAGTAGCACGTATGTTTTTTCAATGTCCTCAAGGGGAAGAGGAATGCCTGAAGGAACTGGAGTGCCAGCAGCTTTAGGAGCCATGCTCATGGGCCTTGGCAAAATACGTGAGAAAGGCGTTTTTCCACCCGAAGCCGCAGTAGACCCAATAGACATGTTTATACTCGCTAAGGAAGAGATAAAAATCGGCGATAAAGCTGGGCTTCCAATTCTAGTCGAACATATAGACAGAGAAGGAAACGTTGAAAGGCAAAGTCTGGAATCGTTGTTAAAATAGTTAATGTATAATGTGTGCAGCATCTATATTTCTCAGTTGCACATTTGAATATTGGATGGTGTGATGAAGGAAAAATACATACTAGCCCATGACACGGGAACCAGCAGCAACAAGGCCGTACTGGTGAGGTTAGACACAAACATCGTCGGACACACGACGGCTGAATATTATGTGCATTATCCCGAAAAAGGATGCGCAGAACAGTCTCCCTCCGACTGGTGGAAGGCCGTTGTCGCAACCACGAGGAAATTATTACAGTCAACAAAAATAAAACCTTCAGACATAGCTGGAATAGCTTTTTCAACACAGATGGCTGGAACCCTGCCTATGAACGAGGAAGGTGAGCCTCTGATGTCCTGTATGATATGGCTGGACACGAGAGCAGCAGAAGAAGCAGAGAAAATATGTAAGGGGCTGATAAAAGTGGCAGGATACAACGTCCTCACGTTGCTCAGGTTTCTGCGTATAACCGGCGGTGCGCCTGGGCATGCTGGAAAAGACGCAATTTCCAAAATATTATGGATTAAGAAAAATGAACCCGACATCTACTCCAAGACTTTCAAGTTTCTTGACTGCAAGGACTACGTCTTATACAAATGCACTAGAAACTTTGTGACCAGCAGGGACTGTGCAAACATATCGTGGATGATGGATACCAGAAAGGAAAGACTATGCTGGTCAGACTCCATTCTCAAAAAATATGGTATAGATAAAGAAAAATTACCAGAAATCAAGAAGTCAACGGAGCTAGCTGGTAAACTCACAACTGAAGCCGCTGAAGAGCTAGGATTGAATGCAGGAATGCCCGTGGTGGTCGGCGCTGGAGATGTGGCTTCAGCGGCTGTTGGGTCAGGAGCAGTTATGGAAAACCAAATTCACGCTTATATTGGAACAAGCAGCTGGTTGACCTGCCACGTATCAGAGAGAAAGAAGGATATTATTCACTACATTGGCAGCATCTGCAGTGCAAACCCAAACATGTACCTATGCGTAGCTGAACAGGAAACAGCTGGCGCATGCCTAGACTGGGTAAAGAACAACCTATTCAAAGAAAGCAAAGAGGACGTTTATGAAATGTTTGATAGAATGGCTGCTAATGTTGAACCCGGCTCAGGCGGTTTAATATTCACTCCGTGGCTTTTCGGTGAAAGAGCCCCTTTAGACGATTCAACAGTAAGAGGGGGTTTCCACAACCTAAGCTTGGAGCATTCAAGAGAACATCTTGTAAAGGCTGTACTTGAAGGAGTCGCCTTTAACATGAAATGGGCATTGGGCTATGTTGAGAGACTTTCCAGCAGAGCAGATGCCATAAACATGATTGGTGGAGGTGCCTTCTCAAGTGTTTGGTGTCAAATATTCGCTGATGTTCTAAATAGACCAATAAGACAGGTGCATGACCCTAAGGAGGCTGGTGCTAAAGGCGCGGCAGTCATAGCCATGGTTGCCCTCGGATACTTAAAGCAATTTGAAGATGCCGCAAAACTCGTAAAAATTGACCATGTATTCGAGCCGAACCCAAAAAATGTTCAAATCTATGAACAAATCTTTGATGAATTCAAAAACATATACAGAAACAACAAACAAATTTACCGTCGGCTAAATTCGCGAAAGTTCCCCTAGCATATATCGTTGAAATTGCAACAGTCAAGAGGGAAGGAAATGGATGTATTTGAGGCTGTTCAGAAGAGGCGGTCAATTAGAGCCTATGATTCGACGCCTATACCAAATGAGAAGTTAGAGAGGATTCTGGAAGCCGCGAGACTTTCACCTTCAGCTGGTAATGTTCAGCCTTGGCACTTCATTGTTATTGAAGATCACGAAAAGAGGAAAAAACTGGCTAAAGGAGGAAGGTATGCAAGATTCTTAAAAGAATCGCCCATTGTAATAGTTGGCTGTGGTGACCAAAAGGCTTCCAGCAAATGGTGCATGGTTGATGTTGCCATAGCCATGCAGAACATGGTCTTAACAGCCACAGGTGAAGGGTTAGGCACATGCTGGATTGGAAGTTTCAACGAAAACCAAGTCAAAGAAATGTTCAAAATCCCTGAAAACTTTAAGGTTGTAGCGCTTTTGGCTGTCGGTTATCCACATGAGAAGCTTGACATTCTAGGGAAAATCTCACACGTTATTCGAAGGCGAAAGCGATTGGAAAGGATTGGAAGTTTCGAAGAATATGGAAGAAGTTTTTAATTTCAACATTTTTAGCTCTTAATAGTCATAGGTATAACTTGCCTTTTAGAACTATTACAGCATTTCCTGTTAGATCAATTCTGTCATCGGGCTTCAGTCGTACAGTAAGTTCACCGCCTCTTTGAGATGCTTGATATGCCAACATTTTCTTTTTCTTCAATATTTTCGACCAATATGGTGCAAGTACTGTGTGAGCTGCTCCAGTTACAGGGTCTTCATTAATTCCTACCCAAGGAGCGAAAAAGCGCGAAATGAAGTGGTATGGAGGCATTCCTGAAGCTGTTACAATAACCCCTTTAATCTTTTCTCTTGCCCTTATGGACTTCACAAGTTCATAGTTTGGTTTTAGACTTTTGACATCTTCTTCATTAAAAAGATGAACTAGCAATATTTTGGTCCTTTTGCCATATGCGACATTTTTGAAATTAGTAATGGCAATAGCACTGATGATGTCTTGCGGCGGACTGATTTCTATCGGCTCATCTTGCGGGAAATCTAAGCATATTCCATTCTTTTCTTTTTTAGCTGATAAAATACCACTTTTTGTTTCGAACATTAATTCGTCTTTGAGTATGTTAATGTCATAAAACAAAACCGTAGCAGCGGCAAGCGTTGCGTGCCCGCAGAGAGGAACCTCTACAGTCGGAGTGAACCAACGTAAAGAGAAAGTTTTTGTCTCTTCGAAGGGTTTCTCTTCGAGAGAACGTAGAAAAGCTGTTTCAGACAAATTCATTTCTGACGCTATAAACTGCAAAATATTATCCTCTAGCTTATTCTGTAAAATGCAAACAGCAGCAGGATTGCCCTTAAATGGTTCTTTAGTGAAAGCATCCACGAGATAAATGGAAATTGTCTTTCTGCCAGTATTTCCCATAATAGGCCTCGCAGTCAATCAAATTCTGTTTTTGATTATCCAATGAACATAATATTTATTGCTTTCCCAGCATTTTATGGTTCTGTGGTGATTTTATGGCGGATCACATTGACGACATCGAATCTTTTCCTTTAGCGCTTCCAGAGGGTATTGATGACGAAAATTATGTCGTCGCCACATATTACGTGGCTGTCCCGAGGGATTGGCCTCTGGATAAGATTGCCATGGCGGTGGCAGTTGAACAAAGCACTGGTACATGGATACGCGTTCCAGAAGAAACCCCAGAGTTGCGTCGTAAACATATAGCAAAAGTCATCGGAACTTATGAAGTGCCTGATTATGAGTATGAAGTTCCCGCAGACGTAACGTTAAGAAAATATGTGGTTCAAATCGCTTATCCCTATGAAAACTTTATGAACGAAATCTCTATGTTGTTAACGACAGTCATTGGGAATATCTCAATGGCTGGCAGGCTCAAACTTTTGGATGTAAAATTTCCCAAGAGCTATTTGAACATGTTTAAAGGTCCAAAGTTCGGCGTGCCGGGAATAAGAGACTATCTTAACATTTATGATCGACCAATTTTGAACAACATGATTAAACCGTGTACTGGCTATCCGCCTGAAGTGGGGGCAAAATTGGCATACGAGGCATTGGTAGGCGGAGTTGATTTTGTTAAAGATGATGAGTTGTTGGCAAATGCGCCCTTCAATACTGTCGAGGATAGGATTGTGAAGTACATGGAAGTCGTTGATAAAGCAGAGCAGGAAACCGGAGAAAAGAAAATGTACACAATAAACATCACGGCAGACGCGCCAAAAATTTTCGAATTTGCAGAAAAAGTGATAAAGTTAGGCGCCAATGCCATTATGGTCAATCATCTAGTCGTTGGCATTGGAGTATTGAAGACTTTGGCTGAGGACCCAAGCATAAAAGTGCCAATATTGGGTCACATGGACATGGCTGGAGCCTTCTATGAAGATGCTGAAACTGGCATTTCATCCCATCTCATACTTGGAAAGCTTCCAAGACTCGCCGGAGCTGATATAGTCGTGTATCCAGCACCATATGGTAAGCAACCCTTCTTCATCAAGGAAAAATATTTGAAGGTTGGGAAAGCCTTGCTTTTTCCCATGCATACCATAATGCCCACTATGCCTATGCCATCAGGAGGCATAACACAATTGCATGTGCCGCAACTTATATATGATTTGGGAACAAACATTGCTGTCGGTGCTGGAGGAGCAATCCACGCGCATCCAATGGGTCCGAGAGCCGGGGCAAAAGCCTTTAGACAATCGATTGAGGCGGCAATGAATAAAATTCCCATAGAGCAATATGCAGAACAGCATCCCGAGCTGAAGGCCGCCGTTGAGGCTTGGAAAGCGGGTCCAGTAGCCCTACTATTGGAGTAAAGTAAGCATTAGTAGTTGTGTGAACCAAACGCAGCTTTTCCCTACTTTTCTAAATGTTTCTTCATGGCGTCCACGAATTTTTGAGCATTCAATAATATCGCCTTTGCCTCTGGTTCTTTAGCAATTGTTGTAACGCTGTACTCGTAGGTTTCTCTCGCAGCTTTGCATCAGCAAGGTTTTTTCCTAATTCTTTCGCAAAAATTTCCGTCAATACAAATCTTCTGCCGAACTCTGAAACCACCCTTTCATGCGTCTTAGGAAAAAATATTTATGGTGGATAATGCTGCTCTGGCCGCATGATACATGGCGTAGTAAGCCCTCGAAATAGCATCTTCATATTCACCATCGCGAAAAAGCTTTTCAGCAACCTTTAATTTCGCAACGGCTTTTTCCAAATGTGCCTTTGCCATACTCATTTAGAAAGTCTCCATGTAGTTGTGTACCCTCTTCTATGATAGAGAGGGCAAGCGGGTTCCTCTCCTCAGCCATGTGGATAAAACCTTTCTTATCCATTACAATTAAGGAAATATCTACCTGCAAAGCTGGAATTATAGGATAGATCAGGTCGTAAAGGCGTTGCCTAACCACCCAACCCTCTGCATTTTCAACCAAGACGAGAAGGTCTACGTCGCTTTCAGCAGTTGCTTGCCCGCGAGCTGTAGAACCAAAGAGTATGACATCCTTGACTGTTTTCTCATTCCATGAAATCATTGTGGAGGCTATTGTTGCCGCAACTTTTCCAAGCGTCATTCTTTGCGTAGTTATACCTTCTCTGACTATGAGCCTTCTTAAAGCTTCTCTGATAAGTGTGCTTCGATTTGGATAAAGCCCAGCGCTAACTAATTCCTCAATTTCTTGAGCTACCTCTCTTGAAACTCTAACGGGGATGACTGTGCTCATGATCCTTGTATACACGGTGTACGCAGATAAACATTGGCGAGGCTTTGCAACGGTAAACTGAATAACTAGCCTCCACGCATTGTAATGTTGATGCTATATGAGCCTCGAAGAATATACAAAGGAAAAGCTCTGGCTAATACTCATCGAAACTGTCCATTCTCTAGTCATGTATCCAAACCACAAGGCCTACACAAGAGAGGCTATCTTAAACGAGAAACCAGGCATAACTCCATCCGAATTGGCTGCAAGGTTGAAGATACCTTTAGGCGAAGCCTTGGTAATCCTACACGAATTAGCCAACGAGAGGAAGCAAGTATCTTGAGAGAGAGAGCGGCCTTAAAAATTGGCGGCAGATTTTTCTTTGAGGCTCTCAAAAGAATTTCCTAAAACCTGAATCCTTTTGACATTTGCTTCACCGAGATCCCTCTTTACAACTTCCGCGCGCTAAGGCAATACTGTGATGACTAACAGGCACATAAGGATGGGTGGCTGCGAGAAAACTGAAAAGCTTTTGAAAGAACTCACTGACAAATCACAGCTTCAGATGTTAGACTGTAGACAAAAATGAGTTTCTAATCCCGGCGAAATGGCCAAAAATTTGAGGGGACACTGATCAACCATTGAAAAACATTTACAAGTGCTTCTTGCTAGCAGCATTGTTGAGAAAGTTCCGTCATTGACTGAAGATGCCAGCTTTCACTTCGTTATGGAATACGCGGCAAGGGGAACGAAATATTAGTCACAATTCAGAAAGCGTGTCACGAATTCTAGCTTATCTTCGTGAAAGTTTTTGCCCTTGGTTGCAAGTTCTAAATGATTTGGACACTTGAAGCCTTGAAAGTCAAGAAAACTTCAGTATTTAGGTTAAGTGCCATTTCATTGAAGGAGCGCTTAGTTATCTGAACTGCAAAGGGTTTTCCAACATCCACTTTAAGCCTGACAAGTGAACCCAAATCTGAAATCTCAATAATCTTCCCTTTGTAAATGTTTCTCGCGCTGGAATCAAAACGGTTTTTAGACAAAATTATGTCTTCAGGGCTGACAAAGACCGAAACTGTGCCACTTTGTTGTAAAGTGGTTTCTATCTGCAAGCCGTTTCCAATGTCAACTGATGTTATGCCGTTCTCTGTGACTTTTGCAGTTCCATTGAAAGTGTTTTCTAGAGCAGCAAAGCTAGCCAAGGTCTTTGAAAGGTTTCTGAAGGTTTCAGTTGGTGGCCCAACTTCGCCTATTTTTCCATCTTTTATCAATGCGATGCGGTGCGGCAAATTTTTCGCTTGAAACATGTTATGCGTAGCCATCACTATGGTAGTTTTCAATTCGCGGTTTGTAGTGGCTATAACTTCTTCAACGATTGAGGCAGTTTTTGGGTCCAAGTTTGCAGTTGGCTCATCTAAAAGGAGAAGCTTCGTGTTTAATGTCAAAGCCCTTGCCAATGCCACTCTTTGCTGTTCTCCTCCTGAAAGCTTCTTTGCATTACGCTTTTCGAATCCGTCCAACTTGACAAGTCTTAATACCTTACTGACTTCTTCATCAATCCTGTTTTTCGACGTTTTTCTCATTCCTAAGCCGTATGCGACGTTGTTGTAGACTGTTGTGCTGAAAAGTATTGTTTTTTGGAAAACCATTGTGCTTTCCATACGCATATTCTCGAAGTTTTTCTCTGTGACTTTTTCGCCAAGGAAGTGAACTTCGCCCTTTGAAGGTTTTTCAATAAAAGCCAAAATCTTCAGCAATGTTGTTTTTCCAGAACCATTGGGTCCAAGCAGAGCCATAATTTCTCCTGCTTGAATTTTCAAGTTGACACCATCCAACGCTGTTATTCCATCGAAATTTTTTGTTACGTTTCTTAATTCTGCGGCGAAGCTCATTTCTTTCTCCTTTGAATGAGGTTTAGTGCTAGGTTTATTCCGAAAACCAATGTAAGCAGTATTATCGCCAAAGCGATGGCTACATCTATGTTGTTGCTGTCTATCTCAAGTTTGATTCCAGTGGTTAAGAGTTCTGTAACTCCCGCTATGAACCCACCAACGAACACAGCTACGCCCAACTCTCCAATTGCGCGATTGAAACTTGCTATCCCGGCAAGAAAAATCCCGTCCAGAGCTTCTCTTAAGACGGCGAAAGAGGCTTGAGCTTCTGAAGCCCCCAATGTCTTTGCCAGATTCGCTATTTCTGGGTCAACCGCTTCTATTGCTGATGCTGCTAGACTCACAATTATAGGTGCTACAAGTATGGCTTCACCGATTATTATGGCTGTTGGAGTGTACAGCAACCCCAAAAAACCGAGCGGTCCCTTTTCTCTCGAAAAAATAAGAAACAAGAAAAAACCCAAGGCCACTGTTGGTATGCCTATCAACGAGTTAAAGATAGTCTTCACTAGAAATCTCCCACGGAAATTCTTGAGCCCCAAGATCGTTGCAATCGGAATTCCCCAGAGGGCAGCAATCACAGTGGCAGAACCTGAAACGAAAAGTGAACGCAAAGTGATTTCGAGTATCCTTGGATCTCCAGAAAAAATGAGTTGGAGGGCTTTAATCAAACCATCCAAGATTTCCATTAAGATCTTTCACCTTAGTTATAGAGTTCTGGGTAGCGGTTGTCTCTATATTCTGATGGGCATTCGGTGCCGTTAATGAATGCGTAATCCTTTATCCATTGAACTATTTGTGAAGTTGAGTTTTGCATTAATAGTTGAACAGCGCTACGAAAGAGGCTCTGTCCGTATTCAGATTTTCCATAATTATCTATCAGTTGTTGGCACTCGTCTGAAATCAGGAATTTTATGAAGGTTATTGCATTGGTAAAGTTCACGTTCGGGTGACGTGTTTGATTTACTGCTATTACACTGTAGACATTGAGCAATTCTTTCGTTTCGGTTATGAAAGCTACCAACGAGATCGTGCCATCTTTTGAAAGTTTCAAATATGTGCCGATGTCTGAAAGCGTATACGATCCAAACTCGTTGGCCATGTTTAGTGTTGCGCTCATGCCAGAACCAGCACTCGCGTACCATGATTCCATGGATATTTGCGTGTAACTGTATCCAGCCTTTGCCCATAGGCTTTTTTCTTTCGTATGGGTTCCCGAGCTATCGCCCCTAGACACCCACATCCTTCCTGTATGATTTCTTCCATAGTCAACTATCTTCTTGAATGCGCCCATTGCATCCATCCCATTGATTCCAGCGGGGTCTGATCGTGGCCCGACTATCGTGAAGAAGTTGTAGGCTATTATTTTTCTACATACCCCATCTCCTTCTTGGAGGAACTGTGTTTCGTTGGAGGGTGAATGAACGAGTAATGCATCTACATTGCCTCCCTGTGCCTGCTGTATCGCTTGTCCAGTGCCAACAGGTAAAAACCCGAGGTCTATGGAGTATTTTGCCTCAAAGGCTCGCTCTGTCGCATTTAAGAGTCCGGTTTCGTAAAGGCTCGTAGTCGTGGAAACTAGAAGTCTTGTTTTGGTAAAGTACCGAAAATAAGCGAGTGATGCAGCAATTATCAATACCGTTACTGCAGCCGCAATTATGATCACTTTTGTCCACATGAGCATACGTTGCACCGTTATGTTTTTTGATTCATATCGATTTTAAATTTATAAACATTGCGCAACAATAACATCAAACAAGATGTCTACTCAGAAGAAGATTAAATTCTCATGCAAAATCTGGATAGAATATGAACGAAAACCACTTTTGGGTAAAGGCGGAGCCGAAATCCTAGAGCAGATAGAAAAAGAGGAATCAATTTCGAAAGCCGCGAAGAAGCTCGGTATGTCTTATCGTTATGTTTGGAGTTATCTGCAAAAAATAGAGAAAACCATAGGCGAACCCATCGTAGAAACCTATAGGGGCGGTAAGTCTGGCGGAGGCGGCGCGAAACTAACAAAGCTTGGCAGGAGTTTGTTAGACGAGTATAAGCGCGCGGAGAGCTATTTGGATGAGGTTCTCACCGCCAGGGAAAAGCAAGTGAAGTTACAGTAGTGA
>Ga0315310_10002913_pt1 | contig 10679 bp, 7 predicted proteins | sample TDP5_MG_FD_203630 | JGI IMG/M metagenome (GOLD analysis project Ga0315310, IMG submission 203630) | Freshwater sediment microbial communities from Lake Towuti, South Sulawesi, Indonesia - TDP5 | ecosystem: Environmental > Aquatic > Freshwater > Lake > Sediment | place: Indonesia: South Sulawesi...
ATTTCGAAGTTCACCTGGTCCCGCAAGTTCTGGAAGTCGTCGTTCTGAAGTTCAAATCGCTGGCTTTCATCGCCAAGAACGGCCAGAAACCAGACGTGAGCGTCGATTTCGACAACTTCGAATTCCAGGGACCTCTGAAATTCATCGACACCCTGCGGCAATACCTCCCTCTCGACGGCTTCAAGGATCCGCCCAACCTGGACATCACCCCACAGGGACTTACCTTGGGGTACACGCTGGGCTTGCCGGCTCTGACCGTCGGGGTGATGAGCCTCCAGAACATCAACCTGGAAGCGGAGTGCAAACTGCCGTTCACCGGCGACCCGCTCAGCTTCCGCTTTGAGTTCTGCAAACGGCATGACCCCTTCCTGCTGACAGTCTCGATCTTCGGCGGCGGTGGTTTCTTCGGCGTGGAACTGGAGCCCACGGGCGAGGGACTGAAGCGGCTGGAAGGCTCGTTCGAATTCGGCGGCAACTTCGCCCTGGACATCGGCGTAGCCAGCGGCGGAGTCCACTTGATGGCGGGAATCTACTTTGCCATCACCGCTCAGAAGACGCAGTTGACGGGCTACGTGCGCTGTGGCGGATCGGTCGAGGTGCTAGGGATTATCTGCATTTCCGTCGAGTTCTACCTGGAGCTCAGCTACGTCTCGCCACCCAGCCGCGCCTGGGGACGGGCCACGCTCACGGTGGAAATCGAAATCCTGTTCTTCAGCATCAGCGTGAACCTCACCGTGGAGCGGGAGTTCGCCGGCAGTGGCACCGAAGCAGCCTTCGTGCCGGCTTTCGGCGATGGCACGCCCGCGCTGCCCGTGACGGCGGCCCTCGGCGTCGGAGACCTTCTGACCGCCGACGACTGGCGGGTGTACTGCGAAGCGTTTGCGTAAAGGGGGAGCAATTATGGCCACCAAACAGACGGTGATTTGGACGGCACTCCCGAACGGCTGGGCGACCGAGGCGGCGACGCCGACCCTCAAGCTCTCCGTGTTTGTGTCACCCAGACTGGAAACCAGCGAAGGTCTGCCGCGCCCGACCCTCTCGCAATTCCCCGATTTCCTCGAATGGTCGGCCAAAGTTGCTGCGGCTTCCTTCAGCGTCCAGTTCGGCAGCGGTCCGCCGGTGGCGGCCAACCGCGTCGGGCCCGCCTTGGAGCCGGAACTGTGGGCTGCCCTCTGCAAGCCTACGACTTATGTGAAGCCGTACCAGCCGCCAAGCCTGGTTGAGCGGAACATCCGATCCATCCCGGTGCGCAATGTTAGCCAATTCCTCAAGGCTCAATACCAGTCGGTGATCACGGATTCGCCGACGGCCTTGCCCCGCAGGGAAATGCTGGTCGAGAAGCTATCACCCGTGACCCTGTACTCACCACCCGCCAGGGTCGCGCCCGAAACGCGCGTAGGGCCGCAAGCCGCACCGGCCAAGGCTGCTGTGCCCCAGGCTCTAAGGATGGAACCCCGGACCACAATGCCGCAGCGCCCCCAGGCCGCAGCCGCGGAGCAGGTCAGTCCGCCGGCAGCCGACCTTCGCACGTTTACCCAGAATCTCCATCCCCGCGTCCGCGCAAGCGCGACGAGGGATTTGAACCTCCTGCTGGCACGGCCCGAGGTAACCCTGAAGCCCCAAACCCTGGATGCCTACAAGAGCCTGACCCAGGACTTAACCAGATTCCGGGCCGTGGCACCAACCGCCACACCCGAACCCACGCGGGATTTCCTCCAAGTGGCGTTGTTCCATCGGCCGCCGACGCTGGTCCCACCGCCGCTGTTAGTCCCGGAAATCGATTTTCATGAATTCCTGTCCAGCCTGGGCAGCTATCCCGAACTGATGCGCCGCCTGGGTTTGATAATCGATCTGGAAGTGCCTGCGCCATCCGAGCTTTCCGCGTCAGAAACGGTGCGTGTGCTTCCGACTTGGTCCCCGGCCCTTTCCTCCAGCAGCGACTTCACACCGAAGACGGCGTGTGTGGCGGATAAGTCAGCGGGACGCTTCATGAGCTCTCCTGGGCCCGACGCCGACCTGGTCAATGGCTTGCTGAAACTCAACGATGAGGAGAGACACCCCGTCGTGACCTACGATGTGGATGGCGGTGCGATGAAAACCCTCCACCTCGCTGAGCACCTCCAAGCTGAGACGCTGCGCGCCAAGGAAGCCAAACTCGCACCCGCACGGATTCAGACCGCGGCGCCCCCCTCCGGACAGGCATCGACTACGCCGCCCGCCGGCACTCAGCTTCGCCTGGCCCCGCTGGCGGTGAAATCCTCCGCGGCTTCTGATGCCTCGGCGTCCCAACGCGGCGCCGCGCCAGGAGCGGTGGAGAAGGAAGAGACCGTTACTGCCCCGTTGACCATGCTGCGCTCCGCGCCGGCCCGAGAGCGTCCTGCGGAGGTCGCGCCGGCTCCGGCAGTAGGCACTCTGCCAGCGCTTCGCTCGGCGGGGATTTCGGTGGCTCGTACGGGGCGTGCTGTGCTCCTGGCCAAGGCGGTGGACAAGGTTGCGGTTCACAACCAGGCCGTGCAGGCCAGCCGCCCCCAAGATGTAACCTTCTATGCCGAAGATTTGGTGCGGGGCTACCGTGTTGATGTTTGGGATTCAGAGTCGAAGTCCTGGCATTCGCTCATGAAACGCATCGGAGCCTACCAGTTCCTGGAGACGGGGGTAACACGCGAATATCAGGACGAAGGCTTTGTGCAAATGGCGGTGACGCAGTCGCCGGAAAAGCCCGCTGACGAGGCCCCCGGGGATCTCTATCTGCACGAATCCATGTTCCGTTGGGACGGCTGGAGCCTCTCGGCGTCGCGTCCCGGCAAGTCGGTTGGTCCGAAGGGCCAGCCGGAGCGCTACGACGATCCGTCCCGTGCCGTGGACAAGGCGCAGAGCCAGTTCAAGCTGGTCACCTCGTTCCAGGCCGCCCCCGGCACGCTTCCCCGGCTGCGGTTCGGAACCACGTACCGCCTGCGCGCCAGGGTCGTGGACTTGGCCGGGAACAGTCTCGCGCTCGACGCAGTCCCGCCGGATGACTTTTCCCAGGCCACGCCGCCCCACGCCTACACGCGGTTTGAACCTGTAGTGCCTCCGGTAGTGCTGCTGACCAAATCGCTCGTGGGGGCGAAATCGCCGGGTGAGTCGCTCAACAATCTGGTCATCCGCAGCAACTTTGACAAGTCGGCACTCGAGTACGTCGCGACCTTCGCAGACCTGACCGCCAATCCCGCCTATGCCGCCCCTGCCGAACGCCTCCTCGCCGCCCCCAAGACCAGCCAACTGATGGCGGAGCGCCATGCCATGTTCGATCAGCAGGCGGGCGCCATGAAGAAAGAGGCTGACACCTACGAGATGATCCGCCAGCGCGCCGACGCTGCCTTTGCCACCGACCCAGCTTCCAAGTGCCCCATCCAGGAACAGCTTGCCGTGCCTTATATGCCTGATCCGCTGGCGCGAGGCGCCACGGTCGTGCTTCTCGATCGCGACGGCAATGCCATTGGCAACGCCCGTGTCGTCTCCTTCTACGGAGCTGATGATACTTGGCCGCAATCGTCAGCCTTCCGTATCCGCGTCGTGGAAGCAACCGGGGCGCCTGCCTGGGATTGGGACGATTCCAGTCGTCTTCTGACGGTGCAAGTCCCCAAGGCGGAACTGCTCACCCTGCGGGTGAGCAGTAACCTCGGCGAAGGTGATGTGGGAACCCGTCACCAGAAACTTATGGGCGTGTGGAACTGGATCAGCGATGCTAAGCCTTCCAACCTGAGCCAGATGCAGGATTGGGCGCGCATGGGAAGGGTCTGGATGCTCACCCCCTACCGCGACTTGATCCTCGTTCATGCCGTGCAGCAACCCCTGATTGCGCCTGCATTCCACAGCCTCACACCGAGCCGCATGCTGGGCGCCACCTATGCTTACCTTGGCGACGATCAACCCATGCCGATTGACGGCAAGAGCACGGTGAAAGTGGATATCGAAGCGGCTTGGCAGGAACCGCTGGACGACGTCGCGCAGCCCGAGCCGACAAAGATCGCCGGCCAAGCACATCTGTTCGAATACGACATCAGTCCTGACGATAAGGACATAAGGCAGACCCTGGAGCCGGTCTTCCGGCGGGATATTGATCTGCACCTCCGCCGCATGATGTTTGTCCCTGCCGTGCAAACCCCGACGGTCCAGCAGAAGACCATGCTCACTTCTCCCCAGGCCGCGCAGGCTCTGCGGGTGACGCAAGAGAAGCCCAAAGCGCAAGCTGCGGCCACGCCGCAAACAGCCAAGCTGGCCGCCACGCCCGCCGTAGCCGAACTCAAGGTCCCACCAGGGATCGTCGTGCCGCAGTTGCCTACGAGAGTCGGCTATTCCTGGCGGCATGACTTTGGCGACACGAAGTACCGCCGGGTCAGCTACCGCGCCGTCGCCACCACTCGTTTCCGCGAATACTTCCCGGCGAAGCCGCTGGGGCAACCTGATGCTACCCCCACCCAGTTCACGCGCGAGAGTTCGCCAACGGAGGTTGACGTCCCCAACGCCGCCCGACCCGACGCGCCGAAAGTCCTCTACTTGATTCCCACCTTTGCCTGGGAAAAGCAGGTGAACCTCTCCTTCCGCAAAGGAGACCGAAACCAGCCGATTCCCGGAATGGACACCGAGGGCATTGGCGTGGTCAGCAAGCGCACGGGCGGGGGCTTACGCGTTTACCTGGATCGCCCCTGGTACTCGTCGGGCGACGGGGAGTTGCTGGGCGTGCTGCTGTGGGTACCACCGGCAACCCAGCCAGCCGGGCGGGTTCGTGCGGCGACGACAGCACTCGTGGGCCCGGGCGGGCCGCGCACAATTCCTGAAATGCTGCGGCCCTACGTGAGTCAATGGGGCATGGACCCTATCTGGGCATCCAATGCCACGTACGATCTACCTGCGCTGGAGAATTTCAAGCGTGCTGTCAAGACCCAGCAGGATTTGACCCTGGACGAGTTGCCGCCGGAATGGAAGGTCGCGGTCGCCGGACATGCCGTAGAGTACGACGCGGAACGTCGCCTGTGGTACTGCGATATCGAGATGGATGCCGGACCGTCTTACTTCCCCTTTGTTCGGCTGGCGCTGGCACGCTACCAGCCCATTTCGGTTGACAACGCCCACCTTTCTCGCGTGATCTTGGCCGATTTTGCGCAACTCGCTCCCGACCGCACAGCCGCGGTAGTGTTCGATCGCCGCGACCTGCGTAAAGTGCATGTCTCGGTCGCCGGCGACGTTTACGCCGCCGCGGGCGCGGCCGTCACCCGGCGCGAAGAAGTCGAGGCCAGCGCCGAAGTCCAGAGCACCGGGGCGAAGGGCGATGTCGGCTGGATTCCCGTCCCCGAATCCACCGTCAAGCTGAAAGCCAAGGCCTTCGGGACCACGATTGTGTGGAGCGAAGAGCTTCGCTTGCCCAGAGCCCCGGGGCTCCAGCCCTTCCGCGTGGTCGTGCGGGAGTACGAACTGATGGAGGCCGACAGAGGCCAGGGAACGCAGCAGGTCCGGCGACTGGCCTACGCCGACTCGGTAGAGGTGGGCGGTCTGAGACTCTGAGCTGCATCCGCAGCACTCGGACGTTCACCTGCGGCGCCTGTTCCTGCTCTAGGGGGCAGCGGCACGTGCGCTTTTGCATGGCAAGACCTGCGCCGGAGCGTTTCCGCAGGGATGACGAACGCACGCGCACCGCGGGAAGCAGCCCCCCAAGACAGATTACGATCAGTGCGCCGCTCTTCAATCTCCGGGCGACTTGTGCCCCGCAGCCGTCTTTGTTGTATGATCTTACGGAGAGGTGGGCGTGTAGCTCAGCAGGAGAGAGCATCGGATTTCTAATCCGAGGGTCGGGGGTTCGAGTCCCTCCACGCCTGCCATGGTGACGGCCCAGCGCCTTCCCGCGCAAGAGCACTTTGCAGCTCAGAGCACCAAACACGCAGGAGCAGACACCGCCCTTCGCTTTCCAGGCCTTCGTGTGGCGCGGGGCCGCGCAGGCTGGAAAGGAGAGCGTCGTTAGGGGGGACTCAAATGACCGCTGCGCTTACGACTTGCCCGGACGCACGCTCACAGCCCGTGGACCCTTTTCCCCTCGCTCCATCTCAAACTCGACGTTCTCGCCTTCTCTCAGACCGTCGAAGTTGAGGTTCTGGAGGCTGCTGCGATGGAAAAAAACCTCTTGCCCATCCGCGGCGCGGATGAAGCCAAACCCACGATCGCGAATGACTCGTTTGATTGTACCCTGCATAAGAAACCTCAGTGTGCGTAAAAGGGAGCGCGTTCTAGGCAGGTCGAAAAGCTAAGCAGGACGGCCGGCGAAGAAACCTCTCCTACGCTAATGGCGCCACTCTACCAATACCGCAGTGGTTTGTCAAAGGGCTCGTGGGGAGCCCGGAAGCTGCTGCGGCCCCGCCCCGCAGGCTCGCCCGCCACCCCTGTCCAGGGTTAAGGTGCCGGCGGGGAGGCAAAAGATCGTTGCGCCTCCCCCGGATCGTCAAAGATTTCAAAGACCGTGCTGAGGCGGGTGATCTGCAACAAGTCGTGCACGCGCGTGGTGAGGTGCAGGAGTTTCACATTTCCCCCGCGCTTGCGCGCCGAGGTGTAGCTTGCCACCAAGGTGGACAACCCCACGCTGTCGATGTAGTTCACCTCCGCCAGGTTCAGAATAATGCGCGTGTGCCCGGCTTCCACCAGCTGCCGGATTCGTTCTCGCAAGGCTTCGGTTTCTTCACCCAGCGTGACCCGCCCCCGCAGATCCAGCAGCATGATATCGTCCACCGGCTTTTCCACCATATAGAGCTGCATAGGGAATCACCCTCCTCAGCGGAAGTATTAATGTGCCTCGGCTTGCCCCGCAAGTACCACCTTGGAACTCTCCTGGGGCACGGCATCCTAGCACGGCCCGAGCGTGTTTGCGACAACCACACGCTGTGCGACGATGATTGGCCACTCCTCCGGCACATGTTACACTGCCTGTCCATTTCCACCGGGAGGTTTGTTATGTCCCAAGAGAGCGTTCCGCGCCGCAGGTTTCTTCAGAACGTAGCGGTAGGGTCCACAGCCGCTGCTTTCGCTTCCGTCCCCGGAGTCCTTGACGCGTGCCCCGACGATGTGCCGGGCGCCCCGGAGCCGGTCACCGTCGAATCCTACCCCATCGCTGAACCGGGTAAGGGAGCGGCCGTCAGCCACGTGAAAATCGTCACGCAGGAACAAATCCCGGAAGACTACCGGGCAAAGGTCCGAAGCCTTGCCGCCGGCCTCGACCTCCGGCAGTGCGCCTCCGAGAGCGAGTTCCGCCGCGAGCTGGCTGACGCGCATGTCATCTACGGGGACTTCTCGCGCGACGACCTGAAAGTCGCCCGGCAACTGAAATGGATCCAGTACGCGGCAGCAGGAGTAGAAGGTATTCTGTGGCCGGAACTGGTGGAAAGCCCCATCGTGCTGACCAACATGGCACGCGTCTATGCGCCCGCCATCTCCGAGACAGTGATGGGGCTTCTGCTCGCGCTCGGCATCAATCGCTACGCGGCGCAAACGCAGGAACACGTCTGGAAACGGCTCGAGAGCCTGACCGACATCAGCGGCTGGACCATGGGCATCGTTGGCCTGGGCGGCATTGGCACCGAAACCGCTTATCGCGCGCATTACGGCTTCGGCATGAAGATCTACGCCGTGGACCCCAAACCCCTGCCCAAACCCGCCTTCGTGGCCGAACTTCATTCGGTCGAATGTCTGCCGCGGATGGTCCCGGAAGTGAATGTGCTGGTGAGCGCGGCGCCTCAAACGCGCGCGAGCGAGGGCATGTTCAACGAGTCCATCTTTCGCGCCATGAAGCGGAGCGCCTACTTCATCAACGTCTCGCGCGGGAAGCTAGTGGATACGTCAGCGCTGCTCCGTGCGCTGAAAGAGGGCTGGATCGCCGGGGCCGGCCTCGACGTCGCCTACAAAGAACCGTTGCCCGCCGACGACCCGCTCTGGAGTGCACCGAACCTCATCGTCACGTGCCACACGTCGGGCCACACACCACGCACGCTCGAGCGCCAGATGGCCTTGTTCACCGAGAACCTGCGCCGCTACGTTAACGGCTTGCCCCTGCTGAACGTGGTGGACAAGAAAAGGGGGTACTAGCAACGCGCACGGGGGACGCATGCATCGATGAAAAGGCCACCTGTGCACCATCCGTGGTGTCTCGCGATGGCAGGAATCAGGGTAGAGGGTACCTTGGGTTGAGGGCCGGGAGATCTTCCAGAAACTGCCGTGCTTCCTCCAACATCCGTCGGACTAGGTCATCTATGCGGGGAATGTCGGCCGCCTCGTAGTCAGCTTTCACTCGCCTTCGCCCCATGCGTCTCCCGTTATTTCCAAGCTGTTTGGAGAGCCTATCAGGCGTGCGTTCGTACTTGCTCCAGCACCAGTTGTGGTAGGTTTCTGCTTCGGGACGACGCCCGGCCGTTGACTCAGCCCGGGCGAACGCGAGGTTGAATACACAGTAATAGGCACGGCTGATTGCCGTGCGCTTGGATGCTTCGTCCCTTCTGGTAGCCAGCTCTTCGGCGAGGATGAGGTAGTTGTTCCAGTCGAATGGCATTAGACAAGTTCAAAGTCGAAGTTCAGCTTTCCAGCAGCCTGATCGGAACGCGCTAGCCACCAACGCTCATCAAAAGATCTTAACGCCAGCCTTGCTTCACGCATGTCACCGGGTACCACAATAAGACAAAACAGTGTGGTGCACCCCTCATCGTCGGCTATAAGCGAAAGCATTTTCACTGCGGCTTCGCCAAACGCAGCATTGAGCGGATCTCGCGCCTGCAGCAGGAGACCACGAAGTCGGTTCTGTTCAATGAACGCAGCCACCGCAGAGCGGTCGTCAATCACGTATGCGTCCTCTAATCCCTTCAGCGCCGAATGTGGAGGGATTTCCCGATTAACCGTTTGCGAGTAGATATCTTGGAGCGGACGAACCGGACGCGGAGGCTTCGGCTGTTCAGTCAGTCGTTCGCTTAGCCATGTGGCTACGGGCGGGAAAGCAGATGGGGGCACTCTTGGCTGCTCAACACGGCTTGTGAACTGAAGCAGCGCACTCATAGAGTGCCCTCTAGACCGAGAACGGCAAAGAGGTGTTCTTCATCCTTCCTGAGGACCCCAGCCAACCGCTCAAGCGGAGCTTCCGCCGGATGCTCGCGAGAGATCCTGACAAATAACCCATTGGCATACGCTAAGGATGCATCAATGACGATTGTTGACTTCTCCCGCAGCAAAATGATGCCGGGAAACTTGACTTCTCCATCGAGCAGGCCGAACGCCTCAGGACTGAGCAATGGGGCAGTGACATCCTTCCTTGGCTTCGTCTTCACTTGGATGTGCATTCCCAAGTCGAGATTTTGCGACTGAATCTCCGCTCGCGCCGTTTGACGGACGACGTCTAGGACAGCGTTGACCTCTGCGATGAGGTGCTCAGCTTCCGTCCAGTCAACGTTTTCGGCTGTGACAACCAGCTTGCCCAATCCCAACGCGACGGTCCGCCCGGGCGTGACGGGCGCGCCGCGTCGAAATACAATCGCGTAATCGGCCAGTTTCTGCGTGTCGGTCTTCGTTTCGACACCATCAAGCATAAAGCCCCATGGCTCAAGTACATCCAGGACGGCCGCGATAAGAACTGCCGGTACGGCCGCTGCTTCAATGATGGGCTTCTTGAAGATGGCGGTATATTCCAGCATCGCATATGGGACTTCGGCTTGTGTCTTCTCAGTTGCGCTCTGCTTCTGGGGCATGTCTCCCTCAGCGGACCACATGAGTGTACACCTTTGCTTCAACCCGTGCTAAGTTTTTCGGCGTTGCAGGTGGCGCAGCCACCTTTGTGTGTCTTTGGTTCGGCGGGGGGCGCAGGCATCGCCTTCGGAAGCCCGCGAATTCATTGCCACGCCCCGGGGATTAGTGGTGCTCGTGTCTAGCGCCGACCTTATGCCGCTGGTCGCGCAGGACAGCCTTGCGGCTCAAGCGGATCTTGTTGCCCTCAATCGAGATGACCTTGACCAGAACTTGGTCGCCTTCCTTGAGTTCGTCACGAACATCTCGGATGCGGTGCTCGGCCACTTCGCTGATGTGGAGCAAACCGTCGGTGCCGGGGAAGATTTCGACGAAGGCGCCGAAGTCCGCCAGGCGCACGACCTTGCCCAGGTAGGTCTTGCCGATTTCCGCCTCGGCCACCAGGTCCCGGATCATCTTCAGGGCCTTGTTCGCTGCCGCCTCATCGACGGCCGCCACGTTGACCTTGCCATCGTCTTCCACATCAATCTTGGCGCCTGTTTGCTCGACGATCCCGCGGATGACCTTGCCGCCCGGGCCAATCAGCTCGCCAATCTTTTGACGATTGATCTGGAGCGTGTAGATGCGGGGAGCGTTGGGCGAAATGCTGGTGCGCGCTTCGGGCAGCGTTTCCAGCATCTTGCCGAGCACGTGTAGACGCGCCGCTTTCGCCCGTTCCAGGGCTTCGGCCATAATCTGTGGCGTGAGCCCGCCGATCTTGATGTCCATCTGCAAGGCGGTGATGCCGTCCTTGGTGCCCGCCACCTTGAAGTCCATGTCGCCATAATGGTCTTCTGCGCCCGCGATGTCGGTGAGGATGGCGTACTTCTCACCCTCCTTCACCAGACCCATGGCGATTCCCGCCACCGGAGCCTTGACGGGTACGCCCGCGTCCA
>Ga0315310_10002914_pt1 | contig 10678 bp, 8 predicted proteins | sample TDP5_MG_FD_203630 | JGI IMG/M metagenome (GOLD analysis project Ga0315310, IMG submission 203630) | Freshwater sediment microbial communities from Lake Towuti, South Sulawesi, Indonesia - TDP5 | ecosystem: Environmental > Aquatic > Freshwater > Lake > Sediment | place: Indonesia: South Sulawesi...
CAAGCTTTTTGGCAATTTTCCCATACTCGGTTGAGCCCCCAGTCTTTATCACAACTGTAGTTGCAGTTCCGCTCACAACGGAAGTCCCCAACAGAAGGCAGCTATTCCACTCGGTGATCGCCGCTCCCTTCACTTTCAATGGCTCGACTGTTTTTTCCACTGGAAATGACTCGCCAGTCAATGCAGCCTGGTCAACGAACAAATCCTTTGCATTGATCGCTCTCGCGTCAGCCGGCACAATGTCCCCTGCCGAAAGGTGCACTATGTCGCCTGGAACAATTTCGGAAAGCTTCACTTCTTTCTTAACTCCGTCTCTAAGCACTGTGGCGGTGGTCGCCACCTTTTCTTTCAGCATCTCAGCTGCTTTTTCAGCCTTAGATTCTTGATATACGTCGAGAACGACGCTTAGAAGAACAATAGAGAATATGAGGGGGGCGCCTATTATATCGCCAACAAAACCTGAGATTAGTCCTGCAAGCAGTAGTATTAATATCAGGGGATTTCTGAGGTGGAAGAGAAATTCAACAACACTGGTTCGTCTCTTTCTTTTCGCAAGTTCATTGTAGCCATACGTTTGAAGACGACTTTCTGCCTCTTGACTAGTGAACCCTGACTGAGAAGTTTGCAAGCGGACAAGAAGTTCGTCAATCGGTAGAGCTAGAAGTTCTTCTGTTTCCATAACCGGCTACATCCAGATTGAAGTCTTGTCTGCGCCTCGCTCTCTTGAAAGTGTTGTGGTCTTTTAGCGAAGGGTTTTAGCCTTTTCGTAAGCGTAGGCAACGCCCTCACTTGTCACAACACCCACAACTTTGCTTGGCGCTTCTTTGTCAACAACTGGAATCATGTCAAGTTTTTCTCGCGACATGACCTTGTAGGCTTCAAGGATTGATTCATCTTGGAAGACCGAGACTTGTTTTGTTGGTAGCTGCCCAACCTGCTGTTCGCCTCGCTGCTCTGGCTTGACTTTCATAATCTCGTTCCAAGTCACAATTCCTTGGAGAGCGCCGTCTTTCTCAATTGGGATGTCGTGGTATCGCGCCTTGAACATAACTTCTAAAGCCTCGGCAAGCGTGGCCTCAGGCTTAACAAACGCCACTTCAGAGTACATGACATCCTTGACTCGAACCCTCGCCATAGTGGTTGAGACTATTGTTTGCTCCGCCTCTTCGCTTGCCCCAATGTAGATGAACACGGCTATTATGATCAGCCAGAAATCGTAAAAGAGAAGGCCCACTATTGCCATGACTATACCGAAGAGTCTGCCGATAAAAGCAGCATATTTAGTTGCATCGGAAAACTTCATTCGTTCCGCGAGAAGAGCTCTGAAAACTCTGCCGCCGTCCATCGGGAAAGCAGGAATCAAATTGAAGGCACCCAGAATAAAGTTAAGTACGGCTAGGTCAAGCGTCAGACTTCCAGCAGCACCGAGATAAGGCTCGAAAAGAGTAACTGGTGTTTCAATGAATATGACCTGACTCAAAGCAAGGAGAACTGCGCCGATGACAAAGCTTGAGAGTGGCCCGGCGACGGCCATTCGCCACTCGATGCTCGGTTTCTCTGGAATTTCTTCTATCTCCGATACTCCGCCGATTGGGTAGAGAACAATTTTGCGCACTTTTATTTTGTAGTGCCTAGCAACTAGGGAGTGTGATAATTCGTGGATAACGACAAACACGAAGAGAAACAGGATAAGAATGAATTCGTAGAGTTGAGGGTACGAAAGAATAGACACAGCAGCCATCAATAGTATGAAGGTTATGTGAAGCTCAATAGGAATGCCCCATGCGGAGCCTATCTTGAATGAATATTTCATAGGGATATGGTTGAGGCTCGATTGTTTTTAGGCTTTCGATAGTACAAACCCTATCCTGTTACTAACCGAATTCCACTGCAGTTCGCAAGCCTTAACTCAAAAGTACTTTTGTGGTTTTCTTCTTATGATCCAAAACATGTAATATAACGAGCCAACTATCAGTCCTGCAATCCCGAGAACCCACGCGTCTCTGGAAAGGAAAACCAGAAGGATTACGCATAGAAGAAAACCCAGAACTGAGACGAAAACCGGGTAGCGTCTGTTTTCAGGCCTCAACCTAAGAGCCGAAAGGTTCACGAGTGCATGATGAAAGAGGAGAGCAAAGGTGCCGACAGCTACAGCTCGAGAAAAGCCTCCGAAAACCAAAATGGAAGCCAAGGCGCCCGTTGCCCAGATGGCATAGTAGGGAGTGTGAAATCTAGGGTGTATTCTATCGAGAAAGTCAGGCAGCTGCTTGTTCCTCGCCATGGCGAAGGCCATTCGTGACATTCCTAATATGGACATTAACAAAACGCTGGCTGTAGCTATCATTGCGCCAAACGAAACCATCCAGACTGCTACGGAATTGTCAGTGACACTTATTGCGTCTGCTAGAGGTGAACCCGAATTTGAAAGCCTCTGCGAGCCAACTAGACCAACGGCTACAAAGCCGATGGACACGTAAAGCAGAGTGGACAATAGCACCGCGAGCAGAATTGCACGCGGAATAGTGCGATTCGCATCTTTTACCTCTTCAGCCACGGTTGTAACCCTTGCGTATCCACCATAGGCAAAGAATATCAATGCCGCTCCTTCAAACACGCCCGAAAATCCTTGTGGAGCAATAGGACTGAAATTGCCTACATTAATGAAGCTTAGACCCAATATTATAAAAAATAGAAGAATCACAATTTTGGAGACCACAAGAACGTTGTTGATAATAGCAGACTCTCGAACCCCAACGTAATTGATGAATGTAAACAATAGGCACAAAATGGCAGCGGCAACTTCAACCGGAAGAGCTGGAAAAACAGCAGCTAAGTACTGGGCAAAACCAAGCGAAACCGCTGCGCCTGTAAAAATGTTAGAGAAAACCCACATCCAACCGGCTAGGAAACCCGCATAGGGCGAAAGCAGATGGTACGTGAATTCGTAACCACCGCCTTCTCTGGGCATGTAGGCGCTCAGCTGAGCAAAACTTAGCGCTGTAAACGAGGCGATGACACCGGCCAAAACAATGGACAAGATAACGCTTGGTCCAGCCAGCCCTGCCACTATGCCGATTACAACAAAGATTCCAGCGCCAATTATGGCGCCTATGCTTATAGCTGTGGCGTCGAACAATCCTAGAGCGCGTCGTAACCGAGCCTGATTCTTCTGTGTGCCGCTATTCATGATTGTTTCCGTTCGAGGCGCCTCTTCAATTCAGCAATGGATTCCGCGGTTTTCTTGGCGGTTGGTACAATTGCTGTTTCAAACTTCTCTTTGGGTTTGGTCAGGGGGCGGGTGGCGTCCACACCTACTTTTGTTGTGAGTCCGGTTTCTTGATCAGCGGAGGGGTCAAGTGTTGAACCTCTGGCTTGAGGAATAACGAGCAGGTCTTCGCTGGCTTGGAAACGTGTAGCCACCGCCCATTCTACCATGCCTGAGTTGTAAACGTCGATGTCTGTGTCAACCACAACCGCGTGTTTGAGGCTTGGATGTGCAGCGAAGGCAGCTGCCAAAGCGTTTTTGGCGTCTCCGTCTACAAGCTTGTCAATTGAAATCATGGCGTGGAGCCATCCGCATCCTCCATTTGACAGGTTGACCGCTCTGACGGTTGGCACAACTTTTGATACAGCTTCCCAAATTCTGGTTTCTTGCGGTAGCCCCATCAGCAATTTGTGTTCGGCGCCCGATGGCAACAACGCTTGATAGATGTAGTCTCGGCGGTGCATCATGCTTACGAGTTCAATGACGGGCTGTTTGCGCTGGACGTCGTAGGTTCCAGTTATATCTACCAACGGACCCTCAATAACCTCTTTCTCTGTCAAGATTTTGCCCTCCAACACTATTTCAGCCTCAGCCGGGGCGTAAGCGTTGACATGATCACATTTAACAACTGGCATTTTGTTCTTGAGAAACGCGTTTGCCACACCGAACTCGCTGACACCGAATGGAAGAGGCGACGCCGCGGCCAACATAACTGAAGGGTGAGTGCCAATCGTGATGGCTACATCCAAATCTTCTTTCTTTTCCCTCGCTGTCTTCCACATCCGATAGAGATGCCGCGGCACCAACCGAATGGCTAAATGGCGGTCATCTAACACCTGGAGACGATGAAAGGACACATTCTCGACTTTTCCGTCAGAACTCCGCGCTGAGACCAAAGAGGATGTTATGTACGCGCCTGCATCGCGTTCAAAATGAGTCAAAATGGGCAGTTTGGATAGTCGCGCCCTTTCCACCACTTCGTTTACTGGTCCGCCCCGTACGACTTTGGGCGGCGTTGGCTTGTTCCAAGCTTCGATGATTTTTGGATATAGGGCTTCTTGGTTTACTCCGAGGGCCGAGCATAGGCGTTGGCGTGTTCCGCAAACTCCTGCTACAATCTTGGTGTGTGTGTCTTTCACGTTGTCGAAGTAGAGGATTGGTCCGCCGTCGAATTCCTTCATGAAGGCGGCGACTTCGAAGTGTGGCGAAATCTCTTCATCAACCTGCACGAGTTGTGTTTGCTTCTGCATCTCCGCCAAAAAACCTCGTAGACTCAAGTTTTCTTTTCCCCTTCCTCCTTGGCCTTCAAAGTCTTATCAAACAGTCTAAGAAAGATTGGGCCGACGTCTTTTTCAGCTATGGTTTTTGCGAAGACTGAAGCCAAGGCTATTTTGCCCGTTTTTTCGGCTAAGCGTTCAGCTAGAAGACGCGCTACAATCATGTTTCGGTCGCCTAACAGAACCGACGATGTGGGTGGACCCAGCATTTTTTCTTTTTGAGGTATAGCCGCTGCCAGCGTGCCCAGGTTGTCTTCGCCCTCGCTTAGCAAGATTAGGTTGGCGTTTTTGGTTTCCAAACGAAGTGCTAAGAACAGGGTTTCGTTCTCCTTCATCTCTTCCTGAACAACTTTTACCCGTTGCATTCAGTTGACCTTCAAGGCTATTTTTGCCGTTCGCATATTTACTGTTTGGTGCTCTTATGGGCTTTTGAAGCCTCGAAGTCTGAGCAAAGCGTTTTTTATTTTTTAGAAGAAGCTTGATGAGCTATAATGCGTTCGTCCTGAGTTATTGCCTCAAATATTTTGTCAACAAGTTGCTCAGGCTTTGAGATTCTGCCAACCTCATGGTGGCTACCCTTCGTAATCTTCGCTATCAGTTTCGTCACTATGAGGCCAGAGCTTTGCCAACCCATCAGAACGGGATTAGTGTTGACCACAACTGTGTAGATTCCTTCTTTCTTGATCATCTCTGAAACCGAAACCACGTCGCTTACAGCTGAGTCCTCATATTTGAAAAAGGCTGCGTCAAGAAGATCAATGGTGCGAACCTCACCGGTCTGCAAACTCCTCTTCAGTGGAACGTTGGCGTTTCCGTCAGTCACTATAACCATGACTGGAATTGCTGATCTGTCTCTTCGTTTGGCTTCTTCCAAGACTTCCCATGCCTTCAACATTCCCGCGGCTAAAGGGGTGAAGCCGCTGACGTTTAGTTTCAAAAGCTTATTTGCCACAACACGGAGGTTGGTTATAGGGTGCTGAACAACCTCTGCATTTGTGCCCTTAAGAGCCACTATACCCACTTTATCTCTGTACCGATAAGCGTCTCCGTGCAGTTTCAATATGGCCTCTCTAACTTGCTCAATGTTATACATCATAGATTTGCTCAGATCGATGACTAAGACTATCGTCATGGGCGCCTTGTAGACTCTGGACTTTTCACGAACATCCTTTGGGAATATTTGAAGCGCCGTTAGTGAAGACCTGCCCCGGAGTTTCTGTTCCAATGCAGCCGCCCTAATCGTGGCAGGCAAGTGGATATCGCGAGGCTTACCGTGTGGAAACCTCCATCCGCTTGGCCTGCCCCTATGAAGCGCAGTGACCGTCTCTGCGCGTTTTCCAACATGGACACCGATACCTGTAGGGGACCTCTGCGACTTGAAAAACAGGCTAAAGGGTGCGAGTAGGCTTCCTCTAATTTTATTGAGGAGAGGAGTTCCCTCGGTTAACTGTGCATCTTTTGCCCCTGTCATAGAGCTGCTGGGCATGGCTCTTGCATCACTGGGAAGATCCCACGTTTTCTTGCCGAAAGACAGCTTTCCTCTGATCAATTCGTCTAGTGTGAAAAATATTTTCTTGAACCTTTTTGGAACATAATTACTCTTCTTTTTCTCGGGGCTTTTTTCCTCTTGCCTTTCAATCTTTCTTGGCCAAACAAACGCCTTGAATTTCTTGTCCTTGCGCTCATCAGTTTCTGGTTGAGGTCCAGGTTTTTCTCCAGATTGAGCTTCTTTAACCCTTGATTGTAGGGTCTGTTTGATTTCGCCCAGTGTGGCAGGCTCTAAAAACCCCCCTTCCCGTGTTCTATGGCTAAGGGCCAGTTCAGCTGCGATTAAAACGTCGCCCAGTGTGACCGTTGTTCTGTCTTCGAACGCTGCTAGGGTCGATGCTGCTTTGCTTATGACTATGTCAGGTCTAACTCCATCGACTTTGAGTTCGGCGCATGCGTTGCATACGGCTTCAAGGAGTTTTTCAGGCATTTCAACTTTGGACAGAACCTCTCGTGCGTGAACAATTTTGTTCCTGAGCTCTTCTTGAGCCGTCTTGAATTCTTCATAGAATTTTTCAGGGTTTCTTTCAAACTCGATGTTTCGTCTTACAACTTCCATTCTGTCGGGCACAGATGAGATTCTTTCAACTCCAACGGACAGGGGGAAGCGGTCTAAGAGTTGCGGTCGCAGTTCGCCTTCTTCTGGATTCATCGTTCCGACGAAGACAAAACGTGAGGGATGGCTTACGGAGATTCCTTCTCTTTCGACAACGTTCCAGCCTGTGGCGGCGGCGTCTAATAGGTCGTCGGCTATGTGGTCGGGTAGGAGGTTTATTTCGTCGACGTAGAGGATGTTTTGGTTTGCGTCAGCTAGGATGCCGGGCTCCAGCGCCTCAACTCCCTGTTTGATGGCTTTTTCTACGTCCAGGCTTCCCACAACCCTGTCTTCGGTGGCTCCAAGTGGAAGGTCGACAACTCTCATTTCTTTCTCTTCAACTTGCAGTTTCTCTCCCTTCCGGTAGCGTTCACTGTCTCGAGAGCACATGTTGGACGGGTCGTGCGGGTTGCAGTTGAAGGGACAGTCTTTCACCGTTCTTATTTTTGGCAATATGTCGGCTAATGCTCGAACTACGGTTGTTTTTCCCGAACCCTTTGGACCACGGATGAGCAACCCACCTACTTTAGGGTTTATAGCGTTGATTATAATCGCAAGTTTCAGTTTGTCCAGGCCAACGATGGCTGAGAACGGGAACACTATTCTTCTCTGCATTTGCCTGACTCCACGGTCTCGGAAACACTTAACATGTAGCTAACTAAAAACATAGGTATAAGAGCATAATGCTTCGGCCTCGGTCGTGCCATATGCGAGGGAAGTTTTAAGTTAACGCGTGAACCTCACATTAAAGGTGCTTCTGAAAATGGCATCGGCGAACAAGTGTTGGATGAGAGAGATAGAGCTAACGAGATCCTGAAGATTCTGAAAGGGAAATACTCGCTTCCTGAGTGGGGAAGTTCAAGAAGAGAACCGTTTCAGACGTTGATTCGAACCGTGCTGTCGCAGGCTACCAACGACAGAAACCGAGACCGCGCCTACAAGAACCTGTGTGAGAAGTATGAGATAACGCCAAAAGCCCTAGCTAATGCTAACATTGGAGAAATAGAAGACGCAATTCGAGTCGGCGGCTTGTACAGAAACAAGTCTCGAAAAATTAGAGAATTATCCGAGACGATTCTTGAACGCTTCAATGGTTCGCTTGACTTTGTTTACTCCCTGCCCTTAGAAAAAGCCCGCTCTATGCTTATGAGTATTCCTGGAGTAGGCCCCAAAACAGCAGATGTTGTCCTACTGTTCACCGCAAAGAAGCCAACGGTGCCTGTTGACACTCATGTGAATCGAGTTTCGAGGAGACTGGGCTTGGCGCCGCTGAAGAGTGATTATGAGGAGATTCGCAGGTCGTTGGAGTCTCTTTACGCACCATATGACTATTTGGCGATACATCTGCTGCTTATCAGTCTGGGTCGAGGGAACTGCAGAGCACGAAACCCGTTGCATGAGTCTTGTCCAGTCAAGTCGTTGTGTCCAACCGCGAAAGGAGAAGTGCAGCAACCGGATCTGCATCGCTTACATGGCAGCAGGGATTATCCTTGACTACAATGGCTCAGCCCAAGCTTCACGCAAGCATCGAGGAGTTCTTTCCCTACTATCACGTGAGACCCTTCCAAGATTTGTTTACGAATACCATTTTTGAAGCCGTTAGGAACCGCAGACACGTGCTCATTGAGGGAAGCAACGGCTTGGGGAAGACGGTTTCAGCGTTGTCTGCTTGTTTGTCTTTGGCTAAGGAAAATGGTTTGCAGATTCTCTATGTGGCTAAGACTCATCGCCAACACGAACGCGTCATTGAAGAGCTGAACGCCATAGCTAAGCGGCAAGATGTGTCGGGGGTTTCGGTTCGTGGAAGAACAGACATGTGTTTTCATCCGTTTATAACCCGTCACGCGCCAGACGCCAAGTCAGCCATGGAAATATGTGAACTGCTCAAATCGAGAGAGCAATGTCCCTATTACGCTAACATTGAAAAGAAGGATGAACGCTTCTCCGACCTGAGGAAGCATGTTACATCGCGTCCATACAAGGCGTCGGAAGTGCAAGAGGTTTGCCGTGCTGAAGGTTTCTGTCCCTATGAGCTGGTTAAGAAGGCGTTGGCTGATGTTGATGTTGTAGCTTTGAGTTACATGTACGTTTTCGACCCGTCGGTTCGTGGAGCCTTTCTCAAGCATTTAGATCGGCCGATGGATGAAGTTATACTCGTCGTTGATGAGGCACACAATCTGCCTGAAACCGCTGTTGAAATCGCCAGTGACAGTCTTACAGCCTTCGCTATGCGGCAGGCACAGTTGGAGGCTGAGAGGTTTCGCCGTCGCGATGTGGCTGATTTTGCTGGCAAGTTCCGAGCATTGATTGAGAGGTTAGCAGCTCAAGTCGAGAAAGAGAGTTATGTAAAGCCTCAACTGCTAATCGATGCCCTGGCGAAAAAGGCGGACATCGACGACCCTCAATTCTTTTTTGAAGAGATGCATGAAACGGGTGATTTGATAAGGCAGCAGTTGTTGACTCAGGGAAAATATCCGCGTTCCTTTATTCACCGTGTCGGCGAGTTTCTTCTGCGTTGGCTGGACACCTCCAGTGATGTTGCCTACACGCACATTCTGAGCAGATACGTAGCCATGACGGGTGCACCATCAGCCAAGTTAGAGGTTGTGGCGCTTGACCCTGCAACGGTAACTGAACCCGTTTTCTCTTCGGTTTACTGCAGCGTAAACATGTCAGGAACTCTTCAACCGCTCCAATCTTATGTTAGGATAACTCATCTGCCTGATTCAACGGTCTGTCAAGCCTTGCCATCGCCATTTCCGAAAGAACACATTCTTAGTCTCGCCTGCTGCGGCGTAACAACAGCCATGCAACAGCGCACGCCGACAATGTACAAGAAACTGGCTAAGCGTGTCGCGGAGGTAGTTCACAGCACACCAGCCAACGTGGGCGTCTTCGCTGCCTCCTACGAGGTGCTGGAAAAACTATTGGATGCGGGAATTGAAGACAGTTTGAAAAAACCGTTGCTTCATGAGCATAGAGGCATGAAATCCAAGGAGAACGACCGCCTAATTAGCAAGTTCAAGTCCTACGCCAAGCGAGGTGGCGCTGTTTTACTGGGTGTTCAAGGCGGACGCTCCTCAGAGGGAGCTGACTATCCAGGCGACGAAATGAATTCGGTTGCCATTGTCGGCGTACCATACGCAGAACCCACGCCCAAGGTGAACGCCCAAATAGAATACTATGAACGCTGTTTTCCCAGGCATGGAAGAGAATACGGCTATGTTATCCCTGCACTAAAAAAGGCGGCGCAGGCAGCCGGCAGACCTATACGATCACTGGAGGACAGAGGCGCCATAATATTCTTAGACCATCGCTTCGCAACCCCGTATTGTCAACACTACCTACCAGCATGGATAAAAAGAGGACTCAAAACACTGCCGGATGAAGACGACGCGATAACAAGAGAACTCCAAAGATTCTACTATTCCAAACAGAATTGACACACTAGGAACGCAACGGAAGATAATTATTAAACTCATCAAATCCTACGATGGGGACTCACTAAATATGTCATTCCGCAGTTCCAACATATCAAAAACATCGAGGTTCACGCGCGCGATTGTGTTGGCGAAAAGAACTAAATAATTCCGTTAGCAATGTTATTCATAGAGGAAGCTTGGAGAACAACGTTCTATTATATGTGAGGTCGGAAAAGGTCTTCACCATCAAACACGGGCAGATGCCCGCTGTTCACACAGGGTGGTGGGTAGATAGTTACTGTGCTTTGCCTATGGCAACCCAAGTAACCTACAAACATAAACAAGAGGATGACGAAGCCGTTAACCTCTTGAAAGAAGCCGGAATAGCCTATAGGCTTGTGGACTTATCTAACTGCTCCCTTATAGTGTGGCTGAAGGCAAAGATGAGCGGGATAAATGAGAAACCCACACTGATTTTGAACCATAAAAAAATCACAGGCATAGAAAATATCAAGAAATTCTTGCAGGAATTGAATCCAAAAAAATAACTCAGTTAATCTATCCGCAACAT
>Ga0315310_10002915_pt1 | contig 10675 bp, 9 predicted proteins | sample TDP5_MG_FD_203630 | JGI IMG/M metagenome (GOLD analysis project Ga0315310, IMG submission 203630) | Freshwater sediment microbial communities from Lake Towuti, South Sulawesi, Indonesia - TDP5 | ecosystem: Environmental > Aquatic > Freshwater > Lake > Sediment | place: Indonesia: South Sulawesi...
TCCCACGCTCAAGCAGGCCTGATCTTCTCAACATCCATCTTGACCATAGTGTCGCTGCGACTGCCTTGGGGCATCTTGAGCGATCGGATAGGTTTTGCAACCACCATGAAGATAGCCGTGATTTTCATTGCGCTATCTGGTCTATACAGAGGTTTTGCTTCTAGCTATGAAGCCCTTCTAGTATCTCAATTGTTTCTGGGAGTTGGGTTTGCCGCCATCTTGCCTTGTCTGCCCAAGCTTGTCCATGCATGGTTCGGGAGAAAGCTAGGTTTCTCTACGGGGGTCTATGCTATGGGATTCCCGGTCGGCGAGATAGCTGCGCTAAGTCTAACTCCATGCTTGTTGACGTTGACCGGGTCTTGGAGAGGAGCATTCCAGTTGTTCGGGGTTTTGGGTTTGATTGTGTCAGGTCTGTGGTGGATGTTGGGAAAGGAGTCTTCGACAAGCGGGCGTGAATCTTCGGATTGGGAGAAGCGATCGAACGTCTCGCTGAAAGATGGTCTCATCGCGGTATTGAAAGTGAGAGAAACTTGGATACTGGTTGGGCTTTGCATTTCTGCGATGGGAATTTACGACACTCTCATCACATGGCTTCCATACACACTTGAAGTCAGGGGAATGGAGCCGGAGAGTGCGGGCCTCACCGCATCGTTATTGCCGCTGGGCTTCTTGTTCTCAGGCCCGATAATAGGCGTTTTATCCGACAAACTACGCTCAAGGAAGCCCTTCGTATTGATCTTTGGGCTGATAAGCGGTCCCATCATATTGTCGGTGGCATTGGTTTCGGGCATCTCCTTATGGATCATGGCATTCTTAACCGGGTTCAGTGTCGCTGGGATCTTGACCATGGTTCTCACAATTCCAACCGAGCACCCAGGAACTTCCGAACATATCGGAAGCTCTATCGGATTAATATCGTCCCTAGGCAACCTCGGCCCACTTGTAATACCCATCGCGGTGGGGCATATCATAGACGTAGCCAACTCAATTGTCTACGCAATGGTGATGCTGGCAATCATAGCGGAGACAGCGTTCATACTGGGTATACTTCTCAAAGAATCTAGGACCACCAACGATCGATCGACGTTGAACCATGTTTCGAGCAATGTATCTATTGATCTTCAAGCCGGGCTTTGAAACATAGCATGGAAAGAACTTCCACCAGAGCCCTTGATCGATGCTCGACTGACACCGCTTTAGGAGATGTAGGTGGTGCTCGACTTATCAAAGTCGTCCACGATCTCCACGTCCTTACCCATTCCGCCAGGACCTAGCTCTCGCATACCAGGATAGTAATGCCAGAGATCTTGACTAGAGATCCGAGATGCCAAATGGTCCTCGCCCAACACCTCCGTCGTGACCTTCCTCGTTAAAGCCCGGACCTGTCCCTCATCAACATGTCCCAGGCTGTGCAGATACTCGTGCAGCAAGATGTGGTACACGAACGAGTTGACCTCCAGCCTCGACCTCGCAGACCTATTCACAAACTCCAAGATCGTCCTATTCATCAAGATCATGTTCGAACCAACACCGTGCATAGCGCCCACCATGTTAGGCATCTCGGCCAGACCAAGAGACAAACCAACTCTTCGCTCACCCAAGACCCTCTCAACAGAGTCACGGACAATCTCGAACACGTCACCGAAATCGTCGGCTAACTCAAGCCTCCTCACAAACTCCTCATCTTTCATCCCTTTCTCACCTCACATCACCGTCAAACCCAAAAAAGAAAAGAAAGAGGTTGAGGCGCCGCCCCGAGAGTTCCCTGAAGAGGCGGGAAAACGTTCCAGGAAGATTCCCGGGACAGCAGCCAAACTCAGCACCAGCGCTCATGCCCAGCGGCTAGATGGTGCCAGCGGCATCCTCAGCAGACGGCTTCCTATCTTCCGAGGGCGATTTCTCGTGAGACTTCGGGATAACGACGGTCAAAGTATTGCCGCGGAACTCCTTCACCGCCTTCTCAGGCACAACGTTCGACGGCAAGCTGACACTCCGCCTGTAGTCACCGGCAACGATCTCGACAGCATCTTTCGACACGTTGACTTGAACATCCTCGCGCCTTACGCCAGGCAACAAGACATAGAGTTGAACGCGATCCAGGTCCTCACGAACATCGACCAAAGGCTCCATCAAAGCAGGCCTCTCAGCCTCTGGAACCCCGCGAGCAACATCTTCATCAAGACGCTGACGACCACCGAAGAGACGAGGACGCCAACCGTCACTGAAGCCTTTCTCGCCGTCTCCGCGAATCACCATGCGACGCTCAGCAATGTAGCCCTTCATTCCGGGCTTGTCGATCTTCTTCACAGCCCAGCCCTCACCCTTGGGCGGCTCCGAGAACTCCTCGCCGAAGCCCTCGAAACCACGACCGCCGAAGGAACCCTCGAACAGGCGATCCAGGTCACCGCCGAAAGGCAAGTCCCTTCCACCGAAGAAACGCCGATTCAAGCGACGGAACATGCGCAAGACATCATCCTCAAAACCCTCGTCATCAAACCAACTCAACCATTTGTCACCTCCTTCACAACCACTACTCCTCTTCGTACTCCCCACGCAAGGCCTCCAAAACGTCAGTCAACGCACACAAAGTGGCAAACAAGCCAGCCCGACCTAGAGGCGAAAGATGATAATCGCCACGACGCTCCTGATCGACAAAGCCTAGCTCCATCAGCCTCCCCAAATGCTCACGAATACTCTTGGGGTTGAAATCACCAGACAAGTCTCGATACCTCAACGCAAAGCCATCGGAACTCATCAGACGAAACATCATATCCCAACGGTTCTCATTCACAAACGTATCAAAGAACCCCATCAACTCAGTCTGCCGCCTGCGCAAACGTCGCACTTCCTCATCAAAACGCTTCCTAGACAACTCCTCAGGATCCAGCGGCCACTCCCGCAGGACCTTGCCATCGCGAACCAGCTGCAACCGAAGGCCCAAGCCAAACATCTCCTTACCAGGGAGTAACTTACTGCATGGTAATGTCGGCCGGATATAAACCTTTCCTCCCGGTAAGGTAGAAGATGCTGTGTCTGAGCGTTTCGATCGATCGGTAAACATTTTAGGCACTGCCATGGGTGCGCCCGAGGGCGATCAACATGCCCGCTACTCCGCTTCACTATCCGCTGGCATACCTCCTCTATCGTCTCTCTCCTCGCCGGCTTGACCTCCCGGCTCTGGTGGTGGGGGCGGTGATCCCTGATCTTGAGGTATTGCTCTTCGAGCTCGCCGGGCGGCCTGGCGGGGTTAACAGGCTTGTGCTTCACAGTCTCTTCGGTGCTGCGGTCTTGTGTCCAACTCTCGTGCTGCTCTTGCGTTGGGCTGTCTACGCTCCCCTCGCGCGAGGTGTCTTGCACGCAGAGATCGACGATAGGGGGATAGGGGTGCAGTTGCTCTCAGGTGTAGGGGGTGCAGTCTCGCACGTCCTACTTGATCTGCCGGGTCATCCCTACAACCCGCTCCTGTGGCCCCTGACAGCCGAGTCCGTAAACCTCTTTCACAACCTCACGGTCATCAACCAGGCCCAAGCGGCGACTCACGTGATTATGGCGCTCGTAGCGGTGGGTCTTCTCGTAGCCCAAGCCATGGGCGCGCGTGACCGGAGAACATACCTAGGGCGGCTCTTCTGCAACCAAGGAGCCTCTCCGCCCTAAGAATCCCCTAGGAGACCGCAGTGGTCGATCGATCAAACCGGTTTTGTGTATCATCAAAGAACTTGCTTTCCGCTTGTTGTGATTTCAACAACAATTATCGGTCGATCAATCCATCTACCGTTGTTGAGACAACAGCGATCAACGCTACAAAAACCTTTATTAGATTCATCGGATTCGTTCATGAACCCGAGCCGATGAAAATGAAAGGTGAACAGAACGAGCTCCTGGAGATGCTGCAGAAAAACCGTGAGATCGAGCTGACAAATGTGAAGATGGTTCAAGAGAAAGAGGAACAGTTCAAGAGCGCTGGAGTTAGGCTGACGCTATATCAAATCCGAATGGACTCAGCAAAACACGCACAGATCTATCAGACCCTGATCGATTTGATCAAGGAAGGAACGACCAAGTACTTGTGGGATTATCGCATCGACAGATACGTGGGCCAGATTGCTGCAGATCGAGTATTACAAAAACATGTCGAACTAGAAACAGAAATGATCCGGGCTACCGAAGAAGCAATCAAAAGAACGGACGACCCGGGAATGAAGATGATGCTTCAACACATTGTTGATGACGAGAAACGGCATCACAAGATGTTGACGGACGTTATCAAACGTCTGCTCCAACTTGGTCCTTGAATCTGAGCATCAGGCCCTCCGCCAAGAACGTTGGGTGTGTTAGCAGTTGGCCATCGGTTGATCGACCAACTAGATTTTTTCGGTGGTTAACATCCAACGAGACCGCCTTTCTAGTCCTAGGGAGACATCTATTGTCCGATTTGGAGGCTTGCCAAGGCCCTATCCAATTCGATTGACCCGTTGAGAATAGGGCCTGAATGTTTAAGTGATTGTGTGACCATTCTACACATATGGAAGACCCCAAGATGAGAGAAGCGATGTTTTACGAAAGATTAGGCGATGGCGTAGTCAGATGCAACTTGTGCAGTCACAGATGTAGGATAGCAGATTCAAGGAGGGGAATCTGTGGAGTTCGGGAGAACAGGAACGGAATGCTTTACAGCTTGGTCTACGGGAAAGTTGCAGCCCGTGCTGTGGACCCCATAGAGAAAAAGCCTTTCTTTCATTTTCTTCCCGGTTCGCGGGCCTATTCCATCGCCACGGTTGGATGCAACTTCAGGTGTGGGAACTGTCAGAATTTTGAGATTTCTCAGATGCCTAAAGACCGCCAACTGACACTCGGGCAAGATGTGTCGCCTGAAGAGATTGTTATGGCGGCTAGGCGAAACAACTGCGAAAGCATAGCCTACACGTATACTGAGCCCACTATTTTCTTCGAATACGCCTATGACATAGCCAAGCTAGCCAGTAGAGGGGGAATCAAGAACGTCTTTGTGACGAACGGATACATCACCGAAGAGGCTCTGGCCGAGATAAAGCCCTATCTCGATGCGGCCAACATTGATCTGAAGAGCTTCAGCGAGGACTTCTACCGCAAAAACTGCGGTGCTCGTCTAGATCCCGTGCTGGACGCCATAAGGCTTCACAAGAAGTTGGGAATCTGGATTGAGATAACAACACTGATAATTCCAACTCTGAACGACTCAGATGAGAACCTGCGGAAAATTGCAGAGTTCATCAAAGGTGTAGGCGAAGAAATACCCTGGCACATCAGTCAGTTTCATCCCATGTACAAGCTATTAGACCTGCCCCGTACACCCATCGCAACTCTCCGAAGGGCTAGAAAAATTGGCTTGGAAGCGGGGTTAAGATATGTTTATGAAGGAAATGTGCCAGGCGAAGCCGGGGAAACCACACGGTGCTACAAGTGTGGAAACCCCCTGATTCGTCGCTACGACTACCAGATCTTGGAGAATAGGGTGAAGAACTCTGAATGCCCCCACTGCGGCGCCAGAATCGATGGCGTATTCAGTTGAGTTGGGCCAGAAAACTGGACGAAGCCCTGTCGTCGTTGTCGACGCTAGCTAGACCCAAGAAACGGTTTCGATCGATTCACCCGGAACATCATTGACTCTTGGCGTCTCTGCTTCCCTGCTCTTCAGAGCAAGACAGCAGGAAGTCTGAGACGCGCACATGCAAGAGCGCAGAAGGGTTGAGACGGGAGTAAAATAATAAAGCAGCGTATATCGCTGTTCATCCTTCATTTGAAACCGGGGAATGGGGAAGAAGAGTTGGTTCAAGGCTGGAAATCTGTGTTGAAGGCGGATCCTGTGGATTGGCTCCTGGAGTTCGAAAACCCCTCTGTCCGATACTTCACTCTCAGAGATATCCTGGACTATCCGGATAAAGATCCTCAGGTTGTGCAGGCGAAGGCCGCCATCAGAAGCTATGAAAAGATTTCAACTATATTCAAAAGGCAGAAGCCCGAGGGGTACTGGGAGTCTGCCGAACAGCCATACCAGCCCAAGTACAGAAGCTCATACTGGCAGATCATGATTCTAGGTCAGATGGGCCTTAACAAAGGCGATGAGCGGGTAAGAAAGGCCTGCGAACACATCTTCCGATTTCAACTTGACAACGGTGGATTCTCCGCATTCAAGGGTGAGGGAGCCAGAAGAGAATATCTCTGGGTGAAGAGGAGAGCATTGCAGAGGGGGGCCGAACCCCCTCCCTTTGAGACCTGGGCGGAACAGAAGATCCATGAGTATGAGATGTCTTGTCTTACTGGAAATGTCGCCGCAGCTATGATTAGGCTTGGATACGCCAGGGACGAAAGGGTGAGAAAGGCCTTGAAATGGCTGGTAGAAATACAGAACGACGATGGAGGCTGGCTCTGCCCCTACTGGAAGGCCCATATTCAAGACAGGCATGGTTGCTTCATGGGGACGATATCTCCCCTAGACGCTCTCTCCGAGCTGCCGGCAGAGTTCAGGACCTCAGAAATGGAGGCGGCCATCGAAAGCGGAGTAGAGTTTCTCCTGATGCATAGATTGTTTAGAGCCGATCACCACCATTTTAGGGTCATCAAGGAGGCATGGCTCAAGCTAAGCTTCCCATGGTTCTTCTACGACATTCTGAGAGGGCTTTCGGTTGTAACAAAGCTGGGATATGGCAAAGACAGAAGAATAGACGATGCGCTTGAAATTCTTCTCCAAAAACAAGACTCAGATGGGAAGTGGATTCTAGAAAGCGCCCCATCCGCTAGGATGCAAACAGACTTGGAACAAAAGGGAAAACCTAGCAAATGGATTACCCTGAACGCCCTCAGAGTCATGAAGAGATTGTACCAGAATAGAAGCTCAGGGCAGAGGCGGGATAGTGGATGATGGTAGTTCTGGAAACTACTTAACCAGCGAAACCTATTCAGTCAACAACCGCTTTGCTTGTAGGCAAGAGTGAGGCTATTCTCTATGGCCGAAGTCAAAGTTCCGTGGCTTCCCTGGAGTGAGAAGGCTTTTCGCAAGGCAAAGGAGCTGGATAGACCCATCCTCCTAGACATCAGTGCAGTTTGGTGTCACTGGTGCCACGTCATGGATCAGATAACATACTCTGACAGGGACGTCGCAAGACTGATCCAGGAGAGTTACGTGCCAATAAGGGTGGACAGAGACCAGAGACCAGACATTGACAAGCGATACAACATGGGCGGCTGGCCCACCACGGCTTTTCTAACTCCTGATGGAGAGGTAATCACGGGCGCTACGTATGTTCCGCCGCAACAGATGAAGCCATTGCTTCAACGGATAAGTCGCTTCTACAAGCAAAACAAGGACAACATCAAGACTAGATTGAAGGAATTGAAGAAAGAAGAGATCAAAGCGCCCTCAGTGGAGCATGAGTTCGATCACGAGTTCTTCCAGTCCGTCGTTGACGGCTTGACGCTAGAGATTGCATCGAGTTTTGATTCGTCGCATGGAGGTTTTGGTAATGCGCCTAAATTCCCTCAGAGTGATGCCTTGACCCTGGCGCTCTTGGAGCATCACATACAAGGAGACAAGTCCCTCTTGAACATCGTGACAAAGACCCTACAAAGGATGAGTGCCGGCGGCATCTACGACAAGGAGGAAGGAGGCTTCTTCCGCTACTCCACCACAAGGGACTGGAGCGCACCCCACTACGAGAAGATGTGTGAAGACAACGCTAAGCTGCTTGTCAATTACTTGGAAGCCTACCAGGTTACCGGGGAAGAGACCTTCAAGGAGACCGCTCATGGAGTACTAGCGTACGTTGACGCCAATCTCAGCGACCGAGACAACGGGGGATTCTACGGCAGCCAAGACGCTGACGAAGAATACTACAAGCTAACCATATCAGAGCGCCAGAAGAGAGCTTCGCCGAGGGTAGACAAAACCATTTACACGAACTGGAACGCGATGATGGTCTCAGCCTATCTGTTGGCGTCTGTGGTGCTTAAGAATCTGTCCTATCGGAAAGTTGCCCTACGAACAGTTGATCTTCTGCTTGAGAAGAGTTTCAGTCTCAGAAGGGGAATGTATCACTATTACTCCAGCGGCGAAAGACGCCTCCCAGGCCTACTCACAGATCAGGCTTCCATGATGAAATGCCTAACGGACGCCTATCAGTCAACCTCAGATAGAAGATTCCTGAATTATGCGGAGAGCATCGCCAAAAATGTGTTTGGCAACTTGTGGGACAATACCGGTGGTTTCTATGACAGACCAAAAAGTGCTGAGGCCTTGGGAGCCTTGAAAGCTCCAGGCAAGCCCTTCGACGAAAACAGCGCAGCCATCGATGCTTTCCTGAGGCTCCACTACCTAACGGGTAAGGAGGAGTATCTGGGACCGGCCTTAAGAACCCTGGAGCACTTTGCATCAAGCTATCAAAGGTACGGCGTTCTGGCAGCCACCTACTGTCTTGCTGTTGAGTTGTATCTGCGTCCCGTGCGGATACACATAGTGGGCTCCAAGATAGATCCAGAAGCCACCCGATTCCTGGATGAAAGCCTAGGAGTCTACAACCCCTTGAAGGTGGCCGAACTTTTAGATCCCGCTGAGGATACCGAGAGGTTGACGAGCCTAAAATACCCCGTCGCCGAAACATCAAGAGCTTACGTCTGTTTCGAAGGAACTTGCATCGCCGTTGAGGACCCAAAGGAAATAGCTGGAAAGATTCGGCCGAGAAGGCTATGAAAATGAACAAAGCTTAATGTCGACAATCGATTTCGATCGACGTTTGAATCTAGGTGTCACGAATGAAAGAAGGAACAAAGATCGGAGAAAAGGCGCCGGATTTCAGTCTACCTGATGCTGGCCTGAAGCCTAGGAGACCAAGATCGATCGATCGAAGAGTGGTAGGAGAATGAGAGTCGTTGCAGTCCTTGTTGAGTGCATGTGTTGCCTGTGGATTCCTTCCTAGAGCTTGCTCGCCCGGTCCGCTGTTAACGAAAAGGGGCTTTCATCTTTCATCTTGGTTTTGCCTTTCTCAAGCAATTCTACAACCCTATCAACGGATCTAAAGTACACAGCGTCCCTCACGTATTGCGCGCGGGGTCTTGGAATGTCGATTTTCACTTCTCCAACAATTTTTCCAGGTCGGGGCGACATCACTATTACTCGGTCTGCCATAAACACCGCCTCTTCAACGTTGTGGCTCACCATTATGAAGGTGTTTGTCGGCAAGGCAGGATTTCGCCAGATGTTAAGCACTAGGTCACGGAGGGTCTTGGCTGTAAGCTCGTCGAGCGAAGAGAAGGGCTCGTCCATGAGTAAGACTTCTGGATTCAAGGCCAGTGCTCTTGCAATCCCCACGCGTTGCTTCATCCCACCTGAAAGGTCGTGGGGATAGGTGTTTTCGAAACCTTCCAGCCCCACCATTTTCAAGTGTTCTTGAGCGGTGTGAATTCGATTTGCCTTTTTCACGCCGGCAACCTCCAATGGAACTTCTACGTTTTCTGACGCGGTTTTCCAGGGCAGCAGGCCGAAAAGCTGAAAGACCATGGCGATTTTCGGGCTTGGTTTGGTGATGGGCTGTCCGTGGAACAGTATCCTGCCTGAATCGGGCCTCTCTAAACCGGCAACCATCCTGAGCATGGTGGATTTTCCACAGCCAGAGGGCCCAACCAAACACACAAATTCGTCATTCCCAACTGAAAAACTCACGTTGTCCAAGACCAAGATTTTGGATTTCTCTGTCACGAACGCTTTCGTCACGTCTTCCACATCTACCACTGACACGGCCTACACCTCCACATGATATTCCTCAAACTTTCTGAGTAGACGCCGCCAGACAAATCCTTCCATGGAAAGAACGATTATTGCGATTATTCCGAGGATAAAGATGAGAAAAACGGTATTCCCGTACTCATATCCAGCTTTATCCAGAAGCGAGCCTATGCCTGGGATTGAAAGCGGCGGAATCGTTGGCTCTGTTGACGGGAGATACTCTGCAAATATTATTGTGTTCCAACCGGTCCCCCATGAAAGCATGCTTCCGGTGACTATTGATGGCAATATGGATGGAATCACTATGTGCGTTACTCTCTTCAAGCCTCTGAACCCGAAAAGCTGACCAACCTCATTTATTTCAGTGGGAATGTTTTTCACGGCACTTACGATATTGAGGAACATGTACCATATCATGTCGAGAACTAGCATCAGGATACAAGTAAGTTCAAGAGCGATGCCTGGCGTTCCAAGAAGCCCGTTTAGCCCAAGAAAAACAACCGGAAACAGAGCAAGAATTGGGACCCCTTGCCCAATATCGTAAAGGGGGAAGAACACAGCCGCTAATCTCTTATGCTCTGCGGCTAGAACTCCCATGCCGATAGCGGCTACAAGAGATATACCATAGGCTATCGTAAGACGGCCCATCGTTAAAGCAATCAAGACAGGCAGACGGACAAGTTCCTCCGCAGGAGGTTCACTAAATCCCTCGCGAATTGTTGCCAACGTCGGGAATCGGCCAACAACCACGTACAAAACGAAGAAAACCACAGAAAAAGCCAAAACTGCGGCGACAATTCTCTCCAAACGAGTGTATTTTCGCAAGCCTTGAGCGGCGATTGAAAAAGACTTTGGCCAGTGTAGTCTTCCAAAGTGTAGCCAACTGGTTGCCCTTGCAAACCCGAGTTTTCCAACACCAGA
>Ga0315310_10002916_pt1 | contig 10674 bp, 7 predicted proteins | sample TDP5_MG_FD_203630 | JGI IMG/M metagenome (GOLD analysis project Ga0315310, IMG submission 203630) | Freshwater sediment microbial communities from Lake Towuti, South Sulawesi, Indonesia - TDP5 | ecosystem: Environmental > Aquatic > Freshwater > Lake > Sediment | place: Indonesia: South Sulawesi...
CCCAGACCCACGCCTCTGGTGCAGAGGGCCCTGAAGAGGCTGGGAACCGCTGACATCGAGACGTTCGCCGCAAGACATGGCCTTGCCGCGGCGCGGCTGGAGACCGCGCTTGTGAGGCTCGAGAAGGACCTGATTAGGAAAGACCCATCGCTTCAGGTGAGCGTCTGAGGCCTGCCCGATTGAGATGACCAAGGAAACGTTTATGAGGCCTAGGCGGCCGGACCCATATGGAGAACAGCTGTGTCCTCACCTGGTCTGCTCCCGGAAGTTGAGGAGGCTGGGCGCAAGATAAGAAGCATGGAGATCCGAGGCGCCACAAGGATTGCCCAGACGGCTGTCCAATGCCTTCAACTCACCGCGACCAAGAGCTCCGGGTCGAGTACCGCAGAGCTTGTCTCTGAGATGGACTACGCGGCAAGGTATCTCCTAACAACCAGACCGACCGCTGTGTCACTGCCGAACAGCATAAGGTACGTCATGTACAGGGCTCTGAAGGCTCAGCGCCAGGCCATGCCGCTAGAGGAGGCGCGGAAAGTGATCCTCGCAGCGTGCGAAGCCTTCCTCACCAACACTAGGGACGCGGTGGCCAGGATCGCTGAGATCGGGGCGCGCAGGATAAACGAAGGCGACACTGTACTGACGCATTGCCACAGCACCGCAGTGATCTCGATCCTGAAGAGAGCAAAGGACGAGGGCAAGAAGGTCGAGGTTTACGCTACGGAGACCAGGCCACTTTACCAAGGTCGGATAGTCGCTGAGGCGCTCGACAGCTACGGCATCCCGGTCACTTTGATAGTCGACGGCGCGGCGAGACACTTCATGAAGAGGATCGACAAGGTCATAGTGGGAGCCGACGCGGTTGCAGCCAACGGCGCAGTGGTCAACAAGATCGGAACGTCGATGGTAGCTCTCGCAGCCCACGAGTCAAGAACATTGTTCTTCGTTGCAGCCGAGACCTACAAGTTCAGCCCTGAGACGATCATCGGCGAGCTGGTAAAGATCGAGGAGAGGCCCTCTGATGAGGTCGTTCCACCGGAGACGAGGGGGAAGTGGCGGAACGTGCAGGTCCGTAATCCCTCGTTCGACGTGACCCCCCCGGATTACATTGACCTCATCATCACCGAGAGGGGAATAATCCCGCCTCAGGCAGCGCTAACGATCCTTCAGCAGGAGCTCGGGGAGATACCGATCGAGGAACAGCAGAGGTACAGCACCTACCTGGCCGGCGACTTTGAGTAGCCCAAAACGGCTCGCCAGTCCGCGTGAGCGCAGACCTGATCATCGGCAGTGACTGTGTGCAGCGCCTCGAGGCGTTCGGAAAAGACACCTCCAGGCAAGGTCTCGATGCCGCCAGCCTCTCGTCAGCCGGGGAACCTGGGCCTCTTAGGTAGACGAGTTGTGTTTCCCTGAAGCAAGGTTTGGACCTAGGAAGCGTAGACGACACGAACTGTCCAGCATTCCCTACGCTTATCTGCCCCACGGCACGAAGGTTACCCTTCGGCTAAGCTCGACAGGAACATAGGAAGGTCTGAAGGGCATATCCTTACACTTGCTTCTAGTCTCCTCTATGAGTTCAAACAAGATCATGTTTTGGCGGAACTCCTCCTTGATGCTCGATCTCTCCCTTATGACCACGGGAAGGGTTTCGCCCTGCATCTCCTTGTCTCCTACCACAATGATGTATGGAACCCAGCTTGTCTTGGCTTCCATAACCCTCCTAGACACCGAGAGGTTTCTGTCGTCCAAGGATACACGGGTCTTTTCCCGACTCAGTTTCTCGGAGATCTCCCTGCATTTCTCCAGATGTCTCTCAGCCACGGGGATCAGCCTTATCTGGTCTGGGGAAAGCCAAAGGGGCAGCATAGGAGCCCTACCCCTCTCCTCGTCCTTCGCCGCTGTTTCGAGGATAGCGTACAGGGTCCTCTCAATACTGCCGAAGGATGAGGCGTGGAGTATGATGCATGGATGCTTCTTCCCATCCTCGCCTACGTAGCCGATCCCAAACCTTTCCCCATTCTTCACATCATACTGTACGGTTGAGACCTGGACGTTGGCTTCGTCAGCGCCTATGGCTTGGTACTCGTTCTTAATGGCGTAGTAATGGGTCATCTCTGAGGTTAGCTTGAAGAACGCTGGAACACCCATCTTAACGCCTAGGCCTTTCAACCACTCCTTACGAGGCTCATAGAACGATTCAACACCTTCCCATCCGAGAACCCAGTTCCCCTTAGCGATCACGTTATCCATCAAGTCCTTGAACATGAGGCAGAGCCGCTCGAACTCTTCCCTAGCCTGCTCCTCATCGCCGCAGAAGCAGTGCTGGTCTGTCATGGTGAAATGTCTCAGCCTCCTCAGCCCGACCAATTCGCCGCTGAGTTCCCTTCTGAAACATGGGACTTCCTCGTAGACCTTCACTGGAAGATGCCTATAGCTGAAGCCTGCCTTCTGCATGTACGGGAAAGCGCCTGGGTCTGATGAGAACCGCAGAACGAAGGCCTCGTTCTCAAACTCCATCCCATAGTCTCTTTCATGGAACTCCCCCATGAGTTCCCTTATCTCCTTCACGCTTTGACGATATATGAGAGGGTTCTGGATCTTCATCGCGCCCCAAGGCATGGCAACGTTGTATAGGGCATAGTCCTTGATGAGGTCGAAGATCAGGACGCCGTTCGGGTAAAGCTTGAAATTCCCAACGTCGCTTTCAGGGCAGTAGTCGATAAGCTCAAGCTTCCTCATGTAGTCAATGTGCTTAGGGCTTCCCTTAGGTGGGTTCCCCTCTAGCTCATTCCTAACGAATGTCCATAAGAGCTTGAACACATGACCAGGCTTGGCGAAGATGGGGCAATCTCTCCAGTTCTGGGGGGTAACCTCATACTCCTCTCCGTCCACGCCTAGGAGGATGAACCGCGTAAACCTCCCAGCCCCCTCGGCTTTCCCAACCTCCTCCCGTTTAAGCTTCAACTCCTCGGCCTCAGGGGTGACCGACCTTGAAAGCTCAGACAGGGGATGGCCTTTGCACGCGACCGTGAAGGCTTTGTACCATCCGAAGGGGCTGCGATGGGCATCGATCCCGCTTGCCTTCAACCCCTCTTCTACGGCTTTCAGGATGGAAAGGGAGGCGCTAGGCGATGCTAGATGAGAGGAGAGATGAGCGTACGGGTAGATCACCACCTTTCGGGCGCCAAGCCTACCGACGACATCCAACACGTTCTCAACAGCCTGTCCTGCGACCTCCCCGGGCGATCGCTCATCAGGCTCCTCTACTGTTGTGAAAACAACGAGCACCTCTTGGAAGGAGGATTCTCTCTCAGCGCCCTCCAGGGGCTCGGGGTTCTCGATGGCCTTGCTCACAACCTTGTATTGGAACCTGTCAGCGTGGATGAAGAGAAGTCGCACCTAGACTCACGCTCTCACTCTTGGTTCCGGCGAGTCGATCGCCGCACAGGGCTGGAGACGGCATCGCCTCTCTTCGATGCTATGGGGCTTTCCGACGCAACAGACGGCCTCTACGGTCATTCAAAGAGCCACCTGATCGACAACCGAGGCGTGAAACGATGAACTGACAACCGGGGCGAGGTCTAGGCAGGGCTCTGTGGGCGGGTCGGCTATTCCTTGATCGGAATGGGGCCCGCCTCCTCGCCGAGCTTCACCATGACGTCAATCCTCTTCTCGATCCTGTCCACCTTTCCATCGCGGATCCAGAAGATCCTGTCGGACACATCGATCATCTTCAGGTCATGTGTCGCTGTTACGATGGTTACGCCCTTCTCCTGGTTGAGTTGACGAAGTAAGGTTATGACATCGAGCCCCGTGTGCAGGTCAAGGTTGCCCGTCGGCTCGTCCGCAAGGACGATCACCGGGTCATTCGCCAAAGACCGTGCGATCGCGACCCGCTGTTGCTGTCCTCCCGAGAGCTCAGCGGGCTTATGGTTAAGTCTGTCCCCTAGCCCCACCCTGCTGAGTATGTCTGCGGCCTTTCTCACTCGCTCCTCCCTGGGAACGCCTGCGAAGATCATTGGAAGGGAAACGTTCTCGTGAGCCGTGAGGACCGGGATCAGGTTGAAGGTCTGGAAGATGTAGCCGATCTTTCGACACCTCAGCCAGGCTAACTCGTAGGCGTCGAGCTTCGATATGTCAACCTCGTCGATGTAGATCTTGCCGCGCGTGGGTCTGTCCAAGCCGCCGATCATGTTGAACAATGTTGTCTTGCCGCTGCCACTAGGACCCATTATTGAGAGGTATTCCCCGCGTCTAACCCTCATCGATATGCCGTCAAGAGCCTTAACGGTGATCTCGCCCATCTGATAGTACTTCGCGAGGTCCTCCGTCTCGACAGTGTACTCGTATCTCACTGCTCCCTACTCCCAGTCTTAGTGCCCGTTCCGGCCGGATAGTAGGCTAACATAGGCACGGAGACGATAAAAAGGTAGCGGTTCCAACGCTGCGAGGCCACGTTTCTGTTCTCTCGTTGTTCTTGACCTGCGTTCGCCATGGTTCAACCACGGCGCTAGACCTCGTATCGCAGGGCGTCGGCTGGGTCAAGGCTTGCAGCATGATAAGCCGGATAGAGTGTCGCCCCGAGGCTGAGAACTATCGCGATAAGGACAGCCTGACCTATCGTAACCAAATAGCTTTGAAGGAGAGCCCCGGCGAGGAGATTCACTTCGTACTGAAAGAGCGAGACGGCGAGCCCCACCCCCCAGCCTGCTACAGCGCCGAGGCCGCCTCCTATGAGCCCAAGGATTGTGGATTCAGCCAGGAATATGGCGAGTATGTGGCCATCCATAGCGCCCAAGCACTTCATCGTGCCAATCTCCTTGGTTCTCTCCGTCACGGCCATGAGCATGGAGTTCAGGATACCGACTGCGCAGAGCACTAGGGAGATTATGGCCATCCACAGCTGGTAGGCCTGAGTCTCCGGCGATCCTCCTCTAGCGAAACCTAGTATGTCCGCTGAAGTCTTTAGCGCAGCGAAGAATGCTACTCCAAGCACCACCGATATGGCGGTGATCAGCGCCCTCGTGAACCTCTTTCTGATGCTTTCGACACTGAACCTCAATGCCTCACTGACCGGGAACCTGACTTCCTTTACTGGACCGAGGGCCAAACCTCACCACGGCGCGACGTATCACCCTCAACAGCTTATAAAGGTGCTGTCCACGTACCGGCTTGCTTGATCCCGCTCCAACAGCGAGTGCGAAAGGTCTCTACGAAACCGCGAGCTCGATGCGCAGCGCCCATGTAGGAGTCCAGTTATCCCTTAAATACCAGCCAGTCGGGTAGATTGCCGTTAGAATGGTTGGCGAGGACCGATTGCCTGAGGGCATTTTCGACCTGATAGGGCTTGTGGTTTGGATACTCGTGATCGTCGCGGGATTACTCGCCTTCCTGTACCCGTTCCTCGAAGAAGCCGGCGAGGAATCTGGGAGAGAGAAGGCGTAGCCGCTTTACCCTCTGTCCTCATCTACAGGTGCTCTTCGAGAACAAGGGGGCCGTGAGGACGTTGAATGCCTTCCGTCTCCTTTCCAAGCCGCTCGTTGACGCGCTGCGGCAGGAAGGCATAGATCGGCCTACGAGGATCCAGGAACAGGCCATACCTGTGATCCTCTCTGGGAAGAACGCGTTGCTGATAGCCCCAACAGGGACAGGAAAGACCGAGGCGGCATGCCTCCCTGTTTTTGAGCTCTTCCTCAGGGAGAGAGCACAAGGACCGTCGAGGGGGATATCGATACTATATCTTACGCCCCTGCGCGCCTTGAATCGAGATGTCTTCAGGAGACTCCTCGACATCGGCGAGAGGGTCGGCGTCAAGGTCCAAGTAAGGCACGGTGACACCGGGACGACTGCAAGGAGGCTCCAGGCGCTAGAGCCCCCCTCCATGCTGATAACCACACCCGAGACACTGCAGGCAATACTTCCCGGAAAGCGGATGAGAGAACACCTCCGTGAGGTGAAATGGGTTGTGGTTGACGAGATCCATGAGTTGGTCGCCGACAAGAGAGGCGCCCAACTGTCCCTAGCCTTAGAGCGACTGACTGAGCTTTCGCCGCGCCCCTTGCAGAGGATAGGCATCTCGGCCACGGTAGGTGAACCTCAACTGGTTGCCAGGTTCCTTACGGGTGGAAGAGACGTGGCGATCGTGAAAGCCGTATCGCCGAAGGAGGTCTCCGTCTGGGTCGAAAGCCCTACACCAACGATTGAGGATGAGAAAGAAGCTAAGAGGCTGCTGATCTCAGCCGGCGCGGTGGCGAGGATGAGGAGGATTCTCACCCTGATGGAGACAAGCAGTCCGATGCTGATCTTCACGAACACACGGGAACACGCGGAGGCTCTTGCCTCGAGGATGCTCTCCATGAGGCCGGATCTGAGGATTGGGGTCCACCACGGCTCATTGTCAAGGGAGACTAGGGTAAGGACTGAGAGAGACCTGAGGGAGGGGGCTCTCAAGGCTGTGATCTGTACCTCTTCTTTGGAGTTGGGCATCGACATAGGCAGCCTTGAGTTCGTAGCCCACTACATGTCCTCGAGGCAGGCCACTAGGCTTGTTCACCGGATTGGGAGAAGCGGTCATCACATCGATGGTAAGAGCTCTGGCTGCATCATCGCCAGTTCCCCTGACGACATTCTAGAGTCCGCAGTTCTCGCGAGGAGAATGATGGAGGGCAGGCTTGAAAGGCCTAGGATGCAACGTGGAGCGCTTGATGTCCTAGCCCATCAGCTCGCTGGGCTTTCGCTGGACCGGTGGAAACTCTCCCTCGGGGAGGCTCTCGCTTTGGTCCATCGCGCACTGCCCTTCCGCCACCTCGGGGTCGAGCAGCTAGCGGCTACGGTCAGACAGTTGTCAAAGACGGGCATGCTCTACCAGGCTGCGGACTCCATCAGCAGAAGGGGGAGGAGGCTTCACGAATACTACTTTCGCAACATCTCGATGATCCCTGACGTGAAGCAGTTTGAGGTCTACGACTTCCTGGGGCGGAGGAGCGTCGGTACCCTAGACCAAGAATTCGTGGGAAGAAACGGGGTGGCCGGAACCGAGTTCATCATGCACGGTCAGACATGGCGCATCCTCAGCGTCGACGAGGAAGAGCAACGCGTGGACGTGGAGCCAGTCCGTGAAAGCCTAGGGGCCATTCCCAGCTGGGAAGGTGAGATAATCCCTGTCCCGATGGACGTTGCCGAAGAGGTTGGGAGGCTTCGCGAACAGATCGCTGGTGAGGCCCAGAGAAACGGCGACCCAGCGCTACCCCTCAAGCCGTATCCTCTCACCGAGGAGGCGAGGTCGAAAGTCATCGACTACGTCAAGAGACAGATCGACGAAGGATTCGAGCTGCCTGGCAGGGACACCTTCGTTGTTGAGGCGTTTGAAAGGTTTGTCGTACTGCATTCCTGCGCTGGGGATATGGCGAACGAAGCGCTTGGCAGAGCCCTAGCAGCGGTCTTAAGCAGCAGGTTCGGCGCAACCGTAGGCGTGCAGGTCGACGCGTACAGGATCGTCCTCATGGGCGGAGGCGTATTCGGGCCTGAAGATGTCGTCAAGGAGCTTGCCTCACTCAAGCCGAGGGACATAAGAACAGTGCTTGACGCAGCCTTGCCTGAAACCTCGCTCTTCGCCTGGAGGCTCTGGCAGGTAGCCAAGAGGTTCGGTATAGTTGAGAGAGAGGCCGACTACAGGCTGTCGCTCGCCCGGACCCTTGTGAGAACTCTGAAGGACTCGCCCGTCTTCGAGGAGACGGCAAGAGAGATCCTCTTTGAGAAGTTGGATGTGGGAGGAGCGGAGAGGATCGCGCGGAAGATAGCGAATGGCAAGGTGAGGATGCTTGCGTCCTATGGGTCAGAGCCTTACTCGCCTATGGCCTACCCGATTCTCGACAGGCTGACTCCGCATGACCTCCTCAGACCGGCTTTACCGACGCATGATGTGGCCACGATCGTCAAGGAGCGGCTGGAGAACGAGAGGGTCAAGCTCGTCTGCATCGCCAAGAACGACTGGGAGGCCATATACCCCGTAAGGCTTCTAACGGAGCCGGTTAGATGTCAGAAGTGCGGTTCGGCCCTCGTGGCCGTGACCTTCCGCCAAGACTTCGAGCTTCGGAAGATCCTCTCAAAGCGACAAAATCGAGCGAGACTCACCCCAGACGAACAGAAGAAGTTCCTAACGGCGTGGAAATCAGCCAATGTCGTTCAGAGCTATGGGAAACGAGGTGTCCTCGTCCTCGCAGGTAGAGGAGTCGGGCCGACCACTGCGATAAGAATACTGCGGGGATACTACAGGAATGAGGACGAACTCTACTACCGGGTCCTCAAGGCTGAACGCGACTACATCAGGACGAAGCCGTTCTGGGACTGAGACCCAGCCCCGCTTTGGGTCTTAAGCTAGATTCAACTGGGTTTAAAGATCCGTCTTGGGCTTCCCAAGAAGCGCGCTCTTCTTCGCACAAGGATTCTTCCCTCTTAGCCCATCACATGAACTGCTACGGTGTTTCAGCGACAGTCAGGCTGGCCAGGGTCGGGTTCTCTCCTGAGCGGTTAAGCCTCTGTCCGAGCAATCCTTAAAGGAGTTCAGGCGGTAATAGGGCGACGATGGACGTTGGAGGCAACACCAGCCCATTCTAAGCCTGAGCATGCGATCCCTAGGATTCCGGTAATGGAAGCCGTTATCGACATCCTTGAAAGTGAGGGGGTCAAGGCGGTCTTCGGCATCCCTGGGGCAGGCATTCTTCCTTTCTACAGCGCTCTTCAGCATTCGAAGACGATCAAGCACTACTTGGTGAGGCATGAGGAGGGCGGCACGCACGCGGCCGACGGCTACGCGAGAGCGAGTGGAGAAGTAGGCGTGGTCGTCGGCACCTCCGGTCCGGCTGGGACGAATATGGTGACCGGACTGTACGCGGCCAAGGTAGACTCCGTACCTCTCGTCGCGATCACCGGCCAAAACGTGAGAGCCCAACTCGGTAAGGAAGCTTTCCAAGCGGTTGAGATCGCTGAGATCGTTCAACCGGTCACGAAGAAGAGCTACTGCGTGAAGGAGACAGCGCAGATACCACAGGTCTTCCGCGAAGCCTTCAGGATAGCCCGGGAGGGAAGGCCGGGGCCCGTCCTGATCGACCTTCCCTTAGACGTGCAGAGAGCCGAGGTTGCCTATGACCCAGCGTTAGACGCACCTTTGGAGATCGTGAAGCTCGGGCCTAACATGGAGGCAGTCAGGCAGGCCGTTGAGATGGTCCTCGAGGCTGAACGTCCAGTGCTCCTGATGGGCGGAGGCGTCATAGGCTCCGGGGCGTGCGAAGATTTCGTTAAGCTTGCCGAATACCTCTCCGTTCCGGTTGTAACGACTCTGATGGCGAAGGGTGGGATCAGGCCAGACCATCCGCTCTACGCGGGGCAGGTCGGAGTCTTCGTGAGCACTCGACTCGGGAATCAGGTCTTCTTGGGCGCCGATCTCGTGCTCGGGGTGGGCTGCCGGTTCTCTGACAGACACACAGGAGACTTAGGGATCTACACGAAGGGGCGGAAGTTCATCCACGTCGACATTGAGCCGACGCAGATAGGGAGGATCATTCCCTTCGACCTTGGGATAGTCTCGGACGCGAAGCTCGCCCTTCAGGCGATGCTTCAAGTTGCGCGCGAGAAGACGCCGCGGAGAGATCCGAGCGCAAGGGTCAGGGAGATCCCTGAGCTGAGAAGACGGCTCTCGCGAAGAATGGATTTCGACGATGTCCCGATCAAGCCGCAGAGGGTCTTCAAGGAGATCAACGAGTTCTTCGACGAGGAGACGATCTTCGTCACCACGATCGGGCTGAACCAGATGCTCTCCTCGCAGCTTCAGGACGTGCACAAGCCGCGACATTACCTTGTGCCGGGCGGAGCCGGGCCTCTCGGCTGGGACCTTCCAGCCGCGATCGGGGTGAAGATAGCACGCCCGGACAAGGTCGTCGTCGACATCGTGGGCGACTATGGCTTCGGCTTCTGCTGCGAAGAGCTGGGGGTCGCATGCATGTATGACCTGCCTGTAATAGTGGTCATCCTAAATGATGGACACCTTGGGCTTATCCGTCAGACCGAGAAGTACGTCTACAACATGCATTTCGAGGTTGACACCTGGTACTCAGACCACAGGATCGGCTATCCGAGGCTGATCGACTTCGTCAAGTTCGCCGACGCCTTTGGAGCTACGGGAGAGAGAGTTGAGAGGCCTCAGGACATAAGGGCAGCACTCGAGAACGCCGCCAAAGCAGATGTGCCGTACATCATCGATGTGATAATCCATCGGGAGACCGACGTCTCCACAGGAACCGCTCTGAACTCTGTCGTCGAACGAGAATGACGGGGAAGGAAGGAAAGATCGCAGTAAGGCTTACGCGCCCACCACGATCCTCGTGAGTACACGGCGTGAGATCCGCATATAGCCGTAACCCTCACTCGACTCGGAGGCCCATTGCCTCCGCTACAACCTCCGTAATATCGAGCATCCGAACAGAGCTGCCTGAGGCCGCTATCGCGTCGGAGATGTTCAGCTTGCATGCGGGGCAACTTGAGACGATGACCTCTGCGTTAGCCGAACGTGCCCCTTCGAGCTTCTTCGACGCTAGAGTCAGGGCAAGATCGGGGTACGTTGCCTTGAGCATGCCTCCCCCGCCACAGCACGCAGCGGTCGCTTTGTTCCTCTCAAACTCG
>Ga0315310_10002917_pt1 | contig 10673 bp, 9 predicted proteins | sample TDP5_MG_FD_203630 | JGI IMG/M metagenome (GOLD analysis project Ga0315310, IMG submission 203630) | Freshwater sediment microbial communities from Lake Towuti, South Sulawesi, Indonesia - TDP5 | ecosystem: Environmental > Aquatic > Freshwater > Lake > Sediment | place: Indonesia: South Sulawesi...
AATCATCTTCACAATTTTGAAGATTAGGTATTCTATGAGAATGCTTATATTTTTTGTTGTCCTTCTCGTGATTATTCTCTTTAAAAGTGGTTACAGTGTTAGACGTGCTTGAGAATTGTTTGGAAAAGAGTGAAGCCTATTACGTCGAGATGAGGCATCACCGAAGAGACGCTTTCTCAATATCGGTCAAGGACGGCAAGGTTGAGGGAGTAAGCAACGGAGTAATTGAGGGAGCATGCGCCAGGTCTCTTGTTGATGGAAGCTGGGGTTTCTCGTCAACAACGATCTTAGAACGAGGAAACATGACCGAGATGCTGAAGGACGCTGCATCACTAGCAAAGGCTTCAAGACGAAAGAAGAAGCGGGTTGTCAATCTTGCGCAAATTCGGACTCATGTCGACAAATATGAGACTGCGATGAAGAGAGATCCGAAAAGGGAAGATCTGAGTCAACTGTCAGAGTTAGCTTTGGAGGCTGACAAAAGGATTCGCGAATACTCAAGATCGGTGGTCTCTGACTCAGTCAGATTATCTGTGGCTGATGATGAGTTAGTTCTCATCAGCTCTGAAGGAACCCAGATATCACAAAGGATTGTTAGATGCTTCGGAAACGCGTTCGTGGTCGCGAGGTCAAACGGAAACTTAGCTTCCACATCGGAGAGCATAGGGGCCCAAGTTGGGCTCGAGGTTTTCGATGAAACTCCCATATCTGAAGCTGCGTTGAAGGCGGCTGAAAGGGCTGTCAGAATAGCTCCTAAAAGGGTTGTTCCAGGAGGCTACTCTCAAGTCGTCTTGGAGGATGAGATAGTTGGGTTACTGGCCCACGAAGCTGTTGGGCACTGCGCCGAAGCCGACCTCGTGTACGGCGGGAGCTTCCTCGCTAGTAAACTTGGTGAGAAGGTTGCGTCCGAAAGAATAATATTGGTTGACGATGGGCGTTTTCCGTCCGGTTTCGGAACAATGATGTATGACGATGAAGGAACTCCAACCGAGAAGACGATGATCATAGAGAACGGCGTTGCCAAAGGGTTCATGCACTCGCGGGAAACAGCCCGTCAATTCAATGTCAACCCGACAGGCAATGCCAGAGCTTGGAGCTTCGAGTACGACCCGATAATTAGGATGAGAAACACGTACATCGAACCCGGAGACTGGACGCTTGAGGAGCTGATAGAAGACGTAAAGAGTGGCTACTTCCTAAGAGGTGGAGGCGGCGGCCAAGCAGACTTCAATGGCGAGTTCATGTTCGGGACCCAAGAGGCGGTGAAGATCCAAAACGGCGAGCTCAATGAGTCGTTCAGAGGCGCAACAATCAGCGGAAATGCCTTTGAAGTCTTAAAGAAGGTTGGGGGTGTTGGAAAGGATTTCGCCATGCGTGTAGGTCTATGCGGAAAGGAACAGGTGAATTACGTAGGCATAGGTGGCCCAAGCATTAGAACCAGTCTCCTGCTAGGCGGGAGGTAGATTGTGAAATGGTATTGGTGGACGTTGCTGAAGTCGCTGTTAAGAAGTGCGAAAGCTTAGGGGTTGATGAAGCTGAGGCATTCGCGCAGAGGCGGAAAACGACCGAGGTCGTTCTGGAAAGGGGTGAGATACAGAGCGAAAGGACGAAAACTCGGTTGGGAATCGGCATAAGAGTCGTCAAGGAAAGGAAACTCGGGTTCGCCCACTCGTCGATGATCGACGAACCCACCATAGAGAAGATCTGCAGGACCGCTTCAAGGCTTGCGGAGTCCTCTACTCCCAATCCAGAATGGGTCTCTCTGCCGCTTCCAAGGAATGTTTCCCGAACTCCTGCCGGGATATACGATGTCGAAGTTGCCAGCTTAGGCTGTGAAGATGTTTTGAATCTTGTGTCTCAGGGGTACGATGCTGTAAGGAATGCTGACTCTAGAGTCTCGATAGACACCGGGAAGCTCTCAGCATCCAGTGAAGAGATCGCGATAGCTAGCTCTCACGGGATAAGCCTTGAAGAGAAAGGAACAATCCTGTCTTTCTTCTTGGTCTGCGTAGCCAAAGAAGAGGAAGCAACCTCGAGCTTCTCTTACGAATACGACATCTCAAGAACTTTAAAGAATTTCTTACCCGAAAAAGTTGGTGTGCTGGGGTCTGAAAAAGCCTTAGCTTCGCTGAACCCGAAAAGCGTGGAATCGTTCGAGGGTGAAGCGGTGCTAAGTCCTGATGTGGCTGCTGAGGTTCTGTTTGAGCCTGTCATAGGCAGTGTGAATGCTGATAATGTCCAGAGGGGAAGAAGCGCTTGGGCGAACAAGATCGGTGAAGAGGTTGCCGATTCGAAAGTAAGGCTGATCGATGAAGGCTTGCTTCCTTATGGCATAGGGTCGTCTTCTTTCGATGCTGAAGGCGTTCCTAGTCAGAGAACAGTTGTCATCGAGAATGGGATACTGAGTGGATTCCTATATGACTCCTATACGGCCAATAAGGAAGGTGTTGAATCAACGGGAAACGCTGCCAGGTCGGATTATTCCACTCTACCTTCAATTTCAATCTCCAACTTGCTTCTTGAGTCTGGAAGCAAAAGGCTTGAGGATTTGATTTCAGAGGTGGATGAAGGCATAGTCGTTAGCAGATTCAGTGGAAATGTTAATCCTCAAAGCGGAGACTTTTCCGGGGTAGCAAAGCAGGCAAGTTACATCGAAAATGGCGAGGTTAAGTTCTCACTCAGAGAGACCATGGTCTCTGGGAACACCTTCCAAGCCTTAAGCAACATCGTCGAGATCGGTAGTGAAAGAAGAGCCACTCTAATGAGCGTGTATACAGCGCCAATACTATTGAAGAACATGAAAATAGTATCCAGGTAGACATCGAGAACCTCTACAATCATATTTATCCTACGAGCAACAGATACTCTCTGGGTTGCCGAAAGATGACAAAGCTGAGGTAACTGAATGAAGCTTAAAGTAAGGTTCTTGGGATTAGAATCCGGCGGCAAATCAGTGGTAGTACTGAACAAGGAAGACGCCGAAGAGCTGGGCGTCTCAAGCCTCGGAAGGGTCAGGGTTAGATCCAGTGGAAAAGAGTTGGCTGCAATTGTTAACACCACAACAAAGCTGATTGGCGGGGGCATCATAGGCGTTTATGAGGAAGTTAGAAACGCCCTGGATCTGAGCGAAGACGTTGAGATTGATGTTGAGATCGCGCCCTTTCCAACCTCACTTTACTATATAAGGAACAAGCTGAGAGGAAGGAAGCTAACATACGATGAGATCCTAGAGATCGTTAGAGATGTGGTTGAGGGAAACCTCAGCGAGATCGAGATTGCTTCGTTCGTGACTGCATTGAATACCTTCGGACTAGACCTGGACGAGGCAACGAACCTGTCGCTGGCGATGGTTGAAACAGGAAACACGCTCAAACTGGACGAGCCATTAATCGTAGACAAACACTCAATTGGAGGGGTCCCCGGAGACAAGGCGACATTGCTTATTGTCCCGATTATCGCAGCTTGTGGCTTGACGATACCGAAGTCCTCTTCTAGGGCAATAACCTCAGCTGCGGGTACGGCAGATAGAGCCGAAGTCCTGATGCCTGTTGGCTTAGATCTTGAAGAGATGCGAGAGGTTGTAGAGAAGACGAATGGTTGCATAGTTTGGGGAGGCTCCCTCTATCTAGCTCCGGCTGACGACATCTTTGTCAGGGTTGAGCATCCACTCTCGATAGACCCATTGTTGCTTCCGTCCATCATGAGCAAGAAGAAGGCTGTGGGCACAAATCTCTTAGTAGTCGACATTCCAACTGGAAGAGGCGCGAAGGTCAAGACGATCGGAGAGGCTGACTTGTTGGCGAAAGACTTCATAGAGCTTGGCAGACGTTTGGACATTGATCTGCAATGCGCAGTCACGTATGGCGAGCAGCCTGTTGGCCACGCCGTCGGTCCTTCGTTAGAGGCTAGAGAGGCTTTAAGCGTCCTTATGGGCAATGAACGGGTTTTGGACCTGACAGATAAGGCGACCGACATAGCAGGGATACTTTTAGAGATGAGCGGGAAGACGAATGGAAAAGAACTCGCGTTCGAGGTTCTGAACTCGAGGAAGGCTGAAAGGAAGATGAGGGAGATAATAGCCGCTCAGGGGGGAGACCCGAAGATAAAACCCGAAGACATTGCGGTTGGAGACCAACGATTCACGGTTTATTCTAGTAAGGCCGGCTATGTACTGTGGATAGATAACGCCTCCGTGGTTGAGCTAGCTAGGCTTGCCGGTGCACCGAAGGACAGGGGTGCCGGTATCGTGCTTCACAAGAAGATCGGAGACAGGACGGAAAAGGGTGATCCGTTGTTCACAATCTATGCAGAGAAAAACACCAAGTTGCAACGGAGCCTCGACGCACTCGAAAAGGCTGAGACCATGAGTGTCGGCGAGAGGATGGAGATGCTTATCCACGAGGTGAAGGAGAGACCTGTGGCCAAGAGGGTCTTCATGCTAGAAAGGTGAAAACTTGGCAGTTTCCTGACTATCTGGCTGTTTGGAGGATTTGACAGATTGATAAAGGCGGTGACATTCGATCTGTGGAACACCATATTCCTAGACAAGAATTATGATGACTCTAGGATTGTGTATTTAGCTGACGTCCTAAGAGAACGGAAGATTGTCAGAGGTTACAACGAGATTAGCGACGTCTATCTTGAATCCCACGAGTACGCCCATAGAATTTGGGAGGTAGAAAATTACCGTTACGTGCCAGCTCACGAGAGACTAAATCATGTCTTAGAAAGATTGAGGGCGAGTCTGCCGGAAAATCTAAAATCATCAGTCATCAAGGAGTTTGAGGAAGCCGTTCTTATGAACCCGCCTTCCCTAGTTGAAGGTGCAGGAGCAGTCTTGAAATCCCTAAACCCCCAGTATAGAATAGGAATCATATGTGACACAGGCATGACGCCGGGCAGAGTTTTGAGAAAGGTCCTTGAGAAAGCCCAGATTGTGAATTACTTTGAGTCCACAATCTTCTCCGACGAGATTGGGTACAACAAACCGCACAGGCTTGTGTTTGAGACTGCTCTGAAGGAGTTGAGAGTCCAACCCTCAGAGGCGATTCATGTCGGCGACCTACTGGAAACTGATATTGCAGGCGCGAAGGCTATGGGGATGAGGGCAATATGGTTCAGCAGAAAAGGACTAGCTAGAACAGATCTATATTCACCTGATTTCGAAATCCATGATCTGCCTCAGGTCATCGACATCTTGAAAGAGATCCATTGAGGCACAGAAAGCATTCCTATATCACATGTGGCAAGATTCATTATGGACTTCAGAATCCGGAGAATGCTATTTTTCCATGGCTAAGAAACCTCTCAACCACTCTGTGAATCTTGGTGATAGATCATCTACAAGATTTTTAGCCTCATCTAGAAGCTTTTCATAATCTAGCTCCGTGTATTCGTGTATTAGTATGTTCCTTAACTTGGCTAACCTGCTGATCTTAGAAGCCATCTCCCTGTCCATCAATTCTGCGTCTGCAATTCTGAGTGGATAGTCAGAGTAGTATTCGGCTAACCCAAGTCTCTTAGCAGACGCTATGTGACGGCACACGTCTAGCATAGCCTCTATTGCCCTATGCATCGCTCTTTCGAATGCATAAGCTCTCTCCAAGTCCGCGAGGATCCAAGAAACATCCTTACCCATGTGTCTTTGTCTGATCATAGTTGTGCTTCGTAACAGTTCATCTAGCCTTTTAAGCAACAGTTTTTCATCAATTTGAGGGTCTTCTTTCAGCCATGACTTAACCAGATATTCATTGTCCGTGTTATAGACGGGATAACCCTCTGTGACATCAAGTACTAATGTGCTTTCAGCTCCCTTTCTGTCTATGAGTTTTGTTCCTTGAGTTAAGATCTTGTATTTGAGGTGTGCGCTGGCCTTATCAATGTCCACGATGTCCACTCTATCTTCTGGGATGTTCAGCGTTCTTGATATTTCCCCAACTAGACTAGCAATGCTACCAAGGCTATCATTAGATTCCAATTCTAGAGCCAAGTCAATATCGTGGACGCTGACGCCTTCCTGGGCTACCGAACCGAATAAATAAGCTAGAATAACCTCATCGTGTTTGCTGAGGAGCTCCCGTATAGATTCGAGATGTCCCTTTCCAGAGATTCTAAAGACACTAGTCAATCCTCGATGTCTCCACAATCATCTGATACAATGACGTTCTTTGTAATTAATAATTTGTTAGGTACAACGGCTTAAAGAGCTGGGCGGCTCAACCACAGCTCAGTTTTGTCCTCGGGCAAGTTCGATGAAAAGGTATTTCTTTCATTCTTTCTCATACTATGCGTTAGAGGAACTTAGCGTGGCTATTCAAGCTAGATTGTTCAGGGTTACTATGGATGAGAGACGGAGGAGCCTCTGTTCCATATGTCAAGGCCATAGGAGACTCTGCGGTAAGCCTCTGTGTCCGATATTGGCTAAGGCTGAAGCCTTGATCAAACTTGAGAAGAGCCTCTCAGCAGAGAAGGTTTTCGGTGCTTCTCCGCCTGCAGTGTTTGTTGGTTCTTGGAACTACCCGAAGGTATTCGCAGGGCCATTGGTCCCACCGCTTTCTGAGATTGATACTTCGGTCATGGACATGCCTGAGCTTTGGCTTGACAAGTCCTTGGATGAAATTCTCAGGTATCGGCTAACCCTTATCAGAGGTAAGCATTCGACGCCTGTCGTTTCTGCCAGGAATCCCGGGAGGCTTCTCTCAACTTTTCAGGAGATTGTTATGGCATCTGATCCTACGGATACCGAGATGTGGTTCACAAAGAAGCCGAGTCTTTCAGTAGTATTCTCTCCGAGAGAGCCTCCGTCAGGTCCCTCAGCCTTGGTAAAACGGGCGGTTCTAGCTGAGAACCCCAGAGTTCCAAAGGTTGTCGACCGCGTTGTCTCAGACATCGACCTCAAAGCGGAACAAGGCATACTGAGACTCTCCGACTCTAGTGTGAGCCAAAGGCAGATCACTAGGATGCTCTCAATAGGCCTCTTAGGCTTGAAGAAGAGGAGGAGACTTGTCCCCACCGAGTGGAGCATCACAGCCATAGACGACATCTTAGGCAAGAATATCCACAGAGAAATCCTGAACTATCCATGGACAAACGAATTTATGGTCTTCGGGCACGAAGCCTTGGGAAACAATGTTCAGATACTCCTGATTCCGTCATCGTGGATGTTTGAGGCACAGGAAGCTTGGCTCGTCTCGCCAAACCCGGTTCCAGGTGTCGACTCTGAGCTTGTTTGGGGACGACGATCATATGCTTCGGACGTGGCCGGAGCCTACTATGCTGCCCGTCTCCCAGTACTAGAGTATCTCAAACGGATTAGAAGACAAGCCGGAGCCCTAGTCTTAATGGAGGTCTATCCCGAGTGGGTTCCCCTAGGCGTATGGCGTTTCAGAGAGATCTGTCGAGAGGCCTTAAAGAAGGAACCCATGAAGATAAACACCTTGAAAGAAAGTCTCGACGAACTCGGTAAGAGACTGAGGCTCCCACTCGAAAAATGGATAAACAAGAGCAGCATCTTGCAGTGGTATCAGACCCAGAAGAGGTTGAATTACTTCCTACCGCAGAAATAGTTGCCGCGGGCAGTAACAGTCTAGGCGAACTGGATGGCGAACCATGTCAACCCTTTCAGCCTCGCTGACCTAACTCGCTTACCTTCTTTACCTTTTTCGCTTGGCGTTAAGTCGTCTCCATTGCTGATCGGAGACCATGAAATGGGCAGAACCGTCATCAGAATTTCCCGCATATGGGTATTAGAAAATCCGCTTGGCGCCAGAGGTAAAGAACTCGTTGCCTGAGTGTTACTTAGTATATAAACTGCTTTCTTCTGAGTGCCGAAGAGTGGGAAAATAGGGTTCAACACCGAAATGACACCACTTACACATACCAGATTTTCGCCTCTGCAAGATTGAGCCAAAATTGAGCCAATATATACAGCAGAAATCTCCGATGTCAGGCAGAAGAAAGAAACCATTTCAGGAATTGCGATTGGTTCAGAGAGATTTTGGTCTATGATGTTCAAGAATTGTTTTTTCCACTGTTTTTTCGTACACTTTTATGCTGGTCTTGAACTCTTCCAGTTTCACGTACTCATTTTTCGTGTGGCTTAGCCCAGAATCTCCTGGACCATAGGTTGCGACTGGAACGCCTGTCTCGGACCCGAATATGTTCATGTCGCCCGTACCTGTCTTCTTAATGAATTTGGGAGGAGTCTGCAATGCTTCCTCAATCGATCTCGTTAAAGCCTTCATCAGAATGGTGTTCCTGTTGGCCACGAACGGTTCAATCCTATCAGTTACCACAAGGTCAACCGATACAGCTGGGCTTTCCCGCTTGTACTGCTCAATCACGTTCCTGATCAAACTGATGCTTTTAGCAGGTTCAAAAGTGGGCGGCAGTCTCGCATCTATTGTGAATATACACTCGTCCGGTATCGAGCCCATCCTTCTGCGGCTACGCATGCTAGTTAGGCATGAAGTCGTCGAATAGAAGATCCCATGCGGAGATTTCTTGCTCTCAAAAGCCCGTCGTATCTGATTCCACAACGCATAGGCTTCCTCAACGGCGTTGCTGTAGAGATGCTGGGCACCGACATGTCCGGTCTCAGTTCTACACCTGATTTTAGTCCCAAGTCTCCCTTTGTACGCAAAGGTTATGCTGCCCGCCCCACCCGGTTCGCCGAAGATAGCATAATCTATCATCATCTTTCTGCGCAACAACGAGCGAATGCCCCTTGAATGCAGTTCCTCATCCACGACGCCCGCGACGATGACTTTGCCCTCCACGTTCTTATGTCCTAACTCGCAGGCAGCGGAGACCATCGCAGCTAGGGAGGATTTAGCATCAACAGATCCTCTACCGTAGATCCTCTCGTCGTCGACTCTTACAGGTATCCATCCGGGAACCGTGTCGATATGCCCACACATAAAGACCACTGGAGAGCTGTTTCCAACCTCACCATAGACATTCCCAACCTCATCTGAGTGAACATTGTTAAACCCCAAGCTTCTGAGCTCACCTCTGAGGAAGACTGCTAATTTCTCCTCTTTGCCGCTTGGACTGTATATCTCCAGCATTCTCTTTAGAAGATCAACCGGGTCCAACCTTAGATCAACTTCGATTAGCCGAATTAGTCCCGATCAACCTGGACTCTTTTCTCCTCCTCAACCAAAATCTGTTCTAGGACTTCAGACACCCTCTCCAACTGAGGCTTGTCAATAACGAGAGGCGGCAGAAAACGCATGATATTCCTGCCTGAGTAGAGCAGTATAACACCTCTCTCCAGGGATTTTATGAGTAAATTGTACACATCAAATCTAGATTCAAGGCCGATCATCAGTCCAAGCCCGCGAACTTCTCTCACAGTTTTATGCTCATCTCGAATCTTCAGTAGTAAGTCCTTAAAGAATTCGCCCATCTCTCGGGCTCTATCAACCAACCTTTCCTCTAAGAGGACATCGATTGTGGCGCATGCGGCAGCACAAGCGATAGGATTGCCGCCGAATGTTGAGGAATGCTCTCCAACCCTTAACGAGTTCATTATGTCTTCTTTTGCTATCGTTGCGCCTATCGGGATTCCAGAAGCCATAGCTTTTGCCACGCACATGATATCAGGTACGACTCCCCAATGTTCTGAAGCCCACATCTTCCCAGTTCTACCGAAACCCGTCTGAACCTCGTCAAGTAATAGCACTATTCCCTTTTCGTCGCAAATCTGACGCAGACCCTTCAAGAAACCGTCTGGGGCAATGTAGACTCCGCTTTCGCCCTGAATCGGCTCGACGATGATGGCTGCAGTCTGATCTGATGTGGCTTCATCAACCTTATCTAGCCTCCCAAATGGAATAAACTCTAAACTCGGAATCAAGAGGTCTTGGAAGGCGTCCCTATACTTTGGATTCCACGTCGCCGAGAGAGCGCCCAGCGTCTTCCCGTGGTATCCCCTCACCATGGCTATAAACTCTTTCCTACCAGTGTATTTCGCAGCAGCTTTTATGGCGCATTCAACCGCCTCAGCCCCACTATTGGAGAGGAAGACTTTGCCCAAGCCTATGGGTGCAATCTTAGCTATTTTCTCTAAGAGTTCAGCTCTCTTTTCGTTGTAAAATGATCCGTGGCAACTCAGAAGTTTCTCACTTTGTTCCCTAATAGCCTCGACAACCTTGGGATGGCAGTGACCTACAATGCTGACTCCGTATCCGCCCATGCAATCGATATATTCCTTTCCTCTACCGTCGTATACAACTGCGCCTCTCCCTCTGGTTATGCATACTGGAAACTTTTGGTAAACATTGGCAAGAAAAGAATCCTCGACGTTCATCATCTCATTTTCATTCACTAGTGATCACTGTGCCAACTTCATGATTTATAGCCCTGATTATGGGTTCATCTACAAAACCAGATGATATCATTGCCTCTTTAACGCCAGCTCTCACGGCCTCAATCGAGGCTAAGACTTTTTTATCCATTCCTGACCCAATCTTAGGAAGCAGCTGCTCCGCTTCTGTTAGGGAGAGTTTCTCGACATGTTTTCCGTCGAATAAGACACCCTCGACGTCGGTTAGGAAGATCACGCTTTCAGCGCCTAATGCCGCCGCTATCTGTGCCGCAGCTCTATCGCTATCAACGTTCAGAAGTTCATGATCCTCGCCCAACGCGGCGGGCGCAACCACTGGGACGTA
>Ga0315310_10002919_pt1 | contig 10671 bp, 12 predicted proteins | sample TDP5_MG_FD_203630 | JGI IMG/M metagenome (GOLD analysis project Ga0315310, IMG submission 203630) | Freshwater sediment microbial communities from Lake Towuti, South Sulawesi, Indonesia - TDP5 | ecosystem: Environmental > Aquatic > Freshwater > Lake > Sediment | place: Indonesia: South Sulawesi...
CAATACCTGAAATCTGGCCTTGGGAAGCGAAGGAAGCAGGCGCCCACATTGTGGCAACTGGAAGAAACGACTTCCCCAATCAAGTGAACAACAGTCTAGGATTCCCAGCGATCTTCCGCGGCGTGCTGGATGTGAAGGCGAAAACTGTAACAGACGACATGTGCATTGCCGCAGCACAGGAATTAGCCAAGTTCGCTGAAGAACGCGGCATGCATGAAGAGGACATTTTGCCTCATATGGAAGAGTGGGAAGTGTTTCCACGTGAGGCAGTCGCCTGTGCGTTGAAATCTATAGAGCAAGGAGTGGCGCGAATTAAACCGAGCAAGCAGGAACTGTACGAGAGAGCCACAGCAATAATAAAGAATGCTAAAGAGTCAGCCGAATTATTAATGAAAAAGGGATTGATAAAGCAGCCACCACCCGAGTCAGAGCTACTCAAATAGAGCAGATTCTATAATCGCGACATAAGCCTCTGCTGTCCCAAAAAAGCAAGAGGCTACTTACCCTCCTGGAGATCCATGAAAGGGCACGTTCCTCCACAGTATTTCCCACCATTCGTCTTCGGTGATGGTTTCACCACGTGCGACTACATTCATAATTGTCTTCAACAGATTATGATGCCTCTTTTCATCTATTTGTATACTTTCGAGCAGAAACTTGATTTTCTTGTCCTTAACTTTCCTGATAAAATCATCAACCTGCGCCATCACTTTCTCTTCATTAGCGATGTGCCAGCTCACAACTTCGTTCAAATGGTCAAGTTCGTCCTCTGACATCGCGGGCGCAACCGATACGATGCTTTCAGCTGCTTTGTACATGTCTGCGTGTTTCAGTGAGTCAAGGGACATTCCTTTCAAAACAGAGGCGACCACAGGGTTCTTCAGTCTTCGCAGTGCTTTGTTGATCGATTTGACGATCTGTTCTTCCTGCTTGACCTGTTCGCGAAAGAAGACAATCAATTCCTTTTCTTCAGACTTCATAAGCAGCACCTTTAATGACGTAGAAACTAAGAGCGCTATTAACGTTGCTGGTCGGAAGGTCTTGTTATCTAATCGACTTTTTTAGAGGAGTCCCAGAGGTGCTGGAAGTAGTCCTTGGCGAATTGTACGAGTCCTAGGTGATTAGACCATATGACCAGTGTTGGCTTGTCTTCGCCCAAGAAGAGAATGGCTTCCTTGCCGTCAACTATGACGCCTCCACCGAACATCTGGTCTCTCACACGTACTTCAGCCACTTTTTCAAGTTCCTTCAGGTTCCATGTTGTGGCTTGTCTGGAAACCATGAAGAGGATCGCGACATCTGCGCTGTGAAGCAGCTGAAGCAAGGGTATAACCAGATCTACTAGGGCTTTTGGCAGAATCGGTGCCGCAATCATGAGTTCGCTTTTGGTTTTCTCCAGCATTTCTTTGAGCTTGGCTATCGTGCTGACTTCTCCTCTGAGAATCCATATGTCGGGTTTTTCTCTGAACTCTCGTTTCTCGTAGAAAGGCTGCAGTTCGCCTGTGATGGTTTTCTCCCACGCTCTGAGTTTCTCTTCCATCTGCACTTTGGCTGCGGCTAAGGCTTCTGATGGTGCTTTGGGATAGTAGCGTCTGGGTCGCCCTTTTTCAGTTTCTATCCAGCCTTTGCGTTCAAGAGAGGTTAGGGTTTCGTAGACTTTGGAGTATGGTACTTCAGCGTTTTCGCTGACTTGGCTTGCGGTTAAGACTCCTCTTTCAAGCAGAGCCAGAAAAGCTCGGGTTTCATAGTCGGTTAAGCCCAGTTCTCTCAGGACTCTTCGCGCATCTTGGCTGGCTATGGCTTCTGATGGCTGTGTCACCCGTTTTCACCTTCTGAAAGGTTTGGAAATCTTCTTATAGTGTATGCTGTGAAGCTGGTAGTTAAATGTTACAACTCTCAGTGGTGTCAAATTGCAGACCTTAAAGGAGCAACCTCACGTTGAAGACCATGTTTTGAAGCATACGCTTAGCTTATGCCCCGAATGCTTGGAACGGCTTGACGCCGCAATCGTGAAAAGAAACGGACAAGTTCTGATAATTAAGGATTGCACGAAACATGGGCACTTTGAAGACGTGTATTGGTCTGATATAGAGACATACAACAGGTTTGAAGAGTACGGCAAAGTCGGTAAGGGCGTCTTGAATCCACGAACCCAAACTGTGAAACAATGTCCATATGACTGTGGACTCTGCCCCAATCACAAATCGCATACAGTCTTGTCAATTATTGACATTACAAACGCCTGTAATCTCCAGTGTTCCATATGCTTTGCCCATGCAGGTAAGATCGGCTATTTGTACCGACCGGATATGGAGACTATAGGTGAGATCATGGACACCCTGCGGGGTAACCTGCCTGTGCCGCCTCCAGCAGTTCAGCTTTCAGGCGGCGAACCTACAGTGCACCCGGACCTTCTCGAAATTGTAAGAATGGCGAAGCGCAAGGGCTTCCGACACGTTGAACTCAACACCAACGGCGTTAAACTCGCAGATGAGAAGAGCGGTGTCGAATTCATCCGTCAACTCACCGACGCAGGCGTGGACACACTCTACCTTTCCTTTGACGGTGTCACTCCTGAAGCGTATTTTGGACGGGCGCCAAGCCACCTCGATGAAAAAGGCAAGTGGGAATATGCCAATTGGCTTCTAGGCATCAAAAAGAAGGTCATTGAAAACTGTCGTGAAGCCGGGCTTCACAGCGTGGTTTTGGTACCTGTCGTTGTGCGTGGAATGAATGAGAATCAGCTTGGGGATATAATTCAATTCGCGATTCACAACATAGATGTAGTGCGTTGCGTTAATTTCCAGCCAGTGTCGTTTGCGGGTCGAACTGAAGAGTGGGAGCGAAAGCAGGGCAGAATCACTGTTCCTGAAGCCTTGCGAAAGATTGAGGAGCAGATGAACGGTGTAGTTAAGGTCAAAGATTTCTATCCCATCCCTTGTACGTATCCTATATCAGATTTCTTGGATGCCTACAAGTCAAAATCGCATGTGCAATTCACCTGCCATCCTCACTGCGGAGCAGCCACATACCTTTACGTTGAAAAAGGCAAAGCAGTTCCTATAACTAAACTGGGCAGCCTTGACGCTTTCTTCAACACTTTGACCAAGGCAGCGGAAGATGTGCGCAAAGGTAAACGTACAAAAGCTAAAGTGCGCGTGGGATTCTCAGCCATTAGAAACATTAAACCCAAGATCCTAAGAGAAGTCTTACCAGCTGTCCTTTCTGGTAGTTATGAGTCATTGCGACCATTTCACTACAAGACGTTGATGATTGGTTTGATGCATTTTATGGATGCTTACAACTTCGACTTGGCCAGAGTGGAACGTTGCGTTATTCATTATGGTTTTCCAGGCGGCAGGATCGTGCCTTTCTGCACTATGAACACACTGCATAGGCAAGCATTGGAAAGACAGTATGCGATGCCGTTGCCTCAGTCAAAGCCGGTCGAGGAGAAGAGACGCTTGAGAAAGAAGGCTGGGAATAAGTCTATAAGCAGCCGGGCTTCATGAAATGAGGCGGAGTCGTACAGGCTATGGGTGGAAAGAAAAAGCTCACAATAAAGCAGATGGAGCGGACCCAGGAGAAGAAGGATGAAGGACAGGAAAAGAAGAAGGGAGGCAAATCAGGCGGAGCTGTTGCCGACAAGAAAGCGCCAGGTATTATGTTGCCAGATTTGAGGAGCGAGAAGATAATCGGCGAGATTAAGAAGATGAAGGCTGTGACTCCGTATGCTGTTGCGTCTCGTTTCAATTTACGCCTAAGTGTAGCAAAGGATATGCTGGATGAGTTGGCGCAGAGAGGCGTTCTCGAATACGTTTCGGCTGGTAAGAGCCTCAAAATATACAAGCCTCATGACTAGTGTCTTCTGCTTCTCTTTTCGTGTGATTGAGTTGACATTTCCTAAGCGTGTTTATACGCAAGAGGAAGTCGAGCGGGCTAGGGAGCTTATTCGCAAAGGGCACAGGCACACTTTGACTATTGAGGGCAGTTCCCAGTTTAAGGAGAAAATGCAAGAAGTCTTAGGGCTGATTAAAACAGCTGGTTACTATGATTTCTTGCGCACTTATCTGCGTGACATTGTTGAGATGGAAGGCTTCAGTCAACTGCGTGAGTCTGATGCTGCTTTGTGGGCTAACATGTCTATGCTCGATGATGTTGTAAACGCTGCCAGCTATGTGGTGCAGAAGGCGCAGCAGATGAAAGACTACGTTGAGGGCAATCTGTATTATGGCACGGGTGAGATTGCAGCTATCGAGAAGCGTCTCGAATTCTTGAGCACTCTGAAGACTAGGAGTAAGAGCGATGAAGTCAGGAAACGATGTGAAGCGTTGTTGAAGGAGTGGGCGGAAACTAGGATACAGTTTCCTTAGGCTCGAATTACCTTCATTATTGTGCCGCTTTTCACTTTGCTAAGCAGATCTAAGTTTTGCGTAACTTGTCCTACGATGTTGACTGGGCTGTAGGGCTGTGAGTTGCCGTAGAAAATGCAGAGTGCTTTGCCCATCGGCCAATATGCTAAATCGCCTTTCTTCACAGTTGGTTTGGCTTTCTCAACTCCAGCTGCAACTGGGATTTCGAAGTAGACTTCCTCTTTCCAAAGTGCGGCTCGACCTTCAACTGGCAGTTTCTTTAGGATGGCGTCGACTGTTCTTGGAGCCATGTGGCGTATTAGCTCGCCTTCTGCTTCGCCCATATTTTCGATGATGAGTTTTATCGGTATTCTTGATACACTGCTGTCAGGCATTTGGGTTCACAAGCTCTCAGAAAATTAGGGTGTTTGATGGTTTTTACTTTTGTGGGAACTTCTTCTTGAGTAGGTCTTCGAGTGTTGGTGTGCCGATTTCCTGTAGCTCGTATTTTGCTCTTACTGCGGGTTTGTTGATGTTTAATACGCGTCTCAGGTCTATGGGTGTGCCGATGAGGACAGTGTCGCATGGTGTTTTGTTGATGGTTTGTTCGAGTTCGCGTATCTGTTCTTTTCCATATCCTAATGCTGGCAGAACTGCGCCAAGATGTCCATAGGTTTTGTAGGCTTCAATTATGGAGCCGACTGCGTATGGATGAGGGTCGATGATTTCTCCTGCGCCTGACCTTTCTGCGGCTATTGTGCCTGCGCCGTATGCCATGTTGCCGTGTGTGACGGTTGGTCCGTCTTCGACTACTAGGACTTTTTTGCCGTTGATGAGTTTGGGGTCGTCGACTGTTATGGGTGAGGAGGCTTCTATGATGACTGCGTCGGGATTCACTGTTTTGGCGTTGTTTCTGACTGCTGCTACGTCGGTGGGGTCTGCTGTGTCGACTTTATTGATGATGACTACGTCTGCCATTCTGAGGTTGGTTTCGCCTGGGTGATACGTCAGTTCGTGTCCAGGTCTGTGTGAGTCTGCGACGACTATTTGGAGGTCTGATTTGTAGAAGGGTATGTCGTTGTTGCCGCCGTCCCATACGATTGTGTCTGCCTCTTTTTCGGCTTCGTGTAGTATTTGTTCGTAGTCTACGCCTGCGTAGACTATGATGCCGTTGTCTATGTGGGGTTCGTATTCTTCGCGTTCTTCGATTGTGCATTCTTGTTTGTCGAGGTCTTCGTATGATGCGAAGCGTTGACATGCCTGTTTTGCTAGGTCGCCGTAGGGCATGGGATGCCTGATGACTACGACTCGGAGGTTGCGTTTTCTGAGTAGTTGTGCGACTTTTCGTGAGGTTTGGCTTTTTCCTGATCCTGTGCGTACTGCGCATACCGAGACCACTGGTACTTTGGATTTGAGCATGGTGGTTGTTGGTCCCATTAGTCTGAAGTCTGCTCCGTTGGCTAGGACTTGTGAGGCTTTATGCATGACGTATTCGTGGGATACGTCGCTGTATGCGAATACGACTTCGTGTACGTCGTGTTTTTTGATGAGTTCGGGTAGGTCGTCTTCTGGGTGTATTGGTATGCCTTTGGGGTATTGTGGTCCTGCTAGTTGTGGTGGGTAGCCTCTTTTGGCTATGCCTGGGATTTGTGTGGCTGTGAAGGCTATGACTTCGTAGTTTGGGTTGTTGCGGTAGTAGACGTTGAAGTTGTGGAAGTCTCTGCCTGCTGCGCCCATTATGATGACTTTGGTTTTGTCCATGTAGTGAGCCTCGTTTTGGGTGAAGTTTGTGACATAAGAATAGTTCATTCATATAAGCCTTAACTGTGGTCAGAGCTTGCTGGAGCCTGAGGATGGGATGGTTAGTGTGAGTGCAGAAAAATTTTTCAGCGTGAAAGTCAAACTCTCCAGTTTGCGTTTTGGGCGCTGTTTGCTGTTCCGATTGGCGTTTCTTGGTCTGTTTTCGCTGTTTTTGCGTGGTGTTCTATGTTGCTATGCGTGATGTTTAATGTTGGTATGCGTGGCGTTTGGGTACATTGAGCGGTGTGCGGGAAGAGAAATTTCGAAAGAAGAAGAAGGGAACAGTAGCTCAGCGCCTTCTTCTACCAATGTTGCGGGCAGGTTTGAACAGTTGTCGTTGAACATGCAAACGCAGTCTGTTTGTTCGCCGTTGAAGCGGTCAAGCGTTTTGAAGTTGTTGTTGACTCTGATAGGTCTGCCACAACAACATCCAGAATGCTGCGGGTTTTCTTTTTCAGATGTTATTAGCTTCCGCTTAGAATCAGTAATAACACCGAGCTGGCTTTCCTCAGTAGTCGTCAGCGCCGCGCGTACGTTGACTACTACTTCCATGTTGTGTTTGACATGTGCACTATAGAGGTATCGCGAAGAGAGCAGTTGCGACATGCCTAAGCTTCGCAACATCAAACACAGTTAGAAAACAGTTCTACTACTATCTGCTTCTGAATGGCTATGTAGAACGAATCAGCAGAGGTGTCTACAGAATCACCTCAAAAGGAGAAAAACTGTTGGGAATTTTGATGTGACGCCAGCGATACAATGTTGGCTTCTCCGAGTCGAGATGATACTTTGCTAAAAAGTCTGAGTTCTACTCTGAATACAAAGGGATATTAACAAAGTTCGATGGAAATATCATATTTTGGTGAGAAGAATGGAAAAAGGTGGAATAACAACAGGCAAATTCATTGCTGGAATTGTCATCGCGATTCTTGTGTCAAGTGCCTTTTCAGTTGGGATTTCCACGCAACTACTCAGAGGATTACAGGGACCGCAAGGAGCCACTGGACCAACGGGAGCAACAGGGGCAACAGGAGCAACAGGAGCAACTGGGGCTACAGGCGCGACGGGTGCAACGGGAGAGCAGGGACCGCCAGGACCGCAAGGTCCATACTTGCCTGATTATGACAGCGGCTGGGTGGATATAACCGACAAGGCTGGCCAGTCCATTACCTTAACTCATAACTTGGGCAGCACAAACGTAATGGTGGACGTAACTGGATTGATGACGCAAGCCGATGCACCACACCAAATATACTTGGGCTTGAGTGGCTACATGAGTGGATTTGAAACGAGCTACGGGGGAACATCTGGCGAAGTGGGAAGGGCACTAGTTCAGACAGCGGACGGAGGATACGCAATAGCCGGAACTACTTCGTCGTTTGGAGCATGGCCCAGCGATGTTTACCTGGTCAAGACTGATGCGGTTGGCACCATGCTGTGGAACAAGACATATGGGAAAATCGGCGAAGAATCTGGCTGGGCATTGATTCAGACGGGGGACGGAGGATACGCAATAGCTGGAGGCACATTCTACTCGTCCGGTGTGGTCGATGTTTATCTGGTCAAGACTGATAGAGCTGGCAACATGCAGTGGAACAAGACATATGGAGGAACAGAAAATGACCAGGGATATTCTGTGGTTCAGACGGCAGATGGAGGATATGCGATAGCCGGATTCACTTACTCATTTGGCGCTGTTCGTGCCGATGTCTACTTGGTCAAGACTGATGCTAATGGCAATGCGCAGTGGAACAAGACATACGGAGGAATAGGCGAAGACATTGGGCAATCTGTGGTTCAGACGCCGGATGGGGGCTATGCAATAGCTGGCACCTACTCGTCTGGCCTTGGTGCTGATGTTTATTTGGTCAAGACTGATGCGACTGGTAACATGCAATGGAATAAAACATACGGAGTGGTTGGGAGCGAGGACTCTGGGTTTTCTCTGGTTCAGACGGCAGACGGAGGATATGCAATAGCCGGAGGCAGCTTCCCCGTCTACCCATATGGGGCTGGTGATAGCACTGCCTATCTTGTTAAGACTGATTCGGTTGGTACTATGCTGTGGAACAAGACCTATGTATCCCGTTCATATGGAAGGTCATTAATTCAGACGGTTGATGGAGGATACGCAATAGCCGGAAGCAGCTACTCGTTTGCCACTGGTGCCGATGTTTATCTGGTCAGGACCGATGCGGCTGGTAAAATGCAGTGGAACGAAACATACGGAGGAACCGACGATGATGATGCGTATTCTGTAGTTGAGGCGAGTGACGGAGGATACGCAATGGCCGGAGTCATCAATAACGCATTTAGCGGTAGTTTCGACGTTTATTTGGTTAAGACCCACGTTGAACTTGGTTTGGCTTGGATTGCCACAGCAAACGCCATAATGCTGTACAGGGGTGCAACTGACATCTTCTGGAACTACGTGCGCGTACGCATATGGAAAATAGACTAAAACCCAACCACCAAACCCCTCTTCTTTTTTAACAATCTTCACGCCTTACTTAACTGCATTTATGAATCTTCACAGAAAGGAGAAAAACTTCTGGAAATCCTAGATCAAGGTTAACGCGCCGTTTCTTTGGTAAAGACTTGTCAACCGCGTCTTGCTCTTAACATAGCCCAATAATTGACGCCACTACTTGGAATAGTGCCTGACTCAACCAATTCAAATCCATAGTGCTGGTAAATAGGCACATTCTTCTCATTTGCAGTCTCAAGATAGCAGGGCAAGTGCTCCTCGTCTATTTGGGCAAGCATGGGCTTGATCAGCGCACTTGCAAAGCCTCTTCCTTGAAGCTCAGGGTCGACACCGATGAGACCCAGATACCAGTGAGGAAAAGATGCGAGGCGGTGGTGCACTTTGCCAGAATAATCGAAAAAAGAGTTCATCCTTGAAACGACCTTCCTTCCTACATTGAAATGGAGAGCAAGTTTCCCGCACCGGATCATTCTCCACAGCGTCAACTCGCCCTGCTCAGGAGGAATCCACAATTCAACTCCTTCCAGACCTGATGTTGCATAACTGTGGCCATACAACACACCATAACTAACCAAAAAATCAGAAATATAATGCAATTTGCTTTTTCTCATGAGCTTGTCAGGAATGAAATAGGTCCACAGAGGATCATCTTGAAAGGCCAGAGCAAGTACCCTGCTGGCCGACTTAATCTGGGATTTTGTCAGCGGGAAAAGATCATCCAGACTTGTCGCCGTAAATGATCATCTCATCATTTCCATATTGAGTATCTCTAAGGCCATAAATTAGCATGTGCGCGCTACTTTTCCTTTCCTGACGTGGGTATAAGATTAAGTTGCTGCATCAAGCCTAAGGTATCATACCGTACCCATGATTCCACGAACTTGCCGCCAACAATGCGGATGATTCCGATCTCCTCAATAGTCACCTTCTTACCTGTAGGCGCGGCACCCATGAATTCACCTTTATGTGTGCCACTTAATGTAAAGCGCACCGCTACCTTGTCCCCTTCGACGACCATATCATTAATGGTTACATGAACATCTGGAACAGCACTGTAGAACTCACTTATAGATTGTTTATAGTCCTTGATGCCGCGTGTATCCTCGCCGGAGCCACCGTGTTCGACGTAGTCAGCGACAAATAACTTGTCTATCGCGGCAAATGTAACCCCTTTCCCCATGCTCGCCTGCTCAAAAAAACGACGCACGAGCGCCTTAAGGTCTTTTGCTGACATGATAGATCACCTGCTAATTGCTGACAAACCTATTTAGTATATATGATTTTAACGTACTCACGCAAAGCTACCAGCGCATTAACGGAGAAAATGCCGGGAACTCTGATATCTTTTACCTTGCACCTTTACTTACTTTTTGAACGTTACTATTAGGTAGATGAGTCCGATTTCCAGCAGAATCTGTGAGGTCTTAGCGATGAGGCCAGCTGCGCCGAGCATTATGTCGAGTCTCTCGGCATACGCTGCATAGAACACGACGATGGGAATAGCGTTTATAGTGGCTCCGATCATCCACAACCAGCGTTTCTTTGGGAGAATTAGAAGTCCGCCGACCACGTAGCCTGCAGGAACAATGTAAAAGTAAGCTGGGACTCCTCCTTCAGGCGTCATCATTTCTCCTGCCTTTAGAACCCCCAGAATCAGCAAAACGTAGGTTAAAGCGGATACCAAAGCTAGTACCAGACAAGAAAACATTATCGACTTTGTCATCGGGTTGACTCCGCATAGGCTCGGATATTACTATGAACTAGACTCTATATGATTTCTCCACCGTTTCCACTTTCCGATACGCAGTCTTTCTAGTGGCGTGTTTTCCACTTTCATGCATTTTTCATCCGAAAAAATGTAGGCTTTATATACTCTGGAAGCACAGATGTTCGAAACAATACTAGAGGGAGGTATGAGATTCTGGAAGATTGGAAGATAAAGATTGCTGTGCTATGGTCTCTTCTCGAATTTTGTATAATTACGGTATCTATAGTGGGGCAGGATATGCCAGGTTTTGAACTTGACACACC
>Ga0315310_10002920_pt1 | contig 10671 bp, 7 predicted proteins | sample TDP5_MG_FD_203630 | JGI IMG/M metagenome (GOLD analysis project Ga0315310, IMG submission 203630) | Freshwater sediment microbial communities from Lake Towuti, South Sulawesi, Indonesia - TDP5 | ecosystem: Environmental > Aquatic > Freshwater > Lake > Sediment | place: Indonesia: South Sulawesi...
AACGAGTACAGCATATCGAGACTAATGAACTATGACGCAGAGATGATTGGCACTTGGGGGTGTCTGCCAAAATACTATCCAAAAGTGCTGGAGATGGTGCTAAATCAAACGATAAAGATAAGACCATTCACTGAAACCAGACCCATGAGCAAGATTAAAGAAGTGTTCGAAGAGGCTCACTCAAAGAAAATGATGAAAAGAGTCGTTCTAACCCCAGACTTCTAACCCCAGCTTCTCCCACATCACTCTGGGCAGTAGGCCAATCCACGCCAGTCCAGACGCGCTCAAAGTCAACAATAATCAAACACGGAGAAAAAATCGGGCGTTTTAGATATCCACGTTGAATCTTTATTCGAATAGCCTCCAAATGACCGCTGCTAGAAGTCCTCCTATTATGGGCGCTACCCAAAAGAGCCAGAGCTGGCTCAGTGCAGTGCCTCCGACTATGACCGCTGGGCCTAGACTTCTCGCTGGGTTCACCGATGTGCCAGTTATTGGTATCCCTACGAGGTGAATGAACACTAGACTTAATCCGATAGAGATTCCTGCAAAGTCCTTAGGCGCCCTCTCGCCAGTGGAGCCAAAGATCACGAGCAAGAAGATGAAGGTTAGAACAACTTCGGCGATAAATCCAGAGACCATAGAGAAGCCTGCTGGAGAAGCGCTATCGTAACCATTCTGACCCAAACCATTGACTGCAAGACTATAACCCGTTTTTCCAAGCGCTACCGCATAAAGAACCGTTGCCGCAATCACGGCTCCTATGCATTGCACCACTACATAGACTACCATGTCCTTCAGTTTCATTTTGCCCGATGCAAACATGGATATTGATACCGCCGGGTTTATGTGACAACCAGAAATGCCTCCGATGGCATACGCCATCGCCAGCACCGAGAAACCGAAGGCAAAGGAGATCCCCACAAAGCCCACGTGACTGCCAGCTAGCACCGCGCTTCCACAACCCACAAAAACCAACACAAACGTGCCCAACAGCTCCGCAATGTACTTGTTCACATCACTTGTTTTGCTCACGTTAAAACCTCGGCGACTTATGAGTAAGGGGGTGTTGCCTTTTTTAATGCTTGCTCTCTCCGCGATCAAGCTATATTCAAAAGGTTTCAAACGACCACACTTAGACACCTCAAGAACATACCCATCGCCCTCTCTTCCTTCTATGCTGAAAGTGCAAAAAATTTCAAATGAAACCCCATTTTCGGTCCACACCCTCAGCGCCTATTTGGATCATATTAGAGGGGGCTCTAGGCTCGTGCGCACACAAACACAAAGCAAAAAAAGAACAATTATTTACGAGTCTGACTTCTTCCTAGCCAGCATCTTCTCCAACGTGGGTCGCAGCTTGGCGTTCTCAGCAACAATCTTGTCCTTACCCAAAGCGTTCATCTGCTCAGTCATCTCCTTAACGAGCTCCGAAAACTTCGTCCCCTCAGCCGCGGACACATACTCCACCCGGAACCTCTCCGGACTCAGCCCAAGCTTCTGAAGCATCCCACCTAAAGCCTGCATCCGCTTTGTCATCCAAACGTTGCCAGAAATGTAATGACAGTCGTACGGCAGATGACACGCACCAACAAGCACCATGCCAGCACCCTGCCTGAACGCCTCCAAAACGAAGTCCTTGTCAACCCGACCAGAACACATCACTCGAATGGCTCTATGCGTCGGCGGATACTCGAAACGACTCGTGCCAGCCAGGTCAGCGCCAGCGTAGCTGCACCAGTTGCACAGAAAGCCAAGAATCTTCTCCTCCGGACTCTTCTCCAAAGCGGCGTGAATCTGATTCATTATCTGGGCGTCCGTAAAGTGCATCTGAGTAATGGAGTCGGTTGGGCACTCAGCCACACAGGTGCCACACCCATGACACATAGCTGGCAAAACCTGCGCAACCTGCTTCTCCGGCGCCCTAGCAGCTCCGTAGGGGCAAACCTTCTCGCAGATGCCGCACTTCACACGCGTGTTCTGGCAAGTCTTAGGGTCAACAACCGCGATTATGGGCTCAATCTTCCACTTGGGCTTCGACAAAATCGTCGCCGCTCGCCCGGCCGCTCCACTTCCCTGAGCCACGCTATAGGGTATGTCCTTCGGAGCTTGACAGGCGCCAGCTAAGAAGATTCCGTCTACAGCCGTGTCAATGGGCTTGAGCTTCGGGTGACTCTCGAGGAAGAAGCCGTCTGTTCCTCTCGAGATGCTGAAAATCCTCGCCACTTCGTCTGCACCCTTCTTCGGAACAGCCGCCGTGCACAGAACTACGAGTTCGGCTTCCAGCTCTATGGGTTCGCCTAAAGTCATGTCTTCAGCTCGTATGAAAAGGTTCTTTGTCTTCGGGTCCTCAATTATCTGAGAAGCCTTTCCCCGGATGAAGTTGACGCCCAAGTCGCGGGCTCTGCGGTAAAACTCCTCGTAGCCCTTGAACCACGTGCGCATGTCGATGTAGAGAAGGTAAACCTCAACGTCGTCCTTGTACTTTTCCTTGAGCAGTATGGAGTTCTTCAGGGCGTACATGCAACAGAAACCAGAGCAATACTCAAACTTGTTGATGTCCCTAGAGCCCACACACTGAATAAAGGCGACGCTGTGCGGCTTCTTCCCATCCGAAGCGCGCACGACCTTGCCAGCGGTGGGTCCAGCAGCCAAAATCAAGCGCTCCAGCTCCAAAGCGGTTATCACGTTGTCGTATCTGCCGTATCCATAGAGGCTGTCGTCGTTGGGCAGATAGATATCAAAACCCGAAGCCACGATTATAGCGCCCACATCCAACTCGATTTCTTCAGGCTTCTGGTCGAAGTTTATTGCTTGACGCGCGCCGCAGGCGTCCACACACTTGTAACACTCTATGCAGTAGTCCTTGTTGATTGTGTGGAAGAGGGGCACCGCCTGCTCGAACGGGATGGATATGGCTTTTCTCACGCCCATGTTCATGTCCCATTCGTTGGGATACTCCACTGGGCAGACGTCTCGGCACTCTCCGCAGCCAGTGCAGTTGTCGGCAATAACATAGCGGGGGTTCTTGCGAACCTTCACCTTAAAGTTGCCAACGTATCCTTGAACGCTGAGGACATCGGCGTACGATATTATTTCGATATTAGGATGGCGAGAAACGTCCACCATCTTGGGGCCCTCGATGCAGATGCTGCAGTCGAGAGTTGGGAAGGTCTTGTCCAACTGCGCCATGTGACCGCCGATGCTCTCGCCCTTCTCCACCATGTACACCTTGAAGCCCATTTCGGCTAGGTCTAACGCGGCGCTTATTCCCGCTATTCCGCCGCCTAAAACCATGGCTTTGTTTGTGACTGGAACCTCGATGACATTGAGGGGTTGAAGCAGTATAGCCTTAGCTACAGCCATCCTTACTATGTCCTTCGCCTTTTCGGTGGCCTCTTCAGGCGTGCTCGGGTGACACCAAGACGAGAATTCACGTATGTTAGCCATTTCGAAGTAGTAGGGGTTCAAACCCTCATCCATGATGCACTTTCGAAAGGTCGGCTCGTGCATGCGCGGCGAGCAAGCAGCCACAATGACCCGATTGAGTTTGTTCTCTTGTATGGCTTTTCTGATCTGTTCTTGGCCTGGATCGGCGCAGGAGTAGCGGTTGTCGCCGGCGAACATCACGTAGGGCAGAGTTTTGGCGTATTCCACAACCTCTTTCACGTCTATCACGCCGGCGATGTTTAGGCCGCAGTGACAGACGAACACGCCTACTCGTGGAGTTTCAGGCATTTTTTAGGCGCCTCCCTCGGCCTTCAGCACCAGCCTCTTCTCAGCTGTTGCTTGGGCTTTCATCCAGCCCTTCAGCTTCGCCTCTTTGGAGTATTCTCTCACTGAGGTGAGTTTCTCTAGGGTTTTGTTCCAGGCGCCGGACTTTATGGGTGTGTGGTGGATTGAGCGGCGTTCCAGTGTCAGTGCGCCTTCGGCTGGGCATACGAGGCGGCAGACGCCGCAGAAGACGCAGTATGCGTCTTTTGGGTACACTCTGTTGTCGCTCTTCTCGAGGTATAGGGCTTCTGGGATTGGGCAGACGTCGAGGCAGTCTCTGCAGCCTTCGGGGCACTTTTGGACATTTATATTGAGTATGCCGTGGAAGATTTTTCTGACGTGGATCGCGCCCTCTGGACACTTGATTTCGCAGAGTCGGCAGCACGGGCAGAGGTCTCTTTTTATGTCGACTTGGACTCTGAGGTTTTTCTTGCGTTTTATTGATTTTTTGTCTTTGACTGGTTTTCCGTCTTTTGTGAGCAGGTTGACTTTGATGAGGTTGAGTGGGCACGCTTTCTCGCAGTCTACGCATTTTATTGGGCATTTGGACGTGTCCACAGTTATTTCTCGTACGAGTTGCGGGAAACTCTCTGTTTTCAGTACAGGAACTGTGTGTTCTTCGTTTATTTTGATTTGTAAGGCGTTGAAGGGACAGATGGGTTCGCACATGCCGCAGTAGGAGCATCTTTGTTCGTCGATGTCGAGGATGGGAGGTTTGGCTTTTTCTCCGTCTTTTTTGAGGGGTTTTTTGATTAATATGGCTTCTCGTGGGCATATTGTCTTGCAGATCTCGCATCCTTTGCACAGTTGTTTGTTTAGTGTTAGTGAGTAGTGCCTGGAGTGGAGTAGGCGCTCGATGATTAGGTGGTTTTGGGTGTCTGTTTTGAGTTCTTTCATGGGCATTTTTGCGCCTTGCTCCTTTTTTTTGTTTGATGGTGGCGCTTGATGGGTTTTGAAGAGTATTAGCAGATGTTTTCTGTCATATATAGTTTATAGTTTTTTGTGTTTGTGTGTGCGCACTTGGGTAGACCGCCCTCTAATATGATCCAAATATGATTGTTGAGAGCGGTTGAGACGAGTAGAGAGGGTCTAGAGACGGCTGTTTGTCGCCCAAATAAGCTTCCATTGTGGGTTGTTCTTGTCTGTGAAACCGATTGGAGTGTGTTCATGGTTTCTGGGCTTTGACGTCTATGTGGTAGATGCTGTGCTGTGTTTCGGTTAATGATTTGCCTTTTTTCTTTAGGATTTTGGCTTTTCTCTTTGAGACAATCTCTACTTCTTTGAAGCCGGCTTGTCTGATTTTCTCGATGTATTCTCGTTCTTTTAGTGCTCCGCCCACGCATGAAGCGTAGGCTTCGAGGCTTTTCTGGAGCCATTTTGGCAGCTGCTTCTCCGTGACGATGTCGGAGATGGTCATGCGTCCCTCGGGTTTTAGCACTCTGTGGGCTTCGTTGAAGACTCTCTGTTTGTCTGGGGCGAGGTTGATGACGCAGTTGCTGATGACCACGTCGATTGTTTCATCTTCTACAGGTAGGTTTTCCATGTCGCCGAGCCGAAACTCGACGTTCTTGACCTTCATTTTCTCCGCGTTCTTTTTGGCGAGTTTGATCATCTCCTCGCTTAGGTCTACGCCTATCACCTTTCCTTTTGGTCCGACTTTTTCCGCCGCGAGGAGGCAGTCGATTCCTCCGCCTGCTCCGAGGTCTAGGACTGTTTCGCCTTCTTTGAGGTCTGCTAAGCCGGCTGGGTTGCCGCAGCCGCAGGAGGCGCCTGTAACAGTTGTTGGGAGGTTTTTGATTTCATCCTCTGAGTAACCGATTGTTTTGAGCGAGGCTGCGTCGGCTGTGGGGCAGCAGAATTCTCCTTTTGCAACTTGAGAGTACCAGTTTTTCACGAATTCCTTAATCTGTTGGTCTTTAGAGTTCATGAGGAGTTCCTTTTCCTTTCAGACACATGTTGGTGTTTCAGGATATTTAAACTTTCCGAAAAATCAGTCTATTCTGATTTTTCCAATGGGGGCTGTGAGCAAAATAGCATTGTTTGGAGGCATGTTACTCTTAAAATGTAGGAGAGAGAAACCATGTAAGTGAAGGAGTAGCTATTCAGAAAAGGACGGTTATATTGCCAAAAGCTAAGAGTATGAATCTGTTCGTTACAACGTTCGCCTGTCAAGTTGATTGCGACTTTGACTGTTGTCGGACGGGCTGTTACGCCACAGAATCTGAGGTGCGGAGAATCAGGCAGAGCTTCAATAGTATTCAAAAGTTGATGGATTCGGACGTTCGAGACAAGACTTGGCATAAATTGAGTTGGGCAGTCTTAAGCAAAAAATCGCCCTTCAAGTATGCAATACTAAGTCTAACTCGCGAAAACCGCTCAAAAACTTGTGTGTTTCACCGCATTTCTGACCGAAAATGCGCCATCCACCTTCACAATTACAACCTCAAGCCCATTCATTGTCGATTGAGTCCTATCGTCTCACTGCACGCCTTTTACTTAAAGCTTGAATTAACCCCTGAAACGTGGCACAGAAGATGTAAGGGATTTGGCAAAGGCAAGAAACCTGTCCTTGAACTTATAAGAAAAGAGCTTGAAGAAATCATGAGTAGAAAATCGTTTAATAGATTGCTTCAGAGTTATGAAAGCTGTAGAGTGCGGTCTAGTAATTGTCTGAGAAGAAGCAAAACCACAATGTTTACGACTTACTCGTCAAACCAGCACGCAAGGCTTTAACCGAATTAGGTTTCATCGAACCGACTGCGCCTCAAGTAAAGGCTATTCCTCCCATTCTAAAGGGTGAAAACGTTCTCTTGATTGCGCCTACAGGCAGTGGCAAGACCGAGGCTGTTCTTTTGCCGATTTTCTCCAATTTTGTTCAGCAGCCAGAAAAGAGAGGCATATCAATTCTATATGTTACGCCTTTGCGGGCGCTAAACCGTGACATGGTTAGGCGTCTCTCCTTCTGGGCAAATAACCTCGGCATCGCGGTTGAGGTCAGACACGGCGACACCGAGATAAAGATTCGCAGGAGACAGGCGCTCCGACCCCCAAACATGCTCGTCACCACTCCAGAAACTCTTCAAGCCATTCTACCAGGCACCCGCATGCAGCAGCACCTCAGTCGCGTCCGCCACGTGGTCATAGACGAAGTGCACGAGCTGGCTGAGGACAAGCGGGGCGTTCAGCTCACGGTTGCGTTGGAGCGACTGTTCGAAATCACTGGTCGTGAGTTTCAGAGGGTGGGCATGTCAGCCACGGTTGGAAACCCGCAAAAAGTAGCCAAATTCATCGCTGGAGACAACCGCCCCGTCAAGGTTGTTGAGGTTTCCTTACCGAAGGGATACCAGTACAGCGTCGAACACCCAGCTCCTGAAGACGCTGATTACGACTTGGCTGAGAAGCTGCGAACGGCGCCAGAGGCTGCAGCCCGCATGAGGCGGATACTCGACTTGGTCAAGCAGCACACCTCCACCCTAATCTTCGTGAACAGCCGAAGCAACGCGGAGATACTCGGACACAAGTTCAACCAGCTCACATCCGACATCGCTGTGCACCACGGTTCACTGTCGAGGGAGGAGAGAGCATTAATCGAAGACGAGTTCAAGGCGAAGGCTCTGAAAGCCATAGTCTGCACGAGCACGCTGGAACTGGGCATAGACATCGGACACGTAGACCTGGTCGTTCAGTACCTCTCGCCGCGCCAAGTCAGCAGCCTCATCCAGAGGGTGGGCAGAAGCGGACACAAACTAGACTTGATTTCAAAAGGCGTGATCGTCACAGCCTTCCCAGACGACACGATGGAAGCCATAACAGCCACACAAAGAGCCTACAGGGGCAAGCTTGAGCCACTTCAGATACACGAAAACGCGCTCGACGTCCTAGCCCACCAGATAATAGGGATACTGCTTGATAAGGGCAGAACAACCATCGACCAGGTGCAACAAATCCTGAATCGAGCCTATCCATATCGCAACCTCTCCAAAGAGAAGCTTTTAGACGTCGCCAACTACCTACATAAACTGAGAACGCTGTGGCTAGAAGGCGAACAAGTGAAGAAAACCCGCAAAACCCACGAGTACTACTACGAGAACCTCTCCATGATACCCGACGAAAGACGCTACCCCATAGTCGACGTCCTCTCAGACCGCACCATAGGCACGGTCGGCGACGAGTTCATGGCACTGCGCGCACGCATAGGACTCAACATAATAATCAGAGGCAAAGTGTGGCGCATAGTGCAAATAGAAGACGAAACAGGAACAGTCTACGTTGTCCCCTCCGAAGACCCCATGGCGGCACTTCCGGGATGGGACGGCGAAATCCTACCCGTGCCACTCTCACTAGCCCAAGAAGTCGGCAGACTCCGCCAACAGATAGCCAGCGAGTTAGAAAGAGAGAAAAGCCACGAGGCAGTGGCGGAGAAGCTCGCCAGAAAACTCTCAACAGACAAGTCCACACTGCTCAAGCCGGTGGAGGAGATTCACGAGCACATAAAGGAAGGCGCGCCACTGCCAACCAACGATCGCATACTCATCGAAGCCTTCGACAAGTACGTGGTCGTCCACGCCTGCTACGGAGAGGTCGTGAACCGAACCCTGGGCTGCGTCTTCGACGCCGTCCTGTCAGACCACGAGCTCATAACTGGCTGGTGGAACAACGGCTACCGCATCCTGATCGAGATGCCGCGTAAAGTTGAGCAAAGAGACCTCGAAAGACTCCCTCACCTGCTCTTCCACCTAACCAGCCAAGAGGTGGAAAAAGCCTTCAACGACTACCTCCAAGCCCGCTTCCCCTTCTCCTACAAAATGAAGTTCGTGGCAGAACGCTTCGGCGCCCTACCAAGAGGAAAAACCATGGGACCCGAACGCCTCGCTCAACTGCCAATACGCTTCCAGAAAACCCCAATCTACGAAGAAACCCTACGCGAAGCCATGCTGGAGAAAGTAGACCTCCCGTCGGTCAAACGCATAATGAGAGACGCCAAAAAAGGCAAAATCAAGGTCAGCACTCTACTTCGATTAGAGAAGCCCACTCCACTCGCTTATCACATCCTCGCGAAATACTCGGAAATCCCAGAGCTGATGGCGCCAGAGCGCGTCCTCCTCACAAACATCGAAAGAATGAAAAAGACCGTCTTAGCCAGAAAGCCATTGCTGCTCTGTCTCTCCTGCGGCAACCACACCGAAGAAAAAAGAATCCGCGAGCTGCCCGAAAAACTGGCCTGCGAAAAGTGCGGAGCCGGACTCTTGGCGCACCTTCACTTCAGCCAAGACCCAGAAATGATTCGCGACATCCTCAAGAAGAGGCTGGAAGGAAAAGAGCTGGCACCGGAGGAGCTGGATCAGCTCACGCACGCCAGACGCACAGCCGACCTCGTCCTCAGCCACGGAAAGAAGGCTTTGATAGCCTTCCAGGTGAAGGGAATAGGACCCGAGACAGCCTTTCGCATACTGGGCAAGATGCACCCCAGCGAAGACGACTTCTATATTGATTTATTACAAGCGAAGATTCAGTACTTGAGGACTAAACCCTTCTGGGATAAGAAGAAAACCCTGAAGCAACGGTGAAGTCATAAAAGTTTGGTTGGCCAGCAACTTCTAGAGGTAGACTTTGAATACGTGGTTGAGAAAGACGGGCTCTTGTACTTTAGAAAACGTAAATGATGCTCAATGGGAGTGTACGTCCAAAAACACCGAGTGTACAGCCGTACACTCGGAAAATGAGCTTGTCACCCGTGATTATGGCGTCACGGTCTCTCAGCTTCAAAGAACCCACTCTTCCCCTGCAACCCTCTCTTTTTTATCTTAATTAGGTTATCAAGACTAGGGGTCGGTATTGACTGCGTACGCAATTGCGCTTTCTGGTCTCTCTGGCGTAATGGAATATGATTGAGCGATACTTGACTCTCGTAATTTTCTTATGAGGTTGTCGTCGGATGTTACAAGAATCGCTTGGTTTCTTGCCGCCAGTACCACTATGGGGATGTCATCATCATGGAAGCTTCCTTCTGGAAAGGTGATATCTAGAGTATCAACATCGATTTTCACTTTGTTAGTTGTCTTTATGGCTTGATGTATTACATTAATCGCGTTCAGAACCTTAGCTCCCTTGTGTACTTGTTTTACCTGGTCGGTTTTTTCAGAGTACTTTCTCAACAGATAGTTGTTAACTACAATCCTATGGCAATTTTGGATAATGTTTAGTAGCAAAAAAGCGGACGAATAATCCTCTTGATCTCGTTCATTTGTACCCAACCACGATTGAGGGATAATGTTGAGGTCTAAGACAAAACTTCTCTTCATCATTCTTGCTTCCGAGATATCGCTTCGACATACTTTCTAAATTCTCCCACGTCAGCCTCGAAAAAGCCTGGTAAACCTCTTTCAAGTCTGCCCTTATCGTCAACCTTCAGGTACGTTGCCTCTGTCCACCCGTTTACCTTGTCAAAGTAGTATATAGCCAACTGGTTGGGGTCCAGTTTCTTTTCAGCCACAGTGGTGAGAAGCCTAAATAGTATGTGTTCACTATGTGTAGTAATTAGAAGCTGCTTGTTCTCACTTTTCGCTATTTCCACGAATAATTCAGCAAGTTCTGCTTGTGCCTTTGGGTGTAGATGGATTTCTGGGTCATCAATGCAAATACTACTTCCTCCGGGAGCTAGTGCTATTTGTCCCATCAGATGAACAAGTTGGTTTGATCCATATCCTTCATTAACAATGTTCGGTCTGACTTTGAGTTTTTTTGGGTGAGCTCGTATAGTCACACGTCGACCGGGAACCAATTCGGAGCTAACTCTAACCTCCGTGATTCTTTCTATCCAGTTTGAGATTTTGTCTTCTAATTCTCGATTATAAGCGACTGTTGATGCAAGCTTTGAGGCTTGGTCAACCGAACCTC
>Ga0315310_10002921_pt1 | contig 10670 bp, 9 predicted proteins | sample TDP5_MG_FD_203630 | JGI IMG/M metagenome (GOLD analysis project Ga0315310, IMG submission 203630) | Freshwater sediment microbial communities from Lake Towuti, South Sulawesi, Indonesia - TDP5 | ecosystem: Environmental > Aquatic > Freshwater > Lake > Sediment | place: Indonesia: South Sulawesi...
TTGAATCAATCGCAGCTGTTACAGCTTTTGTTTGGCTTAGGGCTAAACCTTCGTTTAATCGTGCATGTGGCATTAAAACGGATTCAACTAGAGGTTTTTGGATTCTTTCCGGTGCTTTAAACCCTTCGAGTAGAATTTTCAGTCCTGCAGTTGTCTTACCAAAAAAGTCGGTAACCGCTACATGGTCTCCTGGTCTTGCTCCGCTTCGAAGCATTACCTCGTCCTTCTTTGCCATTCCGAAAACTGAGAGGCTGATTACAAGGTCTGAGGCTTCATTCGTGTCTCCGCCGACGATATATGTATCGTATTCGCGTGCGCCAGCGTTCAATCCGTTGGCAATTTCCTCTATGTCTTTCTTAACTAGATTTCTTGGTAATCCAAGTGAGACTAGCATTGCCAAGGGTTTTGCACCTTTCGCAGCTAGATCGCTGACATTCATGACAACTGCTTTGCGGGCTGCTTGCCAGAGACTCATGTTAGGCGGAACATCAGTTTTGGCGACCAACATGTCCGTTTTTAAAATCAGTAGTTGGCTATCGCTTATAGGATATGCTGAAACGTCATCGCCAAAAGGAATAGGCATAAAGGGCATTTGTTCCAGCTGTTCTAAAACTAGTTCGATTATCTTTCTCTCTCCAATAGTTTCCAAATTGGCCAAAAGTATGCACCTTTCATATAATGAATACTGTCTATAACTTTAAATATCCTTACAAATCCTAGCGTCATAAAATGTCGAGAACTTTTCTGATTTCCAAACATAGATAGCATTTGTCAATGATAATTTTCTAAAAAGCTTGTAACTATTTGCTTGGTGCGCCTTATCTTTCACAACTATGAACGTTCTGTGTGGAATGTTTCCAGCTGAAGGAGCTCTAATTTCTGGAAGCAAGATAGCCTCCAACGGTTCCTCTGGAACTTGTCTTAGTACTTCTCAATCAAACGAGCTCCAAAATAGTTGCAACATGCTTCTCCATCAAGTCTTTATTCTTACAATATTCAGTGTACTCCGTGCAGTTTATTTTGTTGGCTTAGCCCCAGGCTAAATCTTTCAACTTTGTGTCTATTCGCACGCCAAGTCTAGGAGATTCGGTATTCTATAATTGCATATTCTCTCTCCTTCAAGCGGAAGTGAATAAACGGTTGAAAGTTTGCCGTCACCCATCATCCTCAATAGAGGTTCGGAATAAGTCTGCATGTAGAATTTAAGGAACGGTAAATACTTTCGGAAGATTTTGCCTAAACCTTTTTTGCCGAAGGCCTGGAGAATTGTTCTATGTTCCAAACTGGAGAAAAGTGGGAAAATTATTGGATTTTTGTTTCTTGATTGGATCACATATCCGTATATTAGGTCAGCTTTCGTTTCCTTCAATATGACCTTTCTGACAACTTGAGCCATCGCTATATGATCAAAGTTGGCGCCTTTCGGGAAAACAGATAGAACAACATTTGGTTTGAATTTGTCAAGAAGTTCTCTTAAGATTTCTCTTATATCATCCCTCACTTCAAATAGATTGTTTACTTCTAATGAACCTAAAGAATAATCGTCTTTTTCCAATCCTAGAATCTTGTAGGCTCGATCTATCCTACTCTTCTCTCCTTTAGGAAATGTGAAAGAAAAAAGGAAGACATCATCACCTATTAGTTTGTGCAGTAGAATAGTCGCTAAATAAGCTTCATCGCAATGAGGCGCCAAGAATAAGACTCGATTTCGCTCCTTTTTGCTCGGAAGCCTTGAGAGATGATCAGGTAGCAGAATCATGTCTGCAAGTTTGAGCGGTCCCTTTCCGATTTTCGCAGAATTTACATACTTTCTACTCAAGACATTTCCCAGTACAAGATATTTCTTTGAATAAATGAGCATATGTTGGATTGATGGCTCACCTAGTTTTTCTTCTATTCGTGAAACTTGGGCTTCTATAGAAGATTCAGAGTCAAGGTCTGCAAGGTTTGCTTTTGAGAATTGTCTGGTAAAGGATGTGGAGATTTTTTTATCTGCGTCAATTAAGAGGTCTAGTATCATTTCTTTTTTGTCTTCCTTTTGTTTGTTTTATACGGCTATCAAGATAAATAAATCTCAAGACAAATCACGCTCGCTAGTGAATCTGCGCCTCTGTCTCGGCGATACATTGCTTCGATGCTACAACACATGTTCTCTCTTGTATATGCATTTTCTCGATAAGATCGTTTGCAACGTCGCATTTTTCGCTAGGAATTGAAATATCCACTTGCTGGCAATTTAATCATTTAGTAAAGAAAGCCCAAGAAAATCAGGGAAGAATGCGACTGATCAAGCGCTTCATCAAGCAGTCGCTAGCAAGCACAGCTTCGAGCTAATCTTCTTCTCCAGACTGACGCTACTTGGCCAAGTGCCATGCTAAAAAACACCCTATCGCCCCGACAGTTACATCTATTGTTCCATCAATATTCCTCAGGGTTATCGGAAAACTGAAGAATGGGTCAGGTCCCCCAGAGCCAAATAAGGGAAATATCAACAGTTCACTCAACTCCCACAATATGCCTCCGATGACAAGAAATCCCAACAATCTAATCAGCAAATCTACTCGCCTTGAATCTTTGTGTCCAAATTTCTTGCCCAATAATTCAGCCACACCCATCGAATTGGCGGTCACACTAGCGAAATCGGACAAAACGAAACCAAACAGGAAATGCTCAAGTATGTCAAGCTCTGACAAAATGGGGTGCAGCCCGCAAGGCAATAGGAAATCTATAAAAACCACAGCCAAAAGCAAGCAACCTACCAAAATCAGTCGCCTCTTCAGCAGAATTGCTTTAAATGTTTCCCATATCTTGTTGCCCATGTCTTAAGCGAAGTAAACGGCATTGTATATGAAAAGCTTTGCGTCTTGTATAGTGTAGCAGCGAGTGTCAAGACGTCAAGAAGAAAATTCCGCGCGTTAAATATATTCAGCCAACAGAAGGCTAGAAATATACGGTAGTTTTCCTATTAATCTTAGAAATAAGCATATGTCCACACAGTGAAGGCGCCTCGGTAGCTCAGCTGGTTGAGCGGCGGCCTCGTAAGCCGCAGGTCCCGGGTTCAAAGCCCGGCCGAGGCTTTTTGTTTTTTGCTATGTGGTGTATTGGTGTTGTGCATGTGGACAGAAAGATTTATTAAATATTAATATTAACGACATTGTTGGGATAGGTGAGAAAATGAAATGTCCATATGATGGTTGTGCGAAATCGTTTGATAAGCCGACGGTGTTGACTGATTCTTCTACGGTGCCGAGGCAGACTTATTATGCGTGTCCTCATTGTATGTCGAAGGTGGATATTATGGTGGAGAACTTGAAGGTTGTTGGCGTCAAGTTGATTGAGTATCCGAGGGTTTTTGATTCGCCGGCGAAATGTGTGCATTATTTTGGATTTTTGAATACTGTTTCTAAGGATGCATCTGTTCCTGATGATTGTTTGGTCTGTCCGAAAGTGCTTCAGTGCATAACTAGTAAGTAGTAGCAAAAGCTTTATGCGTGTTTTTCTTTTGAGAGGATACTGTTAGTTTGTTTATCGCATCATATATGTGTTAGGATGCGGTTTTTGATTGGGGGGATGGAGGTTGTTAGGCTTGCTTGTTTGTCTCGGCAAGGCGGAAAACTTTTGTCGAGACATTTGTGCAATCTAAAAGGGGTCTGTGCTATAGTGTGCCATTCGCGGTTTTTTATTGTGCACTTTGCGTGTGCTGTCTTATTTGTTGCAATTAAGCGGGAAAATATTGTTGCAACATTGGGTCGGGTTTGAGGACAGGCTTTGAGAGTGTGGGGTTGCGGGTTGAATGTGTGTTTGAGGTTGGATGGGTTTGGGTTGCTGTTGTGCTGTGGCGAATAGGTTAAGTGTGTCTTTTTTGGGGAATGTTTTAAATTTAGGTTTTGGAAGTTTTATTCGCGCATAGAAGTGTAGGGGGCTGTCGGCTAGCTTGGTCTAGGCTTGGAGACTTGGGCTCTCTATGTGCAAGGCTTTGGGCTTTGTGCGGGAAGGACCCCGGTTCAAATCCGGGCAGCCCCACTTAATCAATCTCTTGGCTTGTTGTTTTATGATTTGTAGAGTCTGTGCGCTGGGGATTGCCTAATTTGCTTATTTCGTCTACTGCTTTTATTGCGACTTCAATCATGTCGTTGCTTGGTTCTCTTGTTGTTAGGTGTTGAAATGCCAGTCCGGGTGTTGTTAGGATTTTTGTGATTGTGGAGTCCTTGTATTTGCCGCTGAGTTTCAAGAGTTCATAGGAGATGGCTCCAATCACTGGGATCAGGAGTACTCTGTATGCGAGCTTTGCCACAAACCCTAGGTCTGGTATGAGTGAGAATAATATAATGCTTACAATTACGACGATGAATATGAAAGAGGTTCCGCATCGAGGGTGCAATCGGGAGAATTTTTGCACGTTCGGAACATTCAATGTTGCCCCAGCTTCGTGTGCGTTGATTGTCTTATGCTCTGCGCCGTGGTATTGTAGTATTCTTTTGAATTCGCCCCACATGGCCACTGATGCCAAGTATAGGAGAAACATTGCAAGACGTACTATGGCTTCAGCAATGTTGAATAATATTCCTGTTAAACCGAACAAATTGACTAGCAGGAAAGGCACTATAAAGAAAAAAGAAGCCAGCCCAAAAGCCAGTGCGGCCACTATCACGAATTCCTTGTAAGTTAACTTCTCACTCTCTTCTTCCAGAACTGCATTTGCAGAGAAATAGATGCCTTTCACGCCAAGGTAAAGTGTTTCAAATAATGCGACTATGCCTCTCAGAAACGGTAGTCCAAGGACCTTGTATCTTTCAGACAGTGGATTTATTTTTTCTATGTTTGTTAATATCTCCTTGTTTGGTTTTCTAACACACATCACGATGTGTGTGCGAGAACGTATCATCACGCCTTCTATCAGGGCTTGTCCACCAAACGCCAATGACGACTCTTCTCTTCTTTGAGCGAACAATTTCATGGTTTAGAAGAGGATTTTGCTAGTCTTATATTCTTTTGTTCTCTTGGGATTGTGGTCTTTTTTCTGTTATCTTCTATGCAGTCGACTCTTCATCTATCAAAGCGTCAGAGAATTTCTAAAATTTTTAATACATTAGAACATATAAAATTGATTTTATCCAATTCCCAGGCGAGAGAAGGCTCTCTGTTATGAGTTTGGTGCTTTTCGACTCAAATAACACCAAATGATGAGCACGACATATTCTACGGATGCTTGTGGACACGAGACTTTGTCTTGAATTTATTGGTTTTGTATGAAAGTTTGGGAGATGCTATAGTTACGGTAGTATTTGGAGGTATTGGAGAGGTTATCCAAACGTTTCCGCCGATAACCGCGCCTCTTCCGATAACGGTTTTTCCTCCCAGAATTGTTGCATTTGCGTAGATTATCACATCGTCTTCAATTGTGGGATGGCGTTTTTTGCCTCTGAGATTGGAGACTTCATCCTCCGGAAAGCTTTGTCCGCCCAGCGTCACTCCTTGATATATTCTGACGTTGTTTCCTATTTCACTGGTTTCGCCAATTACAACTCCGGTCCCGTGGTCTATGAAGAAGTTTTTTCCGATTCTTGCGCCTGGGTGAATATCTATGCCGGTTATAGAGTGAGCGTACTCGTTCATGATTCTCGGCATGATAGGTACTCCTCTGACGTAAAGTTCGTGTGCAATTCGATAGGTTGAGATGGCATAAACGCAAGGATAGCTAAGGATAATCTCAGCTGGGCTTTTTGCAGCCGGGTCACCATAATATGCTGCATGGATGTCTCCTGCAAGAAGCTCCCTTAATTTGGGAATGCTTTCTAAAAGTTCCTTGGCAACTATTTGTGCTTTTCTTCTACAAATGTCCGTAGGACAAATTTTGACTTGGCGACAAGCGTATTTTAGACTTTTGTCCACTTCTTCTGCGAGGCGAGTGTACAAAGAATGTAAAGTATTGCCTAGAAAATACTCAATGTTTGATTTCGTGAGTTTTGTGTCTCCGAAGAAGCTTGGGAAGAGTAAAGCCATAAAGTCGTTCAGAATTCCGATTGTCGCCTCCCTTGAAGGCAAGTCTTTTTCTTCCAAATGTTCGAGATCGCGATACGTATCGTAGGTTTCCATTATTCTGTCTACGAGCTTCGGAAGATCCTTCTGGGTCCAGTCATCGTTCACCTTTTCCTTATCTTTCATCATTTGTTTGAGTACCAGTTCAGGGTTATATGAATAAATGTGGCTGTTTTTTGTGGTTTTTCGAATCTTTTTCTTACTGGTATGTTTCGTAGCTAGTCACCTTCCTTTGGTTGAAAGAGAGGAGTGCTTAGATATCTTTCGCCTGTGTCAGGAAAAATGACTACTAGAAGCTTTCCTTCGTTTTCTTTTCTTTTGGCTACTTCTATGGCTGCGAAGGCCGCGGCGCCTGAGGAGATTCCTATGAGTAATCCTTCTTTTCTGGCAAGAAGCCTCGAGGTTTCAATGGCTTCGTCGTTTTTTACTCTAAAAATTTCGTCAATCAGTTCCATTCTTAGTATATCTGGAATGAAGCCCGCACCGATTCCTTGAATCTTATGAGGCCTTGGTTTGCCCCCGCTTAGAACTGGCGAATCAGAAGGTTCTACGGCTATAGCTTTAAACCCTGGTTTTTTCGGTTTGATGTATTCGGCGATGCCTGTTATTGTGCCCCCTGTTCCTACGCCTGCAACAAGAAGGTCAACTTTCCCTTCTGTATCGTTCCATATTTCGACGGCTGTTGTTTCTCGATGAATTGTTGGGTTTGCTGGGTTTTTGAATTGTTGTGGAATAAATGAGTTTGGGATTTGTGCAGCCAGTTCATTTGCTTTCTTTATGGCGCCTTTCATCCCTTCCTCGCCCGCTGTGAGAACTATCTCCGCACCATAGGCTTTCAGGAGAATTCGACGTTCGATGCTCATCGTGTCCGGCATTGTTAAGATCAATCGATAACCTTTTACGGCAGTTACCATTGCAAGACCGATTCCTGTGTTTCCGCTTGTCGGCTCTATGATAACCGTTTCTTTGTTGATGAGCCCTCGTGTTTCCGCCTCATTTATCATGCTTAGACTGATCCTGTCTTTAACGCTGCCGCCGGGGTTTTGCGACTCTAGTTTTGCAACTACGTCGCAAGTAAGACCCGCTGTAATATGATTTAGCCGAATTAAGGGCGTATTGCCTATGACTTCTAAAACATCGCTATATATCTTCAAAGTTTATCGCCTTGTGTGACAGTTTTTGGAAACTGAAGCCAGGGATAGGAGTTGAACCCATATGAGCGGCTCTGCAGGCCGCTGCCTGAACCGTTCGGCCACCCTGGCACTTTCTGATTCATGAAACTCTGATAAATATGTTATTTCTTATTCATTTATATTACTAGTCAACGCTCAACCACTTCGTTGCCCTAGGCTTGATTGATGAAACAATTGCAAGAGCGTTCTTCCTACGAACCTCCTAAAAAACATTTATAGATCATCCTTACACGATTGTGTAGTGCCTCTATGTTAAGGTTGAAAAGTCAACAAAAGGTTCATGAGATAGGGAAAGTCAAGGTTGGCGGTCAACCAGGTGAAAACCCAACGGTTCTCATCGGAAGCATCTTTTATCATGGACATAGCGCGCGCATGTCTAGTTAAAGTCTTGCTCATTTCGCACATTGCGCCTGATTGTGCTATTCAGAATGCCGCGCGTGTGTTTTGTAGCTGGTATTATAGCCTGCTTTCTGCCGTGTTTATGTTGTTTGTTCCCTCACATCACTTCTCAAAAACTAGAGGTTTCCAGAATGTTCTTTCCAATTTCCCTTTTTTCTTGATGATGTGAAACGTGATGAGGGGAACGGTTCTTGAAGATAGTGTGGCTGAAGCTTTTAATAGCGCGCGCTCATAGGTTAACGAGAACCAGTAAAGAGTCATTCGTTTCCTTTGGGGAGCTATGATGAGGATTGCTCTATGTATTGCGTTTATGTTCACCGTGGCATTTTTGGGAATAGGAGTTGCGCCAGTACCAGATAGTCAAATCCCCACAGTTGATGGCGTCATTGATGAAGGTGAGTATCCCAGTCAAATTCAGGAACCATATACGAACATCAAAATTTATTGGTTTAACGATGAAGTCTATCTTTGGGTTGGGCTCGTAAGCCCGGGTGTTGGTTGGGTTGCCATAGCATTCGAGCCAGAATCTTATGCTCATTACGGAGCTAATATAATCATTGGTTACGTAGAAAACGGACAGCTTTTCATTGGCGATCATTTTGGAGCAGAGATGACCAGTCATGAATTGGATGAGACTCTGGGCGGAACTAATGACATCTTAGAGTCGGCGGGAACTGAATCGGAAGGGAAAACAACCATAGAGTTTAAGATTCCTTTAAATTCTGGCGATCAATTCGACAAGGTTCTCGAGCCTAACAAGAGCTACAACGTCTTCGTTGCATATCATGCAACTGCTAATGATTTCATATCAGAACACACTGGAAGGGGAAAATTAGCAATTGAAACTGTTCCAGAATTTCCAGGGACATTGATTATTCTTTTGTTGTTCATGTCAGCAACATTATTGGTGTCCTTAGCCTACAGAAAATGGAGGCTTGTCTAATTAACCCTATCTATACTGACTTAGGTTTGCTCGCATTGTATATGTAGCCTTTTATATTACGACGTTAGTCATTCTCGTTGACAATGGAAGGTTCCAAAACTGTCCCTGAGAAAAACATTAAACTATTATCTCATGAAAATAAACAGACTGATTGTTTGGATTCTTCTTCCCTTAATGATTGTGTTTATTGCAACAGGTTATGGACTTACAAAACCCAATACGATTCATTCTTTGACCGGCGGAGTTCTCAATTACAAGACCGCTTTATACCTGCATACGCTGCTGGATGTGCCGCTGTTGTTTCTCCTGGCGATACACGTTATAATTGAAATCAAGTTTTCGTTGATGCGTTGGGGATTTAGGAACCAGAAATTGCTGAACCTACTCATACTTATTCTGGGATCAATCTGCGCAATACTGATAATCTATGTGGATCAGGCAAGAGGATTAGCAAGTCTTCCCGCTTAGTCAGCAACTGGATCACTCTTTTTTTCGTTAGGAAGGAATTAAATTTTTAATTCTCTCTCCTCTCTCGAATATAGCGCGCACTAATTCTTCCAGAACTAAAAGTACGAAGACTTCACAAGCGCGCGTTATTTTGGGTTAGTGATAAGGATCTGTAGAGTCTCGCAGGCTTTCGTCTTTCTCAGATTACGCATGATTTTAAAACAATCTACTTGGAAACATGCTGCTCACATGTATTATATTGGTTCGGATTTTATTGTTTTTCTGGCTACGTTTATCCAAGTTTTTATCTTTTCAAGAGGTACATCTTGTATGGGGCCTGGATCTAATTCCATGGTGGTTTCTCTTCCAACATTCAAAGCTTCTTCGATTTTTAACTTCATAGTTTTGCTGTCACATAATGCTAGATCGTTGACGGGGTGCATTCGCTTCTCGAATACGAATCTTGTTCCCAGTTTATTCACTGCAGTTTTGAAGTCGGTGGCTGGACTTATGTGAAGTCTTCTTAAGCCGCGGATTGTTGCAATAGTGTCTAGGAACGGCGTAATATCTCCGCAGCTGTGGAAGTAGAAGATTCCCTTTGGGTAAAAATCCGCAAGTTTCTTTTCATATGGATATGCAAAAACTTGGTATATCTTGGGTGAGATCACTTGTGCGTTGACTTCGTCGTTGTATAGGGAGGCTTTTTCGGTTTTTGTTCCTAGGAACTTTTCTTTTTCTTTCTCCCATCTTGTCCTTGACTCTGTGATGAAAGTTAAAAGTTTATGGGCAAAATCGGGGTTTCGGAAAGTGTCCTTCAGAAGTTCAATTAAACCCCTTAGATGCACTGCTGTTCCCCATGGACTTCTCTCCCAACGTTCGAAGAATACGGGAATCTTTCTCTTTACTATTTTCTCGGCAGTTTCGTACACATCGATAATTTTTGGCATCAGACCACTTTCGTAGAAGTCTGGATAATGCAGGTTCTCAATATCCTGCACTTTTTTGATGATGGGTTCGCCGATTAATGGGTCTGTGTTAGATCTAAAGTTTGGTTTAGAGCCAAATAAGCTGGATTCGAAGACTTCTCCGAAATTTATCACTATTCCTGAGAGGATTCTGTCGTCAAGAATTTGTTTATGCTGAAAGAGCAGTATTCTCAGCGAGTCTTCAATGTATTTTTCAGGTTTTTGATAATGATCTATTAGGTTGATGTTTAGGTTTTTAGCGAAAAAATTCATGGTGAGAGTTATTTTTATCGGTATTCTATTTGTCTCTTTTAGCGCGTAGAAATCATTCCAGAATCTTCTCAGTTCCTCATACTTAGGGTCTCGAATTATTTTCTCCACTCTTTCTATCAAGCTTTTTAGCTGCAATTGTCTGCCTCTCAGACTTTCGACTGAGCGAATTTATATAAAGTTTGCTTGGTGTAGGTTGAGAATTTTGGACTTAAACATAGCTGTGACATGCCTAATGTTGAGTTTAGGTTTACCCTAAGCTTCTCCGAACAGTAGCAGAAGGACCATATAGGATTTATATCCCACGGCTACGACATACCCAATTATAAAAACAGTCACAGTTGCCTATGCCTGAAGACTTCAAACTACATTCCTCTTTTTTAGTCGCAAAAGCAATAGTAAGCTTAATCCTGA
>Ga0315310_10002922_pt1 | contig 10669 bp, 8 predicted proteins | sample TDP5_MG_FD_203630 | JGI IMG/M metagenome (GOLD analysis project Ga0315310, IMG submission 203630) | Freshwater sediment microbial communities from Lake Towuti, South Sulawesi, Indonesia - TDP5 | ecosystem: Environmental > Aquatic > Freshwater > Lake > Sediment | place: Indonesia: South Sulawesi...
TCCTGGACAAGTAGGTACCAATTGATGGGGTCCGTATTATATCTCCCGCTTCCCAGGCGCAATCTGAACTCAGCCTCCAGATCCTCCTCGCCGCTATACCTGGGGGCATTCTCCCACCCTTCGGCACTCTGGAATTCTACCCTGCGGGAAAGGGGCAAAATCTGGGTCGTGACCAACTGTTCGGTGCAAAACCCGACTTTGGCTTTTAGGCCAGGCAGATCATCCCCTATCCTCCATTCATTCGGAGAAAGACCAGCCCCTCCGATGACAACCCCTTCTTTAACCCGGGGAGGCCACGAACAGGGATAGTTGAGAATGATTATTTTTTTCCCCGCCTTCTCAGCAGATTCCCAGATGTACTCCGCTTGGCAATCTTCCGTGGTGAACCCCTGATGAACTTTATCGAGGGGCTCACCGGGACGATGAACGTGAAAGTCTGTAATTCCATGGGTTCCGGCCCAGGCTCCGGTGACAATGGTTGTCCAGTTGGGGGGAGTAACCGTGGGATACGGTACCAAGCAATTCTCCGCAAAAACTCCGCCCTCGATTAATTTCTTGATATTGGGCAGGAATCCTTCTCGGGCATATTGTTCTACGCGCGCTGGTTGCGCAGAATCCAATCCAATGATGACCGCCTTCTTGGGCAATTTCGCCATGATCTCCTCCTTTTCGAATCTCTATATCATTGAATCCTTGCTGAGCTGGTCTGGGAAGGGGGTTAAATGATCCTTTCCGTCTTCAAGTTCTCGTATTCCTCATCAGAGAGTCGGAGCAATCCCCGGTAAACCTCTTGGTTATATGCGCCCAAGGGTGGAGCTACAAATTCCATCCGCCCAGGAGTTTCGGACAGCTTGGGCACAATGCCCATCGTTTTCATCTTTCTACCTGATGGAAGCCTGGTCTCGATGATATTCTTCCGAGCTTGCACATGCGGGTCTTTGAAGATATCCGCAATGTTGTTGATCTTGGTGGAGGGAATGCCGACATCCCAGAGTAATTCCAGAAGGGGGTTGATCTCAAAATTCTTTACCCAATCTGCTATGATGGCATGGAGTTCCTCTCGATTCTGATTCCGGCTTCTCTGGATGTTGAATTTCGGGTCATCTCCTAAATCTTCCTTTCCCATCAGTTTAATAAAGCGCTTCCAGATGCTGTCAGTCCCGGCGTGAAAGGCGAGCCATTGGCCATCCTTCGTCATGAAAGTTTCTGCCGGAACAAACTGGGGGTTCGTATTCCCCGTGCGCAAAGGAATAATGCCCAATTGATCATACTCCTCCACCTGGTTCATGACCCGAAACATCCCCTCGTAGAGGGCCAGATCGATCTCCTGTCCTTGGCCCTTGTTGAAATCCCGCCAGTAGATGGCGAACATAACCCCTACTGTGCAGAACAAACCCGTCAAATAATCGGCTACCGACCCTCCGGGATGGGCAGGGGGTTTATCGGGAAATCCCGTAATGTAGTCTTGCCCGGCAAAGGCCGTGGCGATCCGGTCGAAAGCCGCTCGCTCCTTGTAGGGTCCATATTGACCAAACCCCGAAACGTGGGCCAAGATCAAACGGGGATTGATCTGGGAAAGCTCGGTATAATCGATCTTCCATTTTTTCAGGGTTCCCGGGCGAAAATTTTCTATGACCACATCTACCAAAGGGACAAGCCTCTTAAAAATCTCCTGTCCTTTGGGAACGCGCAAATCCAGAGTTATGCACTTCTTGTTTCGCGCCAAGAAGACGAAATAGAGGCTCGTCCCATCGACCACCTCCCCTGTATACCGTCCGGCATCTCCCACCTCTGGGTCTTCGATCTTGATGACCTCGGCCCCAAATTCTGCCATCAGAGTGCCGCAGAAAGGGGCTCCGATAAGATTTCCCAGCTCGATGACTCGCAGGCCTTTAAGAGCCACCTTTTCTCCTGACATGATCCCCTCCTGCTTAAATTCTCGAGTATCGAAAGACTTGCAGCCTTAAGTTTTCCAAGGCTATAATATCTTTATAATTTTACATAAATCAAGGAAAAACCGGATTCATGGAGACATATATTCTGTCGCTCCTTGGCCCATTAACTGACCAAGGTCCATTTCTTATTGTCATTTTAATGGGGATTGTCTCCGCCGGGTCTTTCGTCACTTCAGGATTCGGGGTCGGTGGCGGTGTTTTGATGACTTCTCTCTTCGTATTCCTGCTTCCCCCTAAATTTGCGATTGGATTGCTGGCACCCCTTATGCTGCTGATTAGCGCTACTGGCGTTCGCCAATACTGGAAACAGTGGAACACGCATCATCTCATTATTCTGCTACCTTCTTCTTTAGTGGGAATATGGCTGGGTACGCATATATTGGCAGAAATTTCCGCAGAAATCGTGCGCCAGATCGTAGGACTACTGGCCATTATTTTTGGAACCATCCAGTTCTTGGTCATTGACCGGCCTGACTGGAGAAATCGTCTTCAACCCACCACCTGGCAGGGAGTCGGTTTGGGGCTGGCTTCGGGTATTACCGGTGCGTTGGCTCATACCGGCGGCATCGTTTTCTCTTTCTATTTACTCCCTCACAGCCGGAGTAAAGAAATTTTCGTGGGCACCACTGTCTTTCTTTTTTTCGTCCAAGGCCTGGTGAAAATTGGAACCTACGCCTATTACAATATCCTCACCTTCCCCATCCTGATATTTTCTCTGACCTTAATCCCTGCTTTACTTTTCGGCTCGCTGGCGGGCAGATCGCTCAACCGCCGCCTGTCCAACAGGCTTTTCATGCGGCTGATCTCCATCTTTGTAGCGGTTATGGGCATCCAATTGATCCTGGGATAGGAAAGCGTCCAATCTTTCCGATCGTCAGGGGCTGATATTCTGGGCCTTGAGGGCCATTTTTTCAGCCATTTCCCACTCGTTCCGGGCGGCATGGGTTTCTGCTTTCGCCAGGTAGTAATCCGGATCATGTCTGGCCCTCGCTTCCCTCAGAGCTACATCTATCTCTTTCTTATCCGGGAATATTTCTTGGGCCATCAAGAGAGAAGCCATTGCTCTATCCCAATCTTCATTCTTGCCAAATCTTTCCGCTTCCTTGAAGTAATAGGAGAGGGCTTCCGCATACAGGGTTTCAGCTTTCTTGTTGATCCTTTCCAGTTCGGATTTGGCCTGGGTCACAAGATTGCGGGCATCCCAATGTGCCGGGGTGAGCGTGAGGGCTTTTTCCGCCTCCTGATAGGCGGCTCTGGCCAGGTCATAAGTCAGGGGTTTCTGGGCAAGAATTGATTTTGCCTTTTTCGTCAGCTTTTCTGAAAGGGCGGCCTTGGCCTTATTAAGAGACTCCCGATATTGGGGGTTCTTGCGCTCTTTAGCCAGAGCATCCTCATACATTCAGGGGATATAATATATTGTGGTATTATGCTCAATCAAACCCAAACCATTCCCCGGGAACGAACTCCCGGATAACCACAGGTGCTGACAGAGTCATCCATATAGGGATTGATGGCGTAGTTTGACTTTACGAGAACTGAGCTTCTCCTTTGCTCACGTCTTTCATCTAAGGTGGAGTTTACCTTTACAATTTTTACAGAATTCCCACCCTTTTCTATCCGTATCCATCAAGCTATTGGAGAAAAACATAACGCAGCGGGAATTTCTGCAGTGAGCCAATCCGTAGGTATGACCCAATTCGTGGACCGCCTCCGTAAGCACCCTTTTATGGAAAAGGGAGTTGTCTTCGGGCAGGCCGTAGAACTCTTGCCTCAGGCGAGTGATGGAAATGATGGCCTCCTTTCCGCTGGCCTCTCCAAATACGAAATTTAACTCCGGAACGTACAGATCATAATCGACCACTCCCAAGACTTTTTCCGCAGCCCTGTATTCTTTTTGCTCCCGGAGGGTATTTAATATCGCCGAGGAAAAATACTGATTTCGTCGCTTGTTGAAAGCATAATCTGGCTGGGGCATCCCCCGCCCGATAGATATCTGCCTCTCAAATACTCTGCCTAAATCATCCCTTAATTTCTTGAGGACTTCTTTATCCACACGCCCAACCGGCACCAAAATGACCTCCCTCCTCCCTTCTGCGGCAAACAATCCCATGATTGGAAAGATACATAAAGGAATGAGAAAACTCAAACAAAAAAGGGGGAAATGCCTCACGCTGAAACCTCGGTGAAAGCTGCTTCTAGATTCTGATCCATGGTCATCAGCCCTGGGACTACATCCCTACCCAGATGAATGCGCATGACTGCCCGTCCGTGTCTGCGCAACGCCTCCAGATCACCCAATGCCTGGGCCCGCTTAAGGATCCCAAAAGTATAGGGCGCTCCCGGGATGGGAGCATCCTCGGCATCCTCAGCGGTCAATTGCAGAAACAGACCTGTATTGGGGCCCCCTTTGTGGAATTGGCCGGTGGAATGGAGATATCGGGGGCCATAGCCCATAGTTGTGGCCAAGTGCAGCCCATCCCGCAGGCGCTTCTGGATCGCCTGAAGGGCTTGAGTAGTGGCTGGCGTCTCCGTCAGGTAAGCCTGCAAAGCAAGGTAGTTGCCCGGCCTGGCCCGGGAAAGAAATTTTTTGAATAAATCTTTGGCATTTTGGCCAAATTCGGAAGCAAAGAATTGCAGGGGCGCCTCAACCAGACTCGGAGAAGGCTCGGCCAACTTTCCAGCCTGGCTCACCTGCCTAAGCAAGCGGCTGGTGTTCTCTTTGCTCTCCTGGACATTCGGTTGATCGAAGGGATTGATGCCCAGAATGGCTCCCAGGGCAGCTGTAGCAATCTCCCAACGGAGAAACTCCCGAGCTAAATCCAGGCGGCCATCCATCTGGATGAATGCCATGGGTTGCCCAGCATTTTGCAAATCAACGACGATACGCTCCAGGGTTTCATCGGCCTGATCCTTCAGTCGGATATAGACAAAAAACCGATCGTCTCCGTAGGCGGATGGGGATCCTGGTGGCTCTCCAGCCACGGGCAGCACCCCCTTGCCTTCCTTACCAGCGCTCTCTGCCAGCAGTTGCTCCAGCCACAGTCCCAAGGTCGCCAAAGACGCGGGCACCAGAAAAGTAATTTTATCTCTTCCACAGAATGCGGATGCACCCATTACAGCACCCAGCATCACCGCCGGGTTTTCCCGCAGGGGTACAGAGGCCCCGCAGGCATGCTGCATCTGCCGCGCCCGAGCAAGAAGGTTCGCTATATCGACCCCCATCAGGGCTGCCGGCACCAATCCAATGGGAGAGAGGGCTGAATATCGTCCACCGATGTCCGCCCAGCTGAGAAAAATCCGTCGAAATCCCCGCTCCTGCGCCAATCTGAGCAGGGGGGTCCCCGGGTCGGTGATGGCTACAAAATTTTCCCCCGCGCGGTTGCCTCTGAGAGCTTTGGCCTTCCCAAAAAAGTATTCCCCAAAAGCTAAGGGCTCTGCCGTTGTCCCAGATTTGCTAGCCACGATAAAGAGCGTTTCTCCCATAGGAATTTCTCTTTCAATCTTAAGGATGGTTGCGGGATCTGTTGTATCCAGGACAGAGAAAGGCAAAGCCTCCGGAGATCGGGGAAGTATCTGCTGAAAAGCCAAGGGAGCTAGACTGCTGCCACCCATTCCCATATGCACCACATGGCGGAATCCAGCCTCTCTTACTTCTCTGACAAACGCCAAAAGTTCGTCCAGATTTTTTCCCATTTTTTCGGCCACATCCAGCCATCCCAGAGCGTGGCGGATCACCGCCTGGTTTTGGGGGTCTTCCTTCCAAAGGCTGGGATCCTTGTTCCACAGCCGGGTGCTAAATTGCTCCCTTTCCAGTTTTTGCATGTGCTCGCCGATGGCAGCTTCATAAATGCCTACATGAAATGTCTGGCCATGCAGTGGCTCCCTCAGAGCCTTTATTTTGACCAAATGATCTTCCCTCATCGAGAGATTCTTCGGTATGTCTCAGGAGTTTTTTGGCCTAGCCATTTCCTCGATTGCTCTTAATTTCGCTTTTTCCCCGAGGGCGATCAACAGATCCCCTGCCTTTATGGTGCTGCGAAATGTGGGATTGAACCTGGTCTCGCCCGTTGATTGCTTGACGGCGACAATGATAACTCCTAGGTCTCTCCCCATTCCACACTCTTCCAGAGTAAGCCCGACAAGGCTGGACCCTTCCTCAATGTTTATCTCCTGCATTTGCAGTTCAATATTCCCACTCTTGGTGGCAAACTCAATAAAATCGACCACCGTAGGTTTCAATACCGTATGGGCCATTCTCAACCCGCCAATGTGGTAAGGGGAGATAACTTTGTTGGCACCGGCCCGAAGGAGCTTCTGTTCTGCGTCCTCCTCCACGGCTCGGGCAACGATCAAAAGGTTCGGGTTCAACCCCCGGGCACTCAGCACGACAAAGAGATTTTCGGCATCCGTGGGCAGCACAGAAATCAGCCCCTTCGCCCTTTCTACGCCCGCTTCCTTCAGGATATTATCCCGTGTGGCATCTCCGAGAAGAACCAGAAGATCTTCCCTTTCTTCCAAACTGCCCGGGGCTTTTTCGATCACCACGAATTTGACTCCTTCAGCTTGCAATTCTCTGGAGATGATCTTCCCCATCCTTCCGTAACCGCAAATAATGTAATGATCTCTTAACTCTTTGATCTTCTTTTCCAATCTTCTCCTCCCGAAGATTTCTCTCAGTTCACCCTCTAAGATCACTTTGGCGCCAGTGCCGAGGGCATACAGCACTGTGCCAACACCCCCCACGATTAGAAAAATCGTAAATAATGTTCCCCTCGGCGAGAGTTCATGGATTTCCCGATAGCCGACCGTAGTCAGAGTGATGACGGTCATGTAGAGGGAATCAAGAAAATTCCATCCTTCTATCACCATGTAACCCGCGGTGCCGAAGGCGACGATGATCACAATCAGAACCAAAACCTGAATCATTTTTTTCCTGAATTCTTCCACCGCGTTTCCGGTTCTATCCTTGTTTTTTTTGATTATAAACGATATGGCTTAAAAGAGGATAGTTATTTTCAGGCTGGCTTGCTGACCCCATCTTGACTTTTGCGCCTTTATTCCATCCTGTCAAAGTATTACAGAACGCAAATCCTGACGCGATAAATCTTTACACTGATTTCACGCCCAATTTTCCTGACCACCTCGCAGTTTTTCATCAATGCTTAGCTCATGTTTGACTCGGGCGCAGGGAAGATGACCACAGCCCACATCGGCGGTGTATTTAAGACGCCTTGCGCTTAGCGCTATGCGCATAGCGTTCTAAATGCGGGCGAGGACAGCGGCCCTGCGCCCGAGTCCGCCTCGGATCTATCAAGAAGCGATTTCCCTTCCTATGGAAAAACTGGGGGGTGGCCAGCCAATTTTCCTCTTGACAAAATACTGCTGGATATATATAAAAAAGCAGCATTTTAGAGAGAATTATTGTGCTTTTTAAATTAACCGCTTTACCCATGGATTTATGAAGGAGTCCAGTCCATGCGGGGGAGGGTCCTCCCTGGCTTTAGGAAAGTGCGGCGGCAGGCAAAATTCGCGTTCTCCCCAATAACCTTAAATCTCAACCCCATATCTTCCCTCCCCTTCGGACCAAAATTCTTTTACTGCCCATTTCAACCCAGCTATTTTAGAGGTCTATCATAATATTCTCTTATGGAGGAAACACCATGAAGAACAAAAAACTCGATCGCAAGATGACCAGGCGGAGGTTTTTGAAGTCGGCGGCAGCGACTTTGGCCTTCGGATCCATTGGCTTCAAAGCTCCAGTTGTTTTGGGCCAAGCTAAAAAGTTTAAAGGCGTAACCCTTAATGCGGCAACTTTTCAGCATGTTCACGCCGTCTTCTTGAAGGAATATCTTCCTGAGTTCGAAGAAGCGACCGGCATGAAAGTGAATCTCGAGCTTCCCGCATTCCCTATCTATAACCAGCGAGCTGATCTGGAGCTTTCCACCAAGGGGAGAGCCTGGGATTTCTTGAACATCACCTTCATTTATTCGGGTCGTTGGATTGGCGCCGGCTGGTTCACAAATCTGGAGCCATTTATCAGAGATCCCAACCTAACCGAGCCAGAGTGGGACCCTGACGATTTCGTATCCGGAGCCCAGTCATCCTTGGTCGATGCCAAGGGCAATCGATATGGCTTTGCCTGGGAAGCGGGAGCGATGATCATGGCAGCGAGCCGGGGGGACATCATTGAGAAAGCACGGATGAAGCTGCCGGAAACCTTCGATGATTTGGTTAAAGTATGCGAGGCAACAAATAACAGAGAAGGAGTCAAGGCTTTCGTCAACGATAATCTCCACCACTGGCACTGGCCGCCGTACCTTATGGGACTTGGTGGGAATATCTTTAAAGATCCCCCCGAAAACCTCACTCCCACTTTGGATACACCGGAGTCAGCCAGAGCAGCCGAGTATTACGCCAACCTGCTGAGAAAGTATGCCCCCGAGGGTGTTCTTTCTTATACCATGGACCAGGCCCATACGGCGATGCTGCAGGGGAAAGCCAACATTCAGACCCAGAGCATCTCCTGGCACGTCCCCCTGGCCAAGTCGGAGAAGAGCCTTGTTCGCGAAACAGTTCGGTTTGGATTCATGCCCGCAGGCCCGGCAGGTGCATTTCCCTGTATCAACTCCCATGGCTTTGGCATTCCCCTGGGGGCAAGAAATAAAGAAGCGGCCTGGGAATTTATAAAGTGGGTCCTGAGCAAGAAAATGGTGAAGCGGTTAGCGGTCGAAAAAGGCTATTCTGCTGTGTGCCGCAGGTCAGTGATAAACGATCCCGAGTACAGGAAAAATATGACCCATAAAGGGCAGGATATTGCCTCCCTGTACCTGAGGGTATTGGAGCTGGGCGGCAAGACAGGCTATATGAAATACCGCACCGTACCCGTATTTCCGCAGGTAGGTGATAAGATCAACAAAGCCATCGAACGCGTCGTAACCAGACAGCAATCAGCTGAGGAGGCCGTGAAACAAGCTCAGGCCGAGGCAATTGCCGACCTGAAGAAGGCGGGGGTCAAGATGGATATCTAAGGGGGTGGATCCGGGACAAAAGAAAGCCCGCGCGAGCCCACTGGATCAGGCCAAGATGAAATCGACGCAAAAAGTTGGGAGGGCCGTCCCCGCAGGGATTGCCGGGAAAACTCGGATTCAAATCCAGCGACGGGCCTATCGTTTGTACCTTTTCCCGTCGCTGGCAGTTCTAATAGCTGTCACTATCGCTCCGACGCTCTTCCTCCTGGTCACGAGTTTCACCCCCCTGAATCTTACCCTTCCCGAAACCGTGGGGGATTTCTCCCGTCCCTTTGCCAATTATAGCCTATTGCTTCAAGATAAACGTTTCCACAACTCCGTCTGGGTACAGTTTAAGCTCTCCCTGGCTACGGTGGGCCTGCAACTTCTGGCTGGGTTGGCCATTGCCCTTCTCCTGAACATTCGAACGAAGTTCCTGGAAGCCTGCCGGACGATATTTCTCATCCCCATGGTTCTACCCCCCATTGTGGTAGCCATCATCTGGAAGGTGCTCTACACACCGGATATAAGCCCGATTCTCTGGGCTCTCCGCTCCCTTGGACTTCCCGCCCCCTCTCTGATCACCGAGCCCGACTTGGCCCTCTGGGCCATCATAATAGCGGATGTCTGGGAGTGGTTTCCCTTCACCATGCTCATGATTCTGGCCTCGCTGCAAATGATGCCCGAAGAGCCTCTCGAGGCTGCCAGAATCGATGGAGCCAACAGCTGGCAACTCTTTCTTTGTATCGTTCTTCCGTTCCTCCGACCGGCGCTTCTTGTTTCCGGCCTCTTTCGGTTAATCGATAGCATCAAGGCATTCCCGCTAATCTATATCCTCACGTATGGAGGCCCCGGAACGGTAACAGAAGTTACCAATTTTTACGTTTTCATCCAGGCTTTTAACTTCTCCTATCTTGGTTTCTCCAGCGGGATTACCGTCGTGATGGTCACGGCCACGTTCTTGCTGAGCTGGTGGATCATAAAGATTGTAGGCACAAAGGTGGAAATTGAATAGGACCTCTTTTTCCAAACGCCTCCGCAGGCAACAGACACTCGCCTATGTCGTGGTAATTGGGCTCATCTTGATGGTGATGTTCCCTTTTTTCTGGCTACTCCATATGTCGGTAAAGCCGGACCGAGACATTCTCGCCTTCCCGCCCAAGCTATATTTCCAACCCACAGCGGACCACTATCTGGCGCTCTGGAAAACCGACTTTCGTGGCTCTTTTGTAAACAGCACGGTGGCCAGTGTGAGTACTACAATTCTATCGCTGATTTTAGGTGTTCCCGCAGCCTATGCGCTCTCCCGCGCTAATTTCAGGTCCGATAAACAAATATCCCTGTGGATCCTGGCCAGCCGTATGGCGCCGCCGATCGCGTTTACCATTCCCTTCTTCCTCATCTATCGGTACCTGGAACTGCTCGATACCATCGCCGGCCTGGTTATCATTTACCTCACCTTCAATTTGTCTTTGGTGATCTGGATGATGCGAGCCTTCTTCGACGGGACGCCCCGGTCTCTGGAGGAAGCAGCCTGGATCGATGGGGCGAGTGTATGGGGTGGGTTCTTAAAAATCGTCCTCCCCATATCCGCACCTGGCTTGGCAGCTACCGCCATTTTCTGTTTCTTATTCTCCTGGAACGATTTCTTCTTCGCCCTCATTCTCACGCGTACGCAAGCCATGACTGCTCCCGTAGCCGTGGTAA
>Ga0315310_10002924_pt1 | contig 10667 bp, 5 predicted proteins | sample TDP5_MG_FD_203630 | JGI IMG/M metagenome (GOLD analysis project Ga0315310, IMG submission 203630) | Freshwater sediment microbial communities from Lake Towuti, South Sulawesi, Indonesia - TDP5 | ecosystem: Environmental > Aquatic > Freshwater > Lake > Sediment | place: Indonesia: South Sulawesi...
GGCTAGTTTCTCTTTGGTTACGTAGTCGGTCAGCCACCCGCCCACTTCCGTTGAGAGGTCGAGCTTGCCGTCGCTGAAGGCTCCAGCTCCTCCCCAACCTTGCAATAGAGTGCAGGGGTCGCAGTTAACGCATCCAAACCCTCGACTGGCTGGACACTTGCGCTTCTCTAGGTCGGGTCCCTTATCGAGCATGAGAACTTTAAGCTGGTTGTTGTTTTTGGTGAGTTCTAGGGCGGAGAATATGCCTGCGGGTCCAGTGCCCACGATGATTACGTCGTAGGGTTGAGCCAAGACAATACGGCACCCTTTGGTTTCACGAAAGCCCAAAACAACATAACACAACAACAATATATGCTCATCGGTAAAAATCTGTGAAACGAAATCTCTGAACTATCACTTCGAAGCCAAATACGGGCTACCCCTCTCTACCCGTCTCCATCTCTCCGCCTATTTGGAGCATATTTGAATCATATTAGAGGGGCTAGGTCAGCGGTGCACACACAAACACAAAATCCTCCCACGCACCGAGTAAACTTAAATACGGCAGAAAGTCCTTCACAATAACAGCGCGTCAAAGCCGCCGTAGCTCAGTACGGTAGAGCAGCTGACTCACACGAGCCACACACCGCTCGTTGAGGCCGAGGCTGTTAACCAGCTGGTCGTCGGTCCAAGTCCGACCGGCGGCGCCAACACCCTCATTTTACCTAACCGGCGACATTTCACTTGCGCTTTCTCACTCAGCTTTAGCTATGAGAATGAAAATTCCAAGCGCAATCAGAACCAAGCCCGCAGCCAAGAATAGTATTGATAGTGTACCCGCAATCGCAATGTTCGTGTACGTGACGTGGAAGGTGATCACTCCCACCAGAATGATGATTAAGCCTAGGAGCTTTTCTATGATAGTTAACCCAACAGGTGCTTCTGTGCTCATGTGTCTGTCCCTCCTCAGAGGTTACATAGGTTGGTCAAGCCTTATCTATTTGACGCTTTCTATTTGGTTTTAACAAAGTTTGTTTAAATAAAAAAATTGCGCGGCAAAATGCTTCGCATCCTCACTTCTGACTGCCAGGAGAAGTTTACTTGTTCTTGAAAGGAGTAAAAAATGGAGAGTGGCTTTATGGAGCTCCTTTGAACCAGTTGGCTGCGAGTAGTCCGAGGTCTGAGCCGTCGACGAAGTTGTCGCCGTTGAAGTCTGCGTTGGGGTCATAGCCTATTTGGCCTGGTCCTTTAAACCAGCCTGCGGCCAATATGCCCAAGTCTGAGCCGTCCACAAAGCCGTCGCCGCTAGCGTCTCCTGGAAACTTAACGCTTACCGTGCCGTCGGTTAGTGTATTGTCTAGGGTGTCTATCTCACCTGAGATGAGGTCGGTCTCAGCTTTTATGACATAGCTGCCTATGGATATCCCAGAGAGGTCCCATTGGAATATTAGAGTGGCGCTGGTGTCTGGTGCAAGGTTGGAGACTGTTTGTGTTCCGATGGCTGTGGTGTTGTAGTAGGCGGTTACGTTGAATGTTTCGGCTACTGTTCCTTCGTTTTTGACGACTACGGTGATGTTTAGTGTTTTTAACCATGTTGGGTAGGCTGTGGTGTTGGAGGGCGTAACGCTAAGTACGGCTACGTCGTGGACTTCTACTCCCAGAATGGTCAGTGTTTCGCCCTTAAAGTTGTTGTCTTGAGTGTAGGTCTCTTCTGGTTCAAGCGGTGTTGCTGAGGTGTAAGCCTGAACTATTATGCTGTACTTTGAGGATTTGAATTCAAACCCAGTTGTGTTCCATGTGCATGTTCGGGTTGTCTCGGCTGCTGGGTTGAGTGTTACTGTTTCTGTGCAGATTGGGGTTGTGTCGTTGTATGTTGGGGCTGTCCAGACGGTTGTGTAGTTGTATGCGCATATCACGTTGAAGGTTTCGGCGTGGTTTCCCTTGTTCTTAACAGTGTATGTGATGTTCACCGAGTCGCCGGGATTTATCGTTGTTGGAGAAACGGTCACGCTTAGCACCGCTACGTCATTGATTGGGAAAGGTGGTCCGAAGCAGTAGAGGTATCCGTTTGTCGAGCCAATTATTACGTGGTTGTCTGTGAGGGCTGGTGAGGAAACGATCTCTGCCCCCGTGTTGTAGTTCCAAGCTATTGTGCCGTTGTTTTCATATAGGCAGTAGATTCTTCCGTTTGTTGACCCAATGTAGACGTATCCGTTGCTGCTGATTGCTGGAGAGGACATGTTGATTGGGCCTGTTGGAGCTGGAGCGACCCACACGGGTGTGCCGCTTGTTGCAGACAGAGCGTATGTGTAGCCGTCCATGCAGCCTATGATGACTTTGTTGTTTCCGATGTCCACGGCTGGGGAGGATGTTACGTCTCCTGGTAATGTGCGGCTCCAGAGCACTATTCCGGTTGGTCCTGGTGCAAACTCATCAAATGCAAAGCCGCCTGAACCTCCTCCGCCACAAACTCCGATGAACACCTTGCCACCAGCCACTGCGGGTGATGACGTGATAGAGGTTCCCGTGGCGAAGTCGTAGCTCCAGATGCACGCTCCTGTGGTTTCGTTTAGGCAGTAGAGGGTTGCGTATGGTGTTCCTCCGCCTGCGCCTCCGCCTAAGGTTGCGACGAATACTCGGCCGTCAGCTACGGCTGCCGAACCTCGTATTGGGCTTGTTGTTCGATAGTCCCAGATTGGCTCTCCAGTGGTTATGTTAAAGACATAGATGCCCCAGTAGCCTCCTGCCCCGCCCCCCATGGTTGTGACAAACACTTTGCCGTTAGCGACTGTTGGCGAAGAACGAATCTCAACGCCTACAGGAAAGTTGTATGACCACTTTGTAACGCCAGTATACTCGTCTATGCATAAGACTTCTGCCTGAGCAGTAGAGTTCTCTCTAGTGGAGGCAAATACGAAGTTACCCGAAAGGTGTACAAAACCTGACACCTCAATTTGCAAAGGAACGTCCAAGGGTTTAATCGTGGCACCTGAACACAAATCTAAGAAGTGAATGTTACATGCAACCACCATACCGTCAGCGATTATAGGCGAGCCGATGATTGAGGTGACAAGGTTTGCGCTCCATAGAAGACTAGTTCCAGGTCCAGACGCAGTTGACATGCCCGTTTGCCTTGAACCATAGCGCCACATAGGCCAATCTCGAGGACGTGCAATTAATTTCCATGGAGCGGCGTTGTACGGGAATGGCGTCTCATAAAGAGCAATGACGTTCCCGTCCCATTTTCCCAAGTAGTTAGAGGACATCACTAGGGGTATTCCGCCTCCGAGAACCCAATAGTCCGATTTAGGACTCATCTCGCCGTTATGAGGCAGGTCGGCTCTGGGATAATTCTTAGCATACGTCGGAGTGGTTGAACTTGCTTTTGCGAAAACCTCTCCCGCGGATCGCCATCCATCATTGTTATTGTCATTTCCTGTTCTTAATCCGCCGAGGATTCCTAAGGCTCCAAAGTTTGTGCCGTTCCTGAAGTTAGCGTTGGGACGACCAGTAAACCAACCCCAATAGCCTGGTTCAAGCGTGTAGGTTCCTCCGGACAGAATGCCCTTGTCAATCCATCCTCTAGAAAGCTGAGTTGAGTTCGTAGCGGTCAGTATGACACGCCCACGACGACTCAACGAAGAGATGAACCCTCCGCTGTAACAGGTGTCGAGAATCACCAGCGTGCAGTTGCTGCTCTGCAACGCAGCGGTGCTGTTCAGAAGGGTGTTCAACTGGTCGGCGTATAGTTCTTCGTAGGTAGACGGCCCGCTCGGATGCGAGTTTTTGGTGTTTAATTGCATGTAATGCTTGCCATCCCAGGTCTTGCTGGAGTGCCCTATGTAGTAGAATATTCTCACGCTGAGAGTGTTGTTTTCTCCTGGTTCCAGTGCGCCTAAGAAGTTGGTTATCTCCGAAGCCACGTTCGAGTTGGTTGGGGGACCCACGTAATACTTTGCAAGTGTGGCGTTGGGAGTGGCAGCAGATAGATAATGGATATAGCTTGTGTAATTGAAACCTCCCCAAGTGGCGTTCTGCCAGTTCTTGTAGCGTGTCAACTCGTCAATCAGCTGTTCTGCGGACCTCATGGCAATGTCGGTGTCTTTGTCTTTGGCAAAGTAATGCTGAACGGCTAAGAGCCGAAAACTCACGTACGGGATTGGTTCGTAAACCCACAACGATCTGTAGTCTGAGCTATTCAAGCCAAAAGCATCAGTCACAGTCAACGTGATTGTGTGCGGAGTCGCCTGCCACTCCTTGCTAGGCACGTTTAGATTAGAAACACTCAGCGTGCTTCCTGTTCCCAAGTCGCCGTCAACATCCGAACTCCACCTGTATGTGAACGGCGCAGTGCCATAAACAGTGGTCGTGTTAGCCTGGAGCGTCACTGTGTCTCCCTTCGTGTAGGTGGAGTTGTTAGCCGGAGCGACGATGTCAGCGATTGGTGGAAGCTGATTGCTAACGGCTGGAATATAGACCTCGTTCGTGAACGCGGTGGTGCCGCTAACTGTGAAGTTCACGTTGTAAATGTACGTGGGCATCAGCATTGTTTGAGTTTGGTTGTAACCTGATTCGTAATATCCTAACGTCACGCTGTTAACAACCATGCCGTCGTAGTAGCCGTTTGGAAATCCTCCGAGAGCCACCTGAGGACCATAATTGAACAAAATGCTGCGTGCCTCTGCCTCCTCTATAATCGGAACTGTCGGACCTGGAATAATCTGCCTCCAAGTGTCATAGAACCCGATTACGTCTCCACCTGTGCCTACGAAAACTCGAAGCCTTGCACCAGGTCCAACCACAGAATAGCCGCCTACAGTCCTAGCGAAAAGCACCTGCCAATCTAGGTTGAAGGTGTCATAAACTACGCCGGTATCCTTGTCAGCACGACTCTGCGTATTGGGAACAGTGGTGTTCCATGATGCGTCAGATGGCATAAATCCCTGTGTTATCAGAAAGTTTTGGGCGATTGTCCTCGCTTGTGATGCGGTGGGAAGAGTCGGCTGGACGGTTGCTGGCGCCCACAGCCTCGAAGAGTCGCCGAACAAGATGCCCTCCGTTTGACTCACTTCAAGATACTTTGTTCCGTCAGTCATGTAATAAATTCCATTGTTGTTATACAATTCAGGACCAACCCTTCCTGGACCTGTCATTCCCAATTTGTTAGCGATATCTATCACGTAGGCTGGTGTTACAGTTCTAGGAACAACCGTGTACGTAGGCATGGGGTCTGGTGGATCTTCAAGCGGCACAACACGCGCCGGAATACAGTTGATAGGGTCGTCCCAATAGTAGTAGTAGCTGTCCACTGGTGCGTCATCATAGACGGGACCAGTGCCTTGACCCCACAAATAGTCATTTCCGCAATTCCACTCCTCACCGAGCACTCTTGAGATGACCCCATAGCCACTTTCACACTGTATGGCTCCCCAAACCCACGCGTCCTTCACTTTTTTAGCCGAATCCGCTGGTCCGTCGCTGACCATGCCATCAGCCCACCAGTAGCCGAGTTTAATAATGGGGGTGCCGCCGTCATAACAGACGGTCTTGAACCCAAGAATCAGGTGTATCCCCTTCATGGCAGCTGCCCATTCATCTCTGCTCTTTGTGACCTCGCAAGCGTCGAAAGCAAGCCATTCTAGGTCCTTGTCACCCCACGAACTTTTTACGTCGCCAGGCAGTAGGTGCCTATCGTCATGATATCCAGGGAAATAGGCTGATTGCGTATCCTTCCAATAAGTCCAGTCCCATGCCTTCGATCCATGGCCAGAAAACAAAACGATGTCTTTCGTGTCGACGTAGCTACCTTCATTATCATCGAAATCGCTCTCCCAAGCGCTGGAGTCGCTGTATTCAAAGCCGTCCCAGCACTTCGATTCCAATTTGTTTTTTAATCCTTGTGCAGAGTCGTCGCGAGAGCTCAAGTCTGATGTGGGCCAAGGATAGTCGTTTATCCACTCTACTCCGTACTCGAAGTAGTTGTCGTCGTCAGATACAACGGCGTAGACTGGTCTGATTAAACTCAGGTTAAGAACCAATGCAACTGTTAGGGTAGACATCAGCAATAGAGCGACTAACGTAAATCCTTCTAACTTTCTCCTCATTCTCCTCTTCTCCTTCACAAAATCCTCATTCTATCGTTATTGCCTAGGATCTCCCTATAAAATTTGTCAAGATATCTTCTATATCTTACATCACGCCAATCCAATACATCAAGCGCTCAGCCTCTTAGGACTCTTTCAGCTTGGCGGGCAAGTACTCGTCCACTATGTAGGTGAGCCCGTATCGGCTGAAAGCCTCCTGCTCAGCTTTTTTCCCAACCTTGAGGAAGGTCTTGATCTCCCTCTGCCACAACTCCCCCTCATAACGCGGGTCCTTCTGCAACTCGTACAACCGCTTCACATCAATGTCCGTCAGCGGGTCGCTCGGCAACTTGTAGTTCACGATGTCCGTAGCCCAGACACCGCTCCATTTGGCGTCGGGCGTGGTCAACTCCCGCAAATGCGCAGCGTTAGCCGAGCCAGAGATGATAACCATGGCTATGTGCATTCCCCAAGGGTCGCCGTCGGTGAAGACAAAAACGGGCAGGTCGAGTTCCTTGTTGAGTCTGTGAATAAAGTGGCGTGTGGCTCGAGGCGCCTGCCCAGCCGTCAACACAAGCAGAGAATTGTATTTCTTGTGCACCTGCTCTTCTATGAATCGGGTGAAGAGGCCGCCCTTCTCTATGGCGATTACTATGTCGGCGCTTGTCTTGACAAACTCGGCTGAGGTGAGCGCTGGGCCTATCATGACGCCGTCTGGATGAGACGTCAAGTTTAAGCGCTTGCCCTCATAGCCTGGAACCGTGTATTCTATTGTTAAGTCGCCGAATATGGCTGAGCGTTCTTCTGGAAAGACGTTGAAGTCTTCTCGGGCGAAACCCGCAACGGTTTCTAGATCGGTAATGATATCGTTAGACTCCATCTGATCCTTGAAAGGTATCTCATCAGCTTGAGCAGAATAGTAAACGTCTCGCAGAGTCGAGGTCTTTCGTGACTTTACAAGTCTGTGGGCGAAGGCTCCTACCCAGACTAGTTGAGTAAAAGGACGTACGTGGGCAATGTTTTGTGGGCTTCTTAAGACAGTTCTGTCTTTCAACGCATATTGCCTTAGCTTTTCGTCATAGTAGATGTTCTCAATGGACCTACTGGGCATTTGAATTTTGGGAAAAATCCCATCTGCCATCGGCTCATAAAGCGAAGAGCCCATATGTCTTAGGCTTAAATTGACTTCTTCTTTGCGTTTTTCTATTGAGCCTTTCGTCTTCTTCCTCATTTCAACACTCTCCTGCAGATTGCTGTGCGATGCATAAATTGGTTCCCGGAAAAGACGTCCTCTAAAGTAATAACAGTATAGTCAGTGTTTAGATAGCTGATCTTGTCTCCCTTAGCTATTTCAACTAAAACCATAACACGTATATAGTCCGTTAAATCGTATCCTTGTTCAATCTTAACTTCGGATGATTTTACAGTCTCAACAAATGCTTTGATTGTAGTCCTTTCTCCAATCTGTTTTACAGGTTGCCAGATCAGGGAATCTCCATATCTTTGGTAGACTTTTTCAAGCATTTTCTTTAGACTAGGCTGATTTTTTTTACCGGCTAGTTCAGTTGAAAACTGGGCAATTTTCGGCAAATATTTTTCAAAAATTGTTATTCGCGCACGCGCTCTCTCAGCACGCTCACTCTTAGTGAGAAAGTGCTGTAGTTCCCGTGCAGCTTCTCGAATTCCGTTTAGAATTTCTCTTTTCACTTCAGGTCTGTCGGCTATGAACTCCTTGCCAACAGTTTTGTACGGCACCTTTGTGCTGCATATGTGAACCAGAATGGCGATCGGCATCTCTGGCATCACCCTGTATCTCCGCCAGTTGATGGCTTTCACGATTTTCCAAGAGACGTCGCTGGCTTCGTCGTAAAGAAGCGGTATGCGGTTGGCGAATCGATAGAGTATGAAGTCTCCTCTCTTGGGCACGTTTCCCCCGTAGGCTATGGCTGCCTCCACGATGAAGGGGTGCCCCGAGTACGTGGAGGGCTGACGCTGACAGACGGCTATGAACTCGGGCTTCAACTCCTTGAGGATTCCAGCCCTCAGCAACTCTACACCTAAAGGAGAGAGGCAACTCGCGTCTGGTGGAAGAAAGCCCTCGAAGTTTTTCATCATCCGAACAAGGCGCACGATTTCTTCGTGCTTCAGTTTCCTCGGGTCCTTGGTCTTGCCTATCCCAGCCGACTCGAGGAACCGAATGGCTGTTATCTCGCCCACTCGGTGGAAGTGGTAGCGCATGAAGGCGACCATGTTTCTGCAGGGCGTGATTCTCATTAGGCGCTGAATGGTTTCCACGTCCACTCCATAAGGATGGGGCTTGGTCTCTTTCGGCGGAGGCGGCATCTTGGTTGTGACACGGGTAAACCTGTAGAGGCGCCCCTTCGGGTCGACGAAGGTTATATTTGCGTAGGGGTTGACGAGCGCCGTCTGTTTCAGGTACTCAAGTATGCGGGTCATCGCCTTGATGTAGTCGCCCTCCAAGCAGAACTCAACCAAAGTGCCCCGCCACGCCTCCTTGTTCAACAAGACCTTGCGGTCGAGAATTACCGGGCGGTTCTTCGGGATGTCAACCATGAGCTTGTACTCGTAGACTCTGGACATTCCAGTGCTCGACTTGACGTAGGCGGGTTTGTGCGTGGTGATCTGCCCGTACAGGAGAGCCATGGTTCCGCCTAGTCCGAAGGTGCCGCGAGTCTGCCTCAGCTTGTACTTGGAGCCGAACAGGACTTGACCGAACGCGGCTGGTATGTGGCGGGCTGGGACGCCGGACCCATTGTCTTCAACTCGAAGCTTGTAGACGTTGGTCTCAAAGCCTTCCGCTTCCTCTTCGCTTTCAGCTCTTTTTTCGCTTGTGATTTCGCTCTCTATGAGCTCCTCGTTCTCGTAGGAGAGTCGTACATAGACGTCTGGGGGTAATCCTGCCATTTCAGCTGCGTCTAGTGAGTTTTCTATAAGCTCTCTTATTGAGGAGAAGATGGCGCGGGCTGGGTTGGTGAAGCCAGCTATGTCTCTGTTGCGGTAGAAGAAGTCCGCGGCGCTGATCTCCTCAAACGTCTCAGCCACGCGTATCCTCTCAAATGTCTAAAGTTTCGTTAAGTCAGTTAATCTTGAAGAATATGTGCATCACGCGCTTTTTAACTTTTAACACAAAAAACGCTAAAAAACATTTAACACCTATTATTCCACTTTTTCGTAGGGTTGTTCCCAGAGTTCCAGCTTCTTTTTCTTCAGTTCGCGTCTTTTTCTGTGTAGGAATCGGTAGACCGTGGCGTGCTGGCTTCCTCTGAGTATCATTTGTATGGCTTCTCGAGCTATCTCCACCTGGTCCAGGTTTCCTATTAGAGAGACCGTGTGACCGTGCACTGAGACGTCAACTTCTGTCAGCTCCTCGATTATGCGTCGGGTCTTGCCTTCTTTCCCTATTATTCTTCCTTTTAAACGTTGAATGTCTGACACAGACCTACCCAAAGATTCGCGCAGATCAATGACCTGCAAAACGGCGTCTTCGTCTTGCAACAATCTAAACGCCCGGTCTGGTGAGAAGCCTCTGCCAACGGCGGTCACGACTTCTTTGGCTCTGAAGAGAATCGAGGGGTCTTCTGCGTCTGGGTTGAGAGTTATTGTGACGTCGCCCGACTCGCTGTCTATGCCTAATTCGACTGACAGTTTTCTCTCGATGTTTTCTTTGACTCGACCTTCCGGGCCTATGAGTGCTCCGATGCGGTCTTTGGGAACCTTGACGAAGGTGCTAGCCCTTGACACCGCCTTTCACCATGTGATATGTTTCTTCAGTCGAAGACACGTCAACATCGAGTCTCTTAAAATATCTGTGGAGGTTTTCAAGGTCTCTGCGTAGAAACTGGTCTGCCATGGGGTGTTCACGCGGCACAGCCTGAGAAACGTCGAACAGCACCGGTTTGTCTCTCCAAATCATGACGTTGTACTCGCTGAGGTCTCCGTGCACCAGCCCAGCTTTGTGATACAGTTTCTTCACGCTCGCCAATAGAAGCTCATAGACCCGTTTTGGATTTTTCAGCTCAACCTCCCGAAGCAGTGGCGCGCTGACACCGTTCTCTCCTATGAACTCCATGATTAACACGTTGTGCCCGACAGCGATAGGCTTGGGCACAGACACTCCTGCTTCGTGTGCTTGAGTCAGGTTCCTAAACTCTTTCTGAGCCCAGGCGTAGATGAGGGAGCGGGTGTCCCTCTTGACGTGGGCGAATCTGTGGTCGCCTTCTATGTAGGGAATCATGCCCTTCTTGAACTCGGCTGAAACTGTTAGGAATATTTTTATGGCGAGTTCTCTTCCCTCTCGGTCTTTTCCCCAGTAGAGTTTGGATTCTTTTCCAGCCCCTATGGCGCCGTAGATCTGGTCTATTGTTCCTTGGTTCAAGAACTTGTAGACCGTCATCAGAGTGGAGCGGTCGAAGACCTCCTCCAGAGCCTCGTACTCTTCTGTTCTTTTCTCCTTCATCCACCGCTCTCTTTCATAACGCTTCTCCCTGCGAAGGAGTTTCTTGTCCACCCGCCTTCGAAAAGACACCCGCAGCCTCCCGCGTTCAGATGCTGAGATAACCGTTCCTGCGAAGCCAGTCGGCTTGT
>Ga0315310_10002925_pt1 | contig 10662 bp, 10 predicted proteins | sample TDP5_MG_FD_203630 | JGI IMG/M metagenome (GOLD analysis project Ga0315310, IMG submission 203630) | Freshwater sediment microbial communities from Lake Towuti, South Sulawesi, Indonesia - TDP5 | ecosystem: Environmental > Aquatic > Freshwater > Lake > Sediment | place: Indonesia: South Sulawesi...
ATATCCGTTATCTGTCAAATTATGGCATCTTTTACGGGGAAGGTTACATTGTTTTTCCTTTGTCTGGAGAGCCAAGATTGTTTTGTAGGAGTATGAATCAGGAGTTTAATGCTAAGGTAATCTCTTTGATTCCAACGCAGATAAGTGGATACCCAATTTTTGCAAGGGATATAGCAAATTACATGAAGGATTTAAAGCTCGAAGGAGAGAAAATTGGAATAGTTGGGGCCGAGATCATGCCCACCAATGTTTTCGTTGATTTGAAACAAAGGCTACCCAAAGCAGATTTTCATTTTGTATCAGACATTCTTTTGGAAATGCGACTTATAAAGAGTGCGGAAGAATTGGCATTTGTGGAGAAGGCTGGTGAGATAGCTGATTATGCTTATGAGGCAATTGTAAAGACTGCGAAGCCAGGCCGAAAAGAATATGAGCTTTTGGCAGCGATTGAGGAGGCTCTTACGTTTCATGGTGCTTTTTATCCTTCCTTTATCCTCCTTTGTAGCGGTCCATCTCCAGTATTCCCCCCATCCCCCGCGTCCTATCGGACCCTGGAACGTGGGGATACTATTTTGCAGGAAATTTCCCCTTGTTATGGAGGATACTGGATTCAGTGGGGACGGCCTTTTGTGATTGGGGAGCCAGATAGAAAGCTGTATGAATTGTACGAAGTAGCAATGGAGGTATATCAAGTCCTTTTAAAGGAAATAAAACCTGGGGTGACATTTGAAAACGTGACCAACGTTGCGCATGATCTGATAAAAACAAGAGGATTCACTTGGGTTGCAGGAGCCACTCAATTTATTGGTTTAGATATTACAGAGATGGCCTCTATGGCAAGAGGAAATGCTGGAAGTCTTGAGATGGTTTCAAGGCCAATAGATAAGCGCACCCTGGAGTCTGGCATGGTAATAGTGAATCAACCAAACATCGTCACCCCCGATCTGAGAAAAGGGATGCTTATGATCGATACTGTCATTGTTACAAAAGATGGATGCAAAGTCGTCAGCAAGGCCCCTCTTGACTACGCGAAGCTATGAAAAAAACTCGAAAGAAGTTTATGTTTGCTGACCGGAAATAGGGTTGAAAATGTTAAGTCTCAAGATTAACTTGGGTTGCGTCTCATCAGTTCTTTTAATAATTGCCGGCTTGGACGAAAATCATAATGCGTCGATATCAAAAACAAAATTCAAAAACAATACACCAAAATTTATAGATAACTATTTAAAGGTATTTCTGAGACATAACACCACAAGGAGGGAGTTATGAAGACGAGCAGATTTTGTATTTCTTGTCTGATAAGCATTTTCTTAGTAGTTGGCACAACGGGCTTTGTTCCTTATGGAGTTTGGGGCATTGAAAAATATCCGTCGAAATCTATTGAAATATTTTGTGGATTTGCTCCGGGAGGAAAGACTGATCTAAATACCCGAATTCTTGCCAAAAAGTTAGAGCAGTACCTGAACATAACGGTTGTCCCAGGAAATAAGCCAGGAGGAGGCGAAGTCATTGCTGCCTCTGCTTTAGCGAATGCTCCGCCGGATGGTTATACGCTTGCCGTTCTTGGCGATGCGAGCTTGATTACATCTTTTTTGCTTGGCAGGGCGACTTATTCTAAGCAAGATCTCCGTGTGATCGGAGAGTTCAATTTTGACCCTGTGGTGTTGGCAGTAAGTGCCGAATCACCATGGGAGACAATTCAAGAATTTATCGATCATACAAGGAAGAATCCGGGCCTCCATTACTCCCACCCGGGAGTCGGATCTTCACTTCATGTGAGAGCGGAGTATTTCAATAAGCTGGCCAATATTAAGCTTCGAGGCGTCCCCTTTAAGGGTGACCCAGAAGGTATTGCAGCAGTCTTGGGCAAACATGTCCAAATCGGAGTTTTCAGTTTCAATGCAGCCAAACTTCAGGCTGATGCCGACAAGATGCGGATATTATTTTGTTTTGATTATCCAGGGCAGGGGCCTGATCCAAAGCTTCCGAACATATCATCTTTTTTTGGAAAGGACGCCTTTAATATGGGACCCGTAGTTAACTATATGGTTGCGCCGGGAAGGACTCCCGAAGGAATTATAAAAATCCTCGAATCAACTTTGGATAAAATCACTAAAGATGCTGAGTTTATTGATAACCACAAAAAGATTTATTTAGGAGTCCGTTTCACAGATGGTGAAACCGTGACTCAAAAAATAATACCGAGGAAGACCCTTGAAATTAAGCAAGTCCTTCAGGAGATCGGATTGATTAAATAGGATTTTACAGTTGAATTTTAGAGAAAAAAGAGATTATTCAATTCACCAACAAATTCAGGGAGGAGGATGATTATGAAAAAAGGTAAAATATTTCTTTGGCTTGCAGTGACAGCAGTTACAGTACATCTGCCTTTAATTTCTGATTATTCAATCAGAAACTCAGGTGCAGAAGATAAGTATCCCTCCAGATCTATTGAAATATTTTGTGGATTTGCTCCGGGCGGAGTAACCGACACACTAACACGATTGGTTGCCAGGAAGTTAGAGCAAAACCTGAAAGTGACGGTCGTTCCTGGAAATAAGCCAGGAGGAGGCGAAGTCATTGCTGCTTCTGCTTTGGCAAATTCTCCACCTGATGGCTACACACTGGCTATTTTAGGCGATGCAAGCTTAATCACGTCACACTTGCTTGGCAGGGCAACCTATTCAAAAGATGATCTTCGTGTAATTGGGGAGTTTGTCTTCATTTCTAACGTGTTGGCAGTAAGTGCCGAATCACCATGGAAGACAATTAAAGATTTTATAGAACACGCACGAAAAAATCCTGGCTTAACTTTTTCCCACCCTGGAGTTGGGTCCTCTCCTTTCTTAAGAGCGGAGTACTTCAACAAGGTTGCCAAGCTTAACATGAAAGGGGTTCCTTTTAAGGGGGATCCTGAAGGAATCGCAGCGGTTTTGGGAAAGCATGTGGCTATAGGAGTTTTTAGTGGAATGGCGGCAAAAAAGCAGGAAGAGGGGGGGAAGATGCGAATGCTATTCTGTTTTGATCCTCCAGGATTGAGTCCAAACCCAAATATACCCAACATCCCATCCTATTTTGGAAAAGAAGTCCCAGACATTGACCCGGTTTCGAATTATTTGGTAGCACCCGGAAAGGCCTCTGAGGGCGTTGTAAAAGTTCTTGAGAATACATTGGAGAAAATTACCAAGGATCCTGAATTTGTAGACAACATGAACAAGATGAGTATAGGGATTCGGTTTACCGATAGCAAGAGCGTAACTCAATTGTTAGAAAGGAAGACTTCACAAATTAAACCAATCCTATTGGAAACGGGTTTGATTAAATAATAAACAAAATTCAGCGTTCCTGAATTTCTGGAGAAGCGAATGATTCTAATAACCGGAGGTCTCGGTTTCATCGGTACAAATTTAGCCAAATACTTCGTGGATCATGGGGAAGAGGTTCTGCTCACTCGTCATCGCAACTTTGCAGTTCCTCCCTTTTTGCAAAAGGAAGATGGCGGCCGCCTCAGAATTCTCCCTTGTGATGTCCTGGATTTAGATGGCCTAATTCGATTAATACGTGAAAACAAAGTCGAATCCATTGTCCATGGAGTTGCTATATATCATTCCTCCGAGACTTACCATAGGGTATTCCAAATAAATGTATCTGGGACCATGAATGTCATGGAGGCCGCTCTTTTAGCAGGCGTAAAGCTCGTCAGCTTCGTAAGTTCTCGAGCAGTATATGCCGGATGGAGCCTTCCAGACCCGGTCCCGGAAATAGAGGAGATTTCAATCCACGCGGGGGAATATATCCAAGTGACAAAGAAGGCTGCAGAGATCTTGGTGCTCTATTACCGTCGGAAGTTGGGTCTCGACGTTAGGATTCTACGAGTAGCAAGGGTATACGGACCCCTTTCAGGAGCTGCAAGGAATCCTGTTCGCGAAATGGTAGAATCGGCATCCAAGAATCGCCCTGCTATAATTTCGAATTCTCCAGAAGAAGGGAACGATTTTGTTTATGTTAAAGACTGTGCAAGGGGAATGGGGATTATACATCTAGCCAAAAATCCTCAACATTATATCTATAATATAGGTAATGGTCGCATTTCACTTCTTTCTGAGTTTGCTGATATTGTCAAGAAACTTATTCCTTCCGCCCAAATAGAATTCGTTGGGTCTCATGCAAATCCAAATGACATGAGGCTCAAGACCTGCATTGACATTACAAGAATATCAAAAGAATTTGGTTATCTTCCTGAATATGATATCGAAAAGGGCATTGAAGACTACATTCGGTGGTTGAAGGAAGGGGTATACTAACAAGCTCGTGCCAGAATGTTTCAATGCATGGAGACACCCCCATCAACAACAAGGGTTTCTCCGGTTATAAAAGTAGCTGAATCGGAAACCAAGAAAGCTACCGCTTTAGCAATCTCCTCTGGTTCTCCGAATCTCCCCAATGGAATCCTCTTTTTAAACATCTTTTCTACCTGGCGGGAACTCTGCTTCGTCATCTCTGTTTTTATTCTACCCGGTGCTATCACATTCACATTTATTCCATAAGGCGCCAACTCCATTGCCAATGTTTTCGTCAAAGACAGTACGCCAGCTTTGGAGGCGGCATAGTGTGCACCAGAGAAACTCAGATTACCGCCCATTAATCCCGCAATAGAACCAATATTAATGATCTTGCCAGCCTTCTGTTTTATCATGATTTTCATTACTGCTTTTGAACAGTTAAATGCACTCTTGAGATTTACATCAAATACTTTTTCCCATTCTCCCTCTTTTATGTCTTTGGTTTGGAGTCTCCCACCATCTTTTTTCTTAGGCGATATCCCGGCATTGTTGATAAGAATATCTATCCTACCAAATCGCTTGGCAACCAAACGTACCATTTTTTCAACTTCGCGTCCCTTAGATACGTCAGCACTAATAAAGATGGCAATCTGCCCTGTTCGGCTGATTTGGTCAGCCACCCTTTTACCCTTCCGCGCATTGATATCATTCACAATAACCTTTGCGCCTGCCTTGGCCAGTTCAATGGCAATTGCTTTTCCGATTCCTTGGGCTGCCCCTGTTATGATAGCAACTCTATTTTCCAGTTCCATAGAAGTTCACCGTTTTTGAAAAAAATACCTATTTTTTAGATGGAAGTCAAGGAAGATAACAAACGCGGGCAGATTTGATTATTGACCTGTTCGACAGCGCCAAGCCCAAGTCTTTAAGCTGGGTGGCCGAAGGGCTAACTTAAGACAAGCAGTAGCGAGATTGTATTGAGAAGCTCAAATTGATTAACAGTCAAATTGCGCTCTCAATTATAAGGGTAAAGCGTCGAGGCGGATTGCCTGTGCTGGGCACAATTGCATACAGAGACCGCATCCATCACAAACATTACGCTCGACTTTGAATAAGCCTCTTTTCTTTTCTATAGCATCGAATGCCCCGTCTCGGCAGGCAATAAAACAGTGGCCGCATCGCTTACATCTTTTCTGATCGATGGAGGCTTTGATGATTTGGGGCATAGGAACTTCCGATGTAAAATATGGAAGGGAAATCCCTCTAAATTCTTGAAGAGAGTGATAACCTTGTTGGCCCATAAATTTTTTAATTCCATTCAAAAGGGTTTCCCCCAATTTGAACCCGTGCCACATGGCCGCTGTGCAGACCTGAACCGTCGTCGCCCCTGCCATTATATATTCAACAACACTTTTCCAATCGGTGATGCCTCCTACACCTGAGACGGGCAGATGGGTAACACTGCAGATCTTCGATACCGCGGAGAGTCCGAAAGGTTTGATGATGGGACCTGAAATCCCTGAGCGATAGCTGTTCTTTCTGGAACCTGAAGAAATGGGAACGCCGGTGTTCACGTCAATACCAATCAATCCCTGGATGGTGTTAATGGCTGATAAAGCTGAAGCCCCTGCCTCTTCGCAGGCCTTTGCTAATCCAGTAATATCATAGGAATGAAAGGAAAGCTTGGTGACAATGGGTCCTCGAAAAACTTTCCTGATGTTCGAAATGACTTGCTCAGCATGCCTTTGTTCATCACTCCCAAAAAATCGGGACATCTTTTCGGTTGTCGGGCGCGCTTCGGATGGACAAGATACATCGAGCTCAATGCCATCGACTCCAGCCTTCTGCATCTCCACTGCCAGTTGCTGCCATTCCTGTGTCGTTGATCCAGAGATACTTCCCAGAATCATAAGACCGTGTCGATGAGCAGCCTCCTCATCTTTTTTTAACTTTTCAAACATTTGAGCATCCCAGGTGATAAAGCGAGATCCGCTATTCTGCATCGCTTTAAATCGATATGGACCCGTGCTCCAAAGGTAAGGCCGCAACGATTTGCCCAGGGCGACGGTCTTAGTCACCACTCCGCTCCAACCATATCTTGCCATTGTCTGAGCATACTTTTGAATGTTTCCAATAACAGTGGTTTGGCCCCCAGGAACCACGATGAAAGGCGTCTTAAGTGATTGGCCGATAAATGCAACACTTGGATCAGGTTGGGTCTTCCTCATCGTAATTCTCCTTGAGGAGGTATTAACCCATAACGAGGGCCATGATAGCTTTCTGCGCATGGAGCCTATTTTCGGCTTGGTCATAAATAATGGACATGGGACTATCCACTACTTCATCCATGACCACCCGATTTCTTTCTACAGGGAGGGCATGCATGTGTAGAAAAAGCGGGACACGTCCCAAACTTAATTCTTTAACAATTATCTTGTGTGGAGTGAGAGTTTGTGTTAGGTAAAGGACAAATTTCATCTTCCTGGAGGAAATTATGGGAGCCACAAATAGGATCAGGTTTGATAAAAATCCGAAAAAGTTTATTGGGAAAGCCATTGCTGATTTCGTGAAAAAAAGTCCAGCAAACATCCGTAAGGTTGATGGAGGTAGATACTGGGAAACCCCTTTGATTGGATTTACCTCAGGGGAAGATCCCCTTTTCAAGCAGTATAAGAAGATTATTGGGAGATTCCATTTCACCCCACAAGAGATGTTCGAACAGACCTTCGGAAAAGGTAATGAGTCGAAAGAGCTCTCCGTCATCTCCTGGATTCTTCCGGCATCGGAAGATATCCGTAAGAGTAACCGCAAGGAATCTAAGTACCCTTCCCTGCTCTGGGCTCACGCCCGTGATTTTGGCGAAAAGTTCAATGTCAAATTGAGAAATCACGTCGTCTCTCTATTAAGAAAAAAAGGATACAAAGCTATAGCCCCAATGAACTCTCCCTATTGGAAACGACTCAAATCTCCAAGGGTTGGCATAGCTTCCAACTGGTCGGAGCGTCATGCGGCTTATGCCTGCGGCCTTGGAGCTTTTGGACTCAGCGACGGGCTGATCACTGCAAAAGGGAAGGCTATACGCGTTGGCAGTGTTATCACAGATTTACCCCTCAAACCTTCTGAAAAAATCTATCCCCATCATCGGGCGAATTGCCTTTATTACTTTAACAACACGTGTAAAGCTTGTGCGGCCCGCTGTCCGGCTGGAGCGATCACATCGAAAGGGCACGACAAAGATAAATGCTTCGAATATAGTTATGGTGTCGTCCTTCGAGACAAAAAAGCCGAATATGGCGTCAGGATCACAGGCTGTGGCCTCTGCCAGACCAAAGTCCCCTGTGAATTCGAAATCCCAAAATTGATCCAGAAAGAATTACAGAAAAATTGGTGAGTTTTTACAAAGGGGCAATGGGGTCGGGTCTTTAATCTTAAAAAATATCAAAATTCAAGACCCCTTTTAGTCCCCATCAAAATTCAAGACCTGACCCCTTTTAGTCCCTAATGATTCAGTTTAGTCTTTTGGGTCTGTTTTCTCCCCTTCAGCCGTAACACCGTAGACATTATAGGAAGGGGGAGTTCCTCTTTTTTCGGCTGAAATTGTGATCTCTCTATAATGAGGCTTAGACTTGCGATTATGAGCAATGAGCGCCTTAACCACATCCCATCCTATCTTATTCTTCTCCGCCATTTTAGTAATCTCCTCCAAGGCGGTTCGATTATCATACGGTCCAGAACGATAAGGCCTGGGTTTGATCAGTGCGTCGTAAATGTCACTCACAGCAATGATTTCCACCATGGGATCCTTAAGTAGGATGTTGCGCGGATATCCTGAACAATCTCTCCTTTCATGATGGTCTAACGCCACCTGGCAAGCAAGATGCTGCATGTCTTTGTAGTAATAGCTGAGTAGCACATAACCTGCTGCTGCGTGGTGTTCTATGAATCCACGCTCTGTTTTGGTGAGAGGCGTCGTCTTTTTCAGGATGGGCAGGGGTACACAGATCTTTCCAATGTCGTGGGTTGGTCCAGTTGCGGACAACCGAACGCACTCCTCGTAGTCAGGTATCAGATCCTCTGCCAGAAGTGTAGACAAGGCGAACACCATGAGAACATGGGAATAGGTGTGGAAGTCATACCTTTTGAAATAGTCAAGTGATTGCAGAATGGGAATCGGAAGCTGAACTTTCTCCAAAACGTTCAAGACATCATTTATTTCCTTTTGGTCTAAGAAGATTGTGGCATACGGAGGAGTACTGAAAAAATTTAAACAGTCCTCTTTAACTGAACCGTACGAAAGGAGGGAAAACGTCTGATAGGCATAAGCCCTCTGGGATTCGATAGCGGCATCTAACGCCTCTTTACTCAGAAGGGTACCGGGAGGCAATAATATTTCATTATGGAGTGTACGTATGGGATGCTCGAGTCTTATTTTTGGCATAAAGGAGCGCCTTCCACGGGTAAGTTATCATTCTGAATAAATGGGTGTCAATATCATCAACGCAGTTCCAACCTATCCTAAGCCTCCGGAACCAATCGTCTTGTGCAGTATTCGCTGAATTCCTTCTTTTGAGAACCCTGAAGGTTTCGCCGGGGAAATCGGAGCCCACTTTTTTCTCTTGACAGGTGCCTTTTAAATGGGTGACCCTAAGTCTACCATTTTTAGGGATGCCACCTCAAAAAATTGCTGACATCTGAAGCTGTGACCTATAATGGGTGACCCCTGTGTGGCACATCTTCAAGCACCTTTTAATGAGTGCTTTTTCATTTAACCTGCTGTGGGTCGATTCTTAGCACAAACCGCAATGCAATGAGTGCAATCAACACCCAGTGCTGCCCAATTCTTAAAACAATTGTAAGCATTGGTGGACCATTTTAAGAGTCCGCCTTTGTTATTTGATACGGAGGCGGGTTCGGTGGACCTCTTACCCGAAGAGATCGCTTTCCCGGGACATTCTTGAGCACACACTCCGCAAGATTCACAAAAATCCTGAATTCCGAGATCCACAGGTTTGTCCGGTTTTAGAGGAAGATCCGTAAAGACTTTCGATAGCCTGACCCTCGGGCCAAACTGTCCTGTAATGAGAAGTCCATGTCTTCCCAATTCTCCTAAACCAGCATCGATCGCCAATGGAATACTCAGGGCTGTATCATTTCCCATGGGAATCGCTTTGTAGCCCAGGTTTCTGATAAACTCCGCCATTGAGACAGCGGTGATGGCCATTTTCGAATATCCCAGACCTGTTGCCGCCGCAGATAATGCTTTGGGAGATTCTTTCATGAGACCATAATCCATCTCAATGGCCATCACAACCGCATATTTATATTCGGATGGAATCTCTACCGGTGTGGTTTTTTTAGTCATGATGTTATATACATGGGAGTAGATCCAATTCCGATTTATTTCGCAAACCCCAACCAGGCTTGCTCCAAAATGCCTTCCTGCTGCTTTAACCCATTTTGTAATCCATTCTGGGTCCTTTGATTCCGGTTTTCCCATCCCTGCTGTTGAAAAAGGTGGTCTCCCAAGAGGTGTCCATGAGTAAAGGCCTTCGCCTCCCCATGCATATGTCCCTGACGCACTTCCCAAACTATACTGAATCGCCCAGGTGGCCCCCCTGAAGCCCATCTCCATGAGCCCGAAACCGGATTTGTTTGTCTCAATATTTTTCTTCATATTTTTCCCCTGGACCGCTCTCACCTGGAGAAAATCAGGGTCGTACATCATGCGGCTAAAAACATTATTGGTGGCATCATACTTAGGAATTTCTCCAACGATAAATCTTTTGTAAGTGGGCTGATCGGCAGCCTTTGCTGAAGACTGTTTACCCACGCTCAGCCCCGATGCCATGATTGTCCCAATGAACCCCATTGTTTTGATAAATGACCTTCTATCCATAATCTATACCCTCCTCCCATGTTTGATTTTTTCATGATTGATATTTTATTTGGGACGTCATCCGATTGTTTTCCAAACGTAAGGGATAACAAGGATCAGTGATCAAAACTCGATTTGGATGGGTTCAATATACAAAAGAGGGCGTAGTTAATCAAGAAAAATCAACCTCAAGATCGGAGTATCCCCTTCTTACTTTAAAAGTCCGGTTCCCATGCTCTTGGCTAACGGCAACTTAAGTAGGCTTCTCACCCACATGACTGCGCGGCCCTGCCAGGCTTTATCTTATCAATGACCTCACAAATGATCAAACATTCTTTTCTTTATTTTCCGGGCAAGGTATTCGCCGTATTGCGTATCATCTTTTTTCTTTAGGATGCGGAAGGTTTCGCTGAAAAAGTCGAGGTCGTAGACATCTTTATGGAAATAATTCAAGAACAAAGATCTGGTCCTTCTAGCTTTAAATTGCCAATCAGACCAGTAATA
>Ga0315310_10002926_pt1 | contig 10661 bp, 8 predicted proteins | sample TDP5_MG_FD_203630 | JGI IMG/M metagenome (GOLD analysis project Ga0315310, IMG submission 203630) | Freshwater sediment microbial communities from Lake Towuti, South Sulawesi, Indonesia - TDP5 | ecosystem: Environmental > Aquatic > Freshwater > Lake > Sediment | place: Indonesia: South Sulawesi...
GCCATAGAAACATATCCTCCCTTGGGCAAAATATCCGAGGCCTCAGACAGAAATCTTGAAGCAACCTCCCTGACTGTATAGCCAAGTGTGGTCGTTGACTTTCCGTAGGGGGGATCAGTCGCGATACGATCCGCTCTTCGAAAAGGCAGTTTTCCAGCTTCCGCGACAGAGATTCCCAGAGCTTCAACTCCAAAAAAGTGCATGTTCAACAAACTCCCCTTCACCATCAGATCCTTGACATCGGATCCTAAAACCCTACAGCCGATCAACCCTGCCTCAATTAAGATGGATCCGGAGCCACAAAAGGGGTCCAATACAACACAGTCAACTCTTGGTCTAGCTAAGTTTACCATACATCTCGCGAGCTTAGGTGGAAGAGCCGAGGGATGAAAGAATGGCCGGTTTTTCCCCCTCCTCTTATAAAAAGGCTTGGGCACGACCTCAGCCAATTTAAGGCCGAAAACGAACCTCTCCCCGGTCAAAGCTCCAAAAAAAGTCTTATCAGGGCTTGATAATCGCACTTTAATCCCCCTTTTCTTGTTTAATACTCTTCTTCCAATTTCTCCCTCGAGCTTTTCAATGTCCAAATGTGGAGAACTCCTCTGGACCCTACTGACTCTCACTGCAAATGTATGACCGGAGTTTATGAACTGGTCGTATAGTATCTCTGAAACATTCTGAAGAATGCTTCTCTTATCCGCCTTACATTTGAAAAGCTCTAGACAACATACTTTCGTGAGGCTACTTCTCGAAGAGATTTCTTGGACGCAGAATGCGCTTGAGTTTAGACGCAAAATCTGAGGCAATCTCTCTAATTCATCGTAAGGAATATTCTCCGACTCCAAGATCGCCCTTATCTCTGCGTAAGGAAGGGTTGGGTGTTCTCCGGAAACTAAGAAAAAAAGAGGGATCACATCAAGCCTTCCTCTTAAGAGCCTCGGCAATGATTGGAGCTATTGAAACAGTGCTCACGTTGCTTGGGACGCTGTCTGTTCCAATGATGCCTTCAGCACCGCTACCCAAGACCCTCTCCATAGCACCCGCCACTAATATTGGATGAACACAGGCAGCGTAGACCCTTCTGGCACCTTGATTCTTTAGAATCTTGATTGCAACCTCCATAGTTTCGCCCGTACTGACTATGTCATCGAAAACTACACAGTCTCTTCCTCTTACGTCGAATTTGGTCCTCTTGGCCTTAACCTCACCGGTGATCACGTCCCTGTCTTTATATAAACAACCGTAGCCTCCACCCAGAACCTTGTCAGCCTCCTTATTCGCTTCTAACGCCCCGTCGTCTGGGGCCAATGAAAAAGCTCCGGCGTATCCATGATCTTTCAAAAAACTGGCCAAAAGCGGGATGGCGGATAAGTTCTGCACACGGATGTCGAACCATTTTATAATGTCCTTGTCATGGATATCGACTGTGATGAACAGGTCTGCACCAGCCTTTTCTATGAGCTTGATTATGGCTTTGACGCTGATGGCCTCGCCCGACCTTGACCTCTTCATTTGTCTTGCGTACGCGAGGTAAGGGACGACCGCTGTGACTGATTTTGCTTTTAGGTCTTTTGCTGCATCGATCAGAAGCAGAAGTTGAATCAGATTGACCTCCTGAGGTGGGCAGGTGTTTTGGACAATGACCACGTCTTCACCGCCGATGTCTTCAGTGTAACGAATGTAGGACTCTCCATCTGGGAAGGTCTTTAACTCAATAGGAACCGCCCTGATGCCCAGTAGCTCTGTAATTTTTAAACCAAGCTTTATTGACGCTGGTCCTGGGGCGATTATCATTGAATCTCCTCTTTCAGAGCGATTTCAATATTAGGAAACATATATTTAATTGTTTCAAATTCGCTGACTATTTGAAACAAATATTTGGGGGTAAGATCCTGTGCCTTATTGTCCTGAATGCGGAGGCGATATGTATTACGATAATACAACTAAAAAATACATCTGTAAAAGCTGCGGGCTCTCTCTAACTTATCAACAGCTTATGGAAATGAGAGACGAACTGAGATCCGAGGTAGAAAGCGAAGAGGAAAAACTCAAAAGAAAACGTAAGGAATATCTAGAATGGTGGTTCTCTAGGAAAAAATAGAGCGCCTATTCGCTCCAGCATGTTAGTTTGGACGGTGCGTCAGGCTAAACGCTATCCTGAAGGGATTGGGAAGGTTGGTTTCTTTGAAGCAGCCGATCTTTGAAATAGTCACTATAGGGAATGAACTTCTGATCGGAAGAATACAAAACACTAATGCACATTGGTTGGCCAAGAGAATAACTAATCTCGGAGGAAGCGTATCGAGGATAATTGTTGTAGGAGACGATGTGGGGAATATAGTCTCCGTAATAAATGACGCGCTTGGCAGGAGGCCAGATTTTGTAATTACTATCGGAGGCTTGGGTCCAACTTTTGATGATAAAACACTAGAGGCGATTTCAAAAGCCTTTGGTAGGCCACTTGAGTTAAATGAGCAAGCTTACAAGTTGGTTAAAGAAAAATACTTAGGATACTATGAGACTGGTTTGCTTAAGAAATTTGAGTTGACCCCATCTAGGCTAAAGATGGCAAAGTTGCCTGTGGGAGCAAAGCCGTTATATAATCCTGTTGGGACGGCGCCTGGCGTCCTTATTGAACATAAAGGAACAATTCTGATAGCTTTGCCCGGCGTTCCAAAAGAGATGCAGGGGATTTTTGAGAACGATGTTGCCATGTTGATTAAGAGTTGCACTAAAAACCTTTTTACATGCGAAGAAAGTCTGAGGATAACTGGGATCGTGGAATCCGAAATTGCGCCACTAATCGATGTGGCGATGCGTGAGAACCCACATGTTTACATCAAGTCACATCCAAAGGCAGCTGAGCCTACACCGTTGATAGAACTACATCTTACAGCTACCTCAGGTTCGGAAGTGCTGTCGAAAAATAGAGTAGGGAAGGCTATAGAATCGATATCCGGAAAGATCATCAAGAAAGGGGGCGTTGTTGAATTATCGCCCGCGTAGAAATAGTAGAGGTCCTATTAACTTGCAACCTTGCCAAGGGTTTTTCGAGAGAAGAAATCTCCAGTCTTATGTTTATAAAGGATGTGACTGAAATAATTACCTCGTAGGAACCATCGAAAATTTTTGCGAGCAAAATAGCGATGCCTAGGAAAGAGAAGGAGAAAATCCTAGTCCTCTGCGTTGATAGAGATAATGACATTGGAGTTAAGAGCGGAATAGAAACGCCTCTGATCGGAAGGAAGAAAAACATAGAAACTGCTTCGAAGCTTGCCCTAGAGGATCCTGAGGAAGCAGACGCAAATGCCATATTCGGCGCTGTCAAAACTCTTGACGCCCTTGTGAAGGAATCTAAGAATGAGGAATATGAGATTGCGACGATAACAGGGTCTGAGTTGGGAGGTATAAAGGCAGATAGAAACCTTTCTAGCCAGTTGGAAGTAGTTCTAAACGGATTTCCGGCAAAAAGTATTGTGCTTGTAACGGATGGCTTCGCTGATGAAGAGGTAATCCCGATCATCCAGTCGCATGCTCCGATCATGTCGGTCAGGAGAATAGTGGTTAGACACAGTGAATCCATCGAAGAAAGTTATGCCCTGTTTGCCCGTTATTTGAAAAAGCTCGTAGAGGACCCACATTACTCAAGAATAGCTTTGGGCATTCCTGGAATTTTGTTAATTTCCCTCACATTTCTGTGGATGTTTAACTGCTTACTTTACGCAGGCTACGTCTTTCTATTCGTTGTGGGATCTGCTCTTCTAATAAAGGGGTTCGGAATAGACAGAAAAATTACCTCGATATCCGTTCCAAGACCTCCAGGCTTAATAAAATTGTTCACTCAAGTGGCAGCGCTAGTGATAGCCGGAGTAGATGTATACAATACATACAATGCAGTGGTTAATCAAATTCAAAGTAAACCAATTATGGGTATATTGGGATTGATTGTCGAAAACGCCACAGATTTGGCTGTCATATCTGCAGGCACATTCTTGATTGGTGGAGGAATTTTTTACTTCTTCATGCGCGACGCAAGAATCTGGAGGAACGTTGTCGGTGCCGTTGTATGCGTGTGGATTAGAGAGGTGGCGTTTAGGGCTTCGCAGATTCTTTTGTCACCGACCCCCCCGACATCCGTGACAGACCGTCTTGTTCTAGATCTTCTATTTGCTACTGGCCTGGGAATAGCTGGGACGGTTATTGCTATCTTAGTTACGATGAGTCTAAGTAGAAAATACCGGCGTTTCTTTAGGGGGTCTAGGGCTGAAAAAAGTGGAAAAAGTTAACCTAGCAATAATTGGTGGAACTGGACTATCTACTTTCGTTGCTAAAATTGCCGAGAAAAGAATCAGGACTCCCTATGGTATGTCTCCTCCAATAACGATTGGAAAAATTGGCGGTAAAAACATCGCATTTCTACCGAGGCACGGAGAGAGACATGAGAGCCCTCCGCATAAGATCAATTACCGTGCCAACTTATGGTCTCTTCAAAGTCTAGGGGTTGAAAGAATACTTGCTACAAACGCTGTTGGGGCCATTAATGAGACCTATAGGCCAGGTGACCTAGTGATTCCAAACGACTTCATAGATTTTACAAAGAATAGGTCCCTAACGTTCTATGATAATGCTCCTGTTACGCACATCGATTTGACAGAGCCGTACTGCCCTGAACTAAAGAAGATTCTTAAAAAAGCGGCGGAAAGAAGAGTCGAAAGAGCGTGGAATAACGCGGTTTATGTCTGCATGGAGGGACCGAGATATGAAACACCAGCTGAGATTCGCATGCTTAAGATTCTGGGATGCGATGTTGTTGGAATGACGGGAATTCCAGAAGCTACTTTGGCTCGTGAGCTTGAAATTTGCTATGGTACAGTGTGCTTTGTATCAAATATGGCCGCCGGCATACAGAAACGTATTTCAACGGAGGAGGTGATTGAGATCGGTAAAAAAGTCACTCCTGTTCTTCAAAAAGTCTTAGAAGACACCTGCGCCCAAGTACCGGAGAAAAGAGATTGCCCCTGTTCCAAAGCTTTGGAGAGGGCGAGAATTTGAGCATCCTCAGGTTTCTCTCGCCTCTCAGCCGTAAGGTGATGTATAATCGTGTCGTTTACAAGATTTATGAACATATGTTGTGGAACCAGATAAAAAGTAAAAAAATGCCCGAACATTTAGGGATCATTCTAGATGGGAACCGTAGGTGGGCGTACGAACATTCATTACACCTCTGGGATGGTCACTGGACTGGTGCTGAGAAAGTTGAGGAACTACTTAAATGGTGCCTAGAACTAGACATAAAGGCAATTACGCTTTATGTTTTTTCAACGGAAAATTTTCAGAGATCTGCTGAAGAAGTGAACGAAATCTTTAGCATCGCCAAGGAGAAGCTAAGAAAATTACTTAGTAATCGCAGTATCCATGAAAACAAGGTTCACATTAAAGCCATTGGAAGAATAAATCTCTTGCCCGGCGATTTAAAAGAATTAATATTGAAAGCTGAGGAAGCCACAAAAGAATATGACGAACACTATCTCAACATAGCGATAGCCTATGGTGGTAGAGCTGAAATCGTTGATGCCACAATAAAAATCGCCGAGGAAGTTAAAGATGGTAAAATAACACCGGATCAAATAGATGAAAAAACAATAGAATCGCATCTATACACATCGCACATGCCAAAGTTTGATCCTGACCTAATAGTCAGAACCTCTGGAGAAGAGCGGTTGAGTGGTTTCCTGCTTTGGCAGGGAGCTTACAGCGAGCTTTCCTTCCTGGATGTTTATTGGCCAGACTTTAGAAAGATCGACCTCTGGCGCGCTATTCGAACGTATCAAGGTCGGAGTCGTCGTTACGGCAGGTGATCTATAATTCTCTCAAATCATTAGAGTATAAGGTGTCTTGGTTAATTTTTGACCAGTCCCCCTAAGAACGAGAACGGTGTCTTCAATTCTCACTCCACCGAAACCTTGAATGTAAATTCCTGGTTCAACAGTTATGACATTTCCTTCTTCTATGATGTCCTTGCTACTTTTAGAAAGCATCGGTGGCTCATGTATATTAAGGCCGACGCCATGACCTAAGCCATGTAGGAACTCGTTTCCGTATCCCTTGTCTTCGATTGCTTTGCGGGCAATACCATCTAGGTAGCTTGCTTTAATATCCGTTTTTATCTGTTGGAAAGCTTGATTTTGAGCTTGTAAAACAAGATTGAAAATCTCTTCTTGTTTTGAAGAGGGTTTTCCGGCAACAAAAGTCCTCGTCAAGTCGGACTTGTATCCCTTGTACACTCCCCCTATATCCAAGATCACAAAGTCACCTTGCCGGATCATTCGGTCAGAACATACGCCGTGGGGATGGGCAGACCTAGGTCCCGATGCGACTATTGTCTCAAAGGCGGTGCCCTCAGACCCGCGAGTCCGCATCTCGTATTCTGCTTCAGCGGCTACCTCGTACTCGTATGCACCAGCCCTCACGGCTTCTAAACCTGCTTTCATACCAGCGTCCGCGAATTCGGCTGCTCTCTTTACGAATCCGATCTCCTCATCACTCTTGACTCTGCGAAGCTTCCAAACTAGTTCTGTCCTAGGCTGAAAATCAACATTCCTTAAATTCTTAATCAACTTTAAGTAAAGCGAGATGTCCATGTTGTCGAAGCCCACTCGAGTTAATTTAAGTAGACGGACTTGGTCCGAGACCTCTTCCCAGATCTTTTCACTGGACTTAACCAATCTAACGGTGCACCCAGTCACCTTTTCGCATGCAACCGAATAGCTTAGAGGGTTAGTGAAAAGAGTTGGTTCTCCATCGAGAGGTAAGATTAAAAAGAGTTTCGCGTCAGGGATGTCCAAGAAGCCCGTGAAGTAATAAATGTTCTTTGTATGAGTTATTATATAACCGTTCAGACCAGATTTACTTAGCTCTTCCTTCAAAACTTTAGTACGCATCTGCATAGTTTCTCCCCAGATTATCAATGTTAATTTACCCTTGATTTTTTAAATTTAAAAACAAAGTTCCTTATAAGAGATTTAACTTTTAGAAAAGCATATCACTTTTTAGATGCTTACTCAATCTAGAAGATCTTCTTAGAAGCACGTGTGGGGGCTGGCATATGGTCCACATAAAGAGAATCGAGATACGTGGCTTCAAATCGTTTGGCCCTCAAAAGACCATAGTAACATTTGATAGAGGCTTTACCGCGATTACGGGTCCAAATGGTAGCGGAAAAAGTAACATTATGGACGCTATCCGTTTTGTTCTGGGTGAGTCAAGCATCCGCTCCCTTCGCGCCGGCAAGACTTCAGAAGTAATTTTTGATGGTGCCCAAAGCATGGAAAAACCCAAATCAGCTCGGGTCTCCATGCGGCTTGACAATTCGGATAGACGTATACCAATTGATACAGACACCGTGACAGTTTCAAGGGACGTTAGAATGAATGGTCAAAGCATTTATCGTGTGAATGGAAAGCACATTCAGCGGTCAAAACTTGTGAGCATGCTGAGCCTTGCCAGTGCCTCCTTTTCTGGGCATAACATAATTTTACAAGGCGCTGTCACGAAACTTGCAGACATAACGCCCTATGAAAGAAGGGGAATAATAGAAGAACTTGTTGGAATAGCGCAATACGATGCGAATAAGGTTAAGGCTCTGGAGCAACTTCAAGAGGCAGACATAAATCTAAAAGTTGCGTCAGCCAAGATTGATGAGATCCAGAATAGGTTGGAGAGTCTTGAAAAGGAGAGGAACGACGCATTAAGATATGCCTTTATACAAAAAGAAATAGAGATGCTTCAGGTCGCAACTCTTTCAAAAAGATTTTCTGAACTATCTAGAGAACTCAGCAGATTGAAATCTAGGCTTAGCGATAAGATCGCAGAGGTTGAGAGAATTAAGGGGATATGGGCTCAGATCCAGCTTGAGAGAAAGGCTGTTGAGTCTCAAAGAAGGATGTTTGATGAAGAAATTGCTGATAGAGATAGCGCAGAGTTTATTGAGATACAAAAAAGGATCGGCGACGTTAGTGCCGAAATTGCTGCCTCCAAAGCAGAGATGGAGGCCGCGACAACGAACCTTTCAAGGCTTGCGAGTATTCGGAACGAGTATTCACAGCGTCTAGAAAGTTTAGAAAAAGCCGTCCAAAAATCTGAGGCAGATCTGGAAAAACTAAGACGAAAATGCGCCAATATTGAACCGACCCTAAGGGAGGAAGAAGATGCCCGCAAGGGCGTTGTACTCAAGCTGGATGAAATAAAGCAGAGCATTTCAAGTAGGGCGTCTCAAATTAGAGATGTAGATAATGGGATAGAAGACCTACATAAGAAAATAACAGGGATAAATAACCAGCTGATAAATAGCTCAGAGAAGATCAAGGTTTTAAGTGAAATCACAGCTGTCTTTGAGGGAAGGAGGAAAGTTTTTGAGGCTGCTCTTGGAAGCTTCGTAAATGCTCTGAATGCTCTCAGAAGCCTAAAGCAGGAAGAGCAAGAAAGGCTTTCCAAGATTCTACCTGTCTTAGACAGTAGCTCTATGAAGAGAGACTATGTTGAGAAGGGTCTTGCCCGCGCTCAGATCATTGCTCATAAGGCTAGAGATGTGGTAGTCGAGTACGTGGCCAAAAAAGAGTTTGCCAAAGAAATTGACGCCGATGCCAGAGCCCTTAGAAAAGTTGAAGAAGCAGGTAGAACTGGCTTTATTCAAGGTCTATTCGGCAGACTTAAAGATCTTATTAAAGTTGATTTGAAGTATGAAAAGGCGGTTTACGCGGCTTCTGCCGGTTGGCTCGATGCTTTGATTGTAAAGGATTTGGAGACAGCCCTTAGATGTATTGATTTTCTCAAAGAGATCAAAACTGGTAGAGTCAAAATTATTCCAATCGAGTGGGTTTCTGGGGTTAAAGCCTTCGAAGCCCCGGACATAGAGGGTGTGGTGGGCTTAGCGTCTCGTTGCGTAAAGTGTGATGACAGATTTGTTCCGGCAGTGGACTTTGTTTTAGGAAACACCATCATAACGGAGAATGCAGCGGTAGCGCTCTTGGTTTCAAAGGCAGGCTATAGAGCTGTGGATCTGAGTGGAGAGTTACATGAACCTCACGGTGGGATCGAGAGTGGAAGCGGCGCTCAAAGTGTAGTTTTCTCCGATCTTCCAGGTGAAAATGCGATTGAAAGACTGAGCGATAATGTTAAGGCGTTAGAGTTTGAACTTGATCAAAGGAAATCAACCCTTAGGGCGTTTGAAGATAACATAAACCGACTAAGGGTTGAAGCTGCTCGGCGTTCTTACTACATAGATAAGATCGATGGGGAAATGGGGATAATAGATCAAAACGTCTCTTGCATCAGTAACAACATTGAAATCTTGTCAGAAAGCATAAAAAAGTTTATGGCGCGTATCGAGCGTGAGAGAAGTCTTCAATCGGCTTTAAAAAGTAAGAAGTCACTTATGAGAGGGCGTTTATCTCAATTAACTTCACAAAAGAAGTCGCTTGATCCAAAAACGCTCTTCTCTAGTATGAGGAAATACGAAAGTGCAGAGGTTGAATTGAATGAGGAGATCGGCGGTCTTCAAAGAGAATTGAATGAAGCTAGAAACGCAGCTCTTTTAGTTGAATCGAATCTGAATCAGGTACTAAAGCCTGAATTTGATAAAACTGAGATTCATATCAAAAACATAGAAAGCCAGATCGCGTCGCTCAAAGAAAAGATTGCCAAACTTCGATCGGTGTTAGGCTCCTCTTCTGAAGGTCTTTTGGAACTTAACAGATCAAGGGATGCCTTGGCCGGAACTCTGGTCTCGATCAAATCTAAGAGAAGAAAGTTTGAAGATCAGTTGGACAAGTTGGATGGCCGACTCAAGAAAATAAGCAGCATGTATGAATCGAGATTGGATGATCTTCATAAGACTCGCTTAGAGATTCAGAGAACGGATACGGGGCTCGATCATTTAAGAAAAGAGCTGGAACGGCTGGGGTATGACAGTCCCATAAGTGTTAAAGAAGCTGAGGTAAGAGATGCTGAAAACCAAATCTCCAAGGCAAGATCTGAGTTGGAAAAAATGGGTTTCATAAATCAATTGGCTGTTGAAGAGTATGAAATACAAAAGAATAATTACAAGGAACTTTCGATTCGGAGAAACCAGCTTGAGAGAGAAAAAGGATCTATTCTGAAGTTCGTAGAAGAGATTGAAAGGGAGAAAAGAGAGGCCTTCATGAATTCGTACAATCAGGTCAACTTCCATTTCAAATCATTCTTCTCGAAGCTCACGGGCGGCGGTGTTGGGTCCCTTGAGATCCAGAACCCAGAAGACCCATTTTCGGGGGGCCTCGACATTTTCATTCAATTTCCTGGAAGATCTTTGAGGCTGGTGTCTGGCGCCAGTGGCGGCGAGAGGTCTGTGGTCGCCGTCTCCTTCATATTTGCGATTCAGAGCTTATTCCCAGCGCCATTCTACATATTCGATGAGATTGATGTACATCTTGATCCCTACAATGCAGAAAGGCTCGCCGATCTCATAGTTGAACAGTCAGAGAAATCCCAGTTTCTAGTGATAACCCTTAGGGATGTGATAATAAAAAGGGCAACGAGAGTCTTTGGCGTTTATAATGAGAGCGGGGCCTCAAAAATTGTATCGATTGAGATTTAGGGACCGTGCACTCGATTATGTCAGGAAA
>Ga0315310_10002929_pt1 | contig 10654 bp, 8 predicted proteins | sample TDP5_MG_FD_203630 | JGI IMG/M metagenome (GOLD analysis project Ga0315310, IMG submission 203630) | Freshwater sediment microbial communities from Lake Towuti, South Sulawesi, Indonesia - TDP5 | ecosystem: Environmental > Aquatic > Freshwater > Lake > Sediment | place: Indonesia: South Sulawesi...
GATGTACCACTTCACTGTTGTTTCTAGCGCTTTTCGAAGGCTATGCCTTGGCCTCCACCCTATCTCATTTCTGATTTTAGATGAGTCCAAACTGTATCTCAGATCGTGACCTGGTCTATCTTCGACGAATGATATTGCAGTTTCAGGTTTACCCATGATTTCTAGTATTGCTTTCACGATGTCAACGTTTGCAAGTTCGTTGCCAGTTGAGACATTGTAGATTTCCCCACTCTTCCCTTTGTCCAGGAGCAAATCCAAGGCTTCACAGAAGTCTTCGACGTATATCCAGTCTCTTATGTTTTGGCCCTTACCGTAGACAGGGACATTAAGTTCCAGTACATTTCTGATAATGGTTTTAGGAATGAGTTTTTCAGGAAATTGGAAGGGCCCATAATTGTTGGTACATCTTACTATGAGTATGTTGGAGCCATAGGTTCTGTGGTAGGCTAGGGCGAACATGTCCGCAGCTGCCTTGCTTGCTGAGTAGGGTGAAGACGGTTTGGGTCTGTCGTTTTCTGTAAATGATCCTTTGACTATGTCTCCGTAGATTTCATCGGTTGACACATGCAAAACGCGGATCCCATGTTTTGTGGCTGCCTCAAATAGAGCAACGGCGCCGACGGTATTGCTGTTGATGAAAGGCCAAGGCTCGGATATGCTTCTGTCGACGTGTGTTTCGGCTGCGATATTGACTACGGCGTTTGCTTCTTTAGCAAGCTTTCTGATGAGCTTGCGATCTGCGATGTCTCCCTTCACGAGCGAGTACCTTTTGTCTTTTTCAACGTCTTTCAAGTTTGCAGGGTTCGAGCCGGTGGATGATCTATCTATGTTTGTTATTTGTACATCACGGTACATGGTCAGCATGTATCGTATGAAGTTACTTCCGATGAAGCCAAGTCCCCCTGTCACAAGTAGTTTTGACGTGTGGGTCATCCGTGTTTCAGCCATGGGGCGGGTTTCCAGTCGTACGGGATTTTATCTGTGTCTGGCGGAAGGCGTTCTTCGTCTGGTTTTTCATAGTTGTACAGTCTGTTGGGGAAGTTGAGGAGGATGGCAGGTTCAGTCCCGAGGGCCTTAAAGCCATGCCAGCATTCTCCTGGTATTCTTATTAGGGTCATGTTGTCTTCGCCTACTATGAATTCGTTGATTGTCCCCTTCGTCGGCGAGTTCTTTCGGTCGTCGTATACCACGATTTTTGCCATTCCCTGAATTATGCACATGTTGTCTATTTGTTTGGTTTTGGGGTGGCGGTGCCATGCTCTTATAATGCCTGGATAAGTTTGGGAGAAGTATGCCATGGCGAATTCTTCGTAGAGGTTCCAGTCTTTTCTCAGTATCTCGCAAAGGAAGCCTCTTTCGTCGGCGTGCTTTTCGAGTTTTCGTATCTCCACGTCTTGGATCAATTTTCTTTGCACGGTGGATTCCACTTCTATAGGGTTATTTTTGATTGTTCGCCTATGAGGAATCTTCTTGCTTTGGGTTTGGAGTTTCTGTCCGATGTTATGGTCGAGTTTGCCCCTATTAGGCTGTCTGTTATTCGGTCGTCGATGTCGATGATGCAGTTGCCCATGATTATGGAGTTCTCGATCTCTCCTCGGTTGATTGTTGTGTTGTTGCCGATGCTTGTGTAAGGTCCTATGTACACGTCGTTTTCTATGGTGGAGTTTTTCCCTATTATTGTTGGTCCGCGGATGACCGCTCCGTGTTTTATGGTAGTGTTTTCTCCTATGGAGACTCTTCCTTGTATGGATGCGTGATTTTCGAGTTTGCCTTTGATTTCTGGTTTCAATTCGTCTAGGACTAGTCTGTTTGCTTCGAGTATGTCTTCTGGGGCGCCTGTGTCTTTCCACCATCCTTTAACGAATTGGTGGCCTACGTTGTAGTTGTTCTCGAGGAGGAGTTGAACGGCTTCTGTTATTTCTAGTTCTCCTCGCCAAGACGGCTTAAGTTTTCTGATCATTTCAAAGATTACTGGTTTGAAGAAGTATATGCCCGTCAGGGCGTAGTTGCTGGGTGGCTGTTTGGGTTTCTCCATCATAGCGGATAGCTTTCCGCTTTCGTCAAATTTCGCCACTCCGAAGCGTTGTGCGTTCTTGACTTCGCTTAAGAGTATCATGGCGTCGTGGTTTGAGGTTTTGAAGGATTTGGTGGACTCTTGGATGCCGCCTTTGAGAAGATTGTCACCTAAGTAGACGACAAAGGGCTGGTTTCTCATGTGTTGTTCGCATAAGCCGATAGCGTGAGCAATGCCTTTCGGTTCACTTTGGTGCACATAGCTTATTTTTGCATTGAAGGCTTGTCCGTTGCCGTAGTGTTCTTTTACTTTTTCTGGATAGGTGTTGCCTAATACTATGGTTATTTCGTTTATTCCTGCTTCTGTTAGGTCTTCTAGGACGTATTGTGAGATGGGTTTGTTTGCTACTGGGATGAGTTGTTTTGGGCCCGTGTGTGTGAGTGGTCTGAGTCTTGTTCCATAACCGCCGTGGAGAATGATGCCCTTCATGAAGGAATGCACAGTCATAGAGTTTCTTTTTGTCTTGTTCTTAAGTCTTCTGAAACGGTTGCGTTTTGGTCTTTTTGAGCTTTGCTTCCTTCTATGTATCTTTTGTATACTGTTTTTATTTTGTCTCTGCTGATGTACAGTGTGCATAGGATAAGGGTTGTTATTGATACTGCGGCTCCTGAGTAGAATAGTTTTTGGGTCCAGAATTCAAGAGTGACAGTGAATGAGCCTGTTTGGTTTATGTACCAAGAGTTGGCGAAGCCATTAGCCGTGTAATGATATTCATTTGGTATTTGTTGGTCTTCAACGTATGCTATCCAGTCCCTGTGGTAGGACTCGCTGAAGACGAGGTAGAAGGGTTGGGAGGCATCAACGTGAACGATGCAGATGGTTGGGTTGATTCTCTCGCAGGTGACTGATATGTTGTCTGTTGAGTTAGAGTGGGGTAAGTTATTGGTCGGAAGAGCAGAGACTTGCTGAGGTTCTAACTGATCGGATAGTAAAAAAACTGCTTCGCCCAGTGCAGAGTCGTCCTCTTGAATGAAGTGAATCATTTCATCTAATCCGCTTTCAACTAACTGGGCGTTAGGTGTCGCATAAACATGCAAGGGCTTCCAAAACTCATTTCTGTAAAAGTCAAGCTCACCAAATGAGTTATCTGAGCAAAAGCCGTTTTGAGTTCTGAGAAAAGACTGAAAACTATCCAGCGATATGGAAATATACCACTCGTTTCCTTCGAGAAACTCCCAGTTGGCATCGCGATGGAAAAGAACATATTTGACATTCATCAGAGCTAACACTTTAGGCAATTCAACGCTAGTGCCGCCGACGATGGATTTAGCAACATACAGACCAATACCTTCGCCCGATATGGAACTAACCACAGATCTCTGAAGTGTCGATTCGGTTGGATCTGGGCCGTTAAATCCTTTAGGCTGCCACGTATATGCACCATAGCCAATTACTGAATATGGTAGAGGAAAAATCCTGAACTCTTCAGGTTGCGCGTCAAGCCAATTGCTGGCATCATAGTAGTAACTTGGTATATTGAAACGACCGGATGCTATGATCTCATTTCCAGAGTATATAACCTCTCCTGTCCATATAGGGAACGCATATACTCCGATTATCAAAAAAGTCAGAAACCCAACTGAAACGAATCCGAGTATCCGTGTTGTTCGAAGTGAAAAACGGAGTTTTATCCTAGACATCTTATCATAAAAAATCGAGATTGCATAACCTAGCAGAAACGCGTAACCTAAAACAACATACATCCCGGCTATTTGGTAAGGAGGAGAAAGGACTTCGAGGGCAAGTGGTACATAAGAAACTAGATAAACGTTGATAAAACCAAATGGAGGATAGGCACCATTCATAAGAAACAGACCGACAATTGCGACAACGCCGAAGAAGAGAACATCTTTTCTTCTGGGTTTGGATAACAATGATGAAAATGCCAGTATGGGTATCAGAAATCCTATACCTGTAAGCAGAGCTGTCCTATACGTCTGTGCCCAGTAATAGTAGGGAAAACCTTTGTATGTCGCGTCAAGTGCCCAGAAGCCCATTAACCGCACCGCATCATATATCGGGGCACTATTGAGTTGATAGGAAGCTAAGCGCGTTATGCCTATGGTTTCGTATATCTTTGATGGCAATGCAATGGTCTCATTTAACGTAAAAGCCACTGGTAAGATCCAGTATGCATTCAGAGCGACCCATACAATTAACAACATGCATGTAAAGCGCAAAGATCGCGTGATTTCTTCCTTGTTTCTCCTAACTAGAATATCGAACATCAAGTAAAGAATAAGGGGTGCCCAGTGAAGTAAGGCAAACTTTGGATTGACGTATCCAGCACCACTGACCAACACCCAAACTGCACTCATCAGAAAAATGTACTTTAGTTCTTTCTGTTCATTAAGACCTTTAACATATAATCCAAGTATCAAAGGTAGAAAGACAACATATATCCAGAACTGTGGAATTAGGTAAATTGCTGCGTAAGGGTTCATCATATAGAAGAGGGCTGATATTATTCCTGCTAATTGTCTGTGCCTGCCTTTGATTACAATTGTAGTCAGAAAATACATCGACAATCCCGCTGAAGTGAACATCAGATAAAACCACAACTTGTTAGTATTGACCAGCGAAAGACCAACGGCCTCTGAAAGAACTAAAAACGTATTATAAGGGACTATCTCAGCTATGATTCGAGCATTGGCGCCACCTAATGAGTTGGTGTCCCATGCGTAAATACTTCGAATAAAGTGTTGCCATCTGTTTGGAGGCATAAGCATATCGCCTCCATTAATTAGGAAGTCGCCTCTGAACCATGTAAGAGAGAGAAGCCCTGCGGACAGAATTATGGCTACACTTGCAATGGTGTGTCTATGAATAATGCAGACTTCATGGATTTTCTGCATTCTCGCTCGATTTCCTTTCATATTAGTTCCTTGTTCTCCTATCTATTGCTCAGTACACTCTTCAGATGGTGCGAGCTTTTCTCAAAAGCTTCATTGGATTCACCCTCTCCATACACATTTTGATTTCCCGATCTGAAACTGTGCGGATTTCATGTTGGACACTGAGATGCTTGATCCAGATATTCCTGAAATTCATCACGTTCCATAACAATGCTTTAGCTATTGCCCTTGCATGATAAGCTTTCTTCACAAGCGAGAATACGACTATCTGACACACCGCAAAAAATGTTACGATGGGCATGACACTTAGAAGAGAAAAAGAATCGTAGTTCTTAATCAATGTAGTGATTTTGTTCCTCTCAGCGTAATACATGCTTTTATATTTGGGGAGTTTTCGAAACGAGCCGCTGACTGCATGATATATACGAGCTTTTGGCACGGAGACTATTCTGAAGCCGGCAAGTCTTATTCTCCAACATAGATCATTGTCTTCGTACCATCCAAAAAACTCCAGGTCAAAGCCCCCAACTCTACTAAAAACGTGTTTTCGAACAATAAGTGCAGTTGATCCATATGTGAAGATCTCTCTAATGCCTTCATCATATTGCCCATCATCTAGTTCGAGCCTTCCTTGAGGGTACAAGAAGCCAAAAGAGTCTATCTGCGTCCCAATAACATCAATCATTCGATTATTGGCCATCAATAATTGCTTACAGCCCGCAGCCCCAATGGTTTCATCTCTGTCTATAGCATTGATCAACTGTCTTAGCCAATGTGGGTCAACTTCAGTGTCATTGTTTAGGAAAACCAGATATTTAGCCTTCGGATCAGCATGTCGTGCGCCGACGTTGTTGCCTTGAGCGGGCCCATAGTTTCTTTCGTTTGCAACTATCTCGAAACGACCATCATAACTGAATTTCCTCTTGATTTGTTCCACACTCCCATCTGATGAGGCATTATCCACAAAGATAACTTCAAAATTAGGGTAATCAGTTCTAAGAACCGAGCTCAAGCAACGTTCTGAAAACTCTCTTGCATTAAAGTTTAATATTACGATTGAAATCAACGGGTTGTCATTCACATTGTTTTGAAGAGCCTTCTTCTCTAGTCGATGTAGGCGCTCCTGCGCTGCTTCTGCTGTATTCATTTTGGTTTCTGCTCTAACTATCGCACGTTCCTTTCATATCCTTTGCGAGTAGGCCGCTGATGCTCTTCAAAAGCTGCTGAGCTCTATTGTCCCAGTTCCATTCTTTGGCCCAGCTGAGAGCATCATTTGATATCTTTTTGTAGAGTCCCTCATCACCCAGCAGGTGAAGTATGTTTTCAGCAAACTTCTTCACATCATAGCACGGTGTCTTAAGCATTCCTTGAGGATAATAAGATCTTAGCGCAGGAAGATCAAAGCTTACGCCTGGCAACCCACAGGCCATTGCCTCACACGCAGCCATTCCGCCACTGTCATAAATCGCTGGGTGAACAACAACTCTGCTATCTTTGAATATCTTTAGCTTTTCAACACCATCCTTAAAACCAAAGAGGACAACATTGTTCTCCAACCCACACTTCTCTATCTTCGCCTTAACCTCACCTTCAAGCTCACCAACACCAATCATAGCCAGCCTAGCGTCGGCTCTTCTTTCACAAACATGCCTCCATATATCTATGAGTTGTAAAACACCCTTCTGAGGATGAAACCTCCCTACAAAAACTGCATCAAATGCTTTCCTCTCAGGTTCGGCTAGCATAGCTGGAGTCTTGAAATCAACGCCTCCACGAACTGCTACAACCTTATCAGGTGTTAACCTCTTGCTGTCTATGAACCTCCATCTATCTGCGTCATTCGTAACCCAGATCATATCAGCGTGCCTTCTCACCAGATTAAAAATCGGAATTTGGGAAACATGGTATAAGATTCCTCTGAATCTTCGCTTTCCCTTATAAGGCGACTCATCACTAAAAGGCTGAGAAGAAAATAGATAAAAGCCCGCCAACCACTTGACCATAGGAAACCGTATCTTAAGAATACAAGCAGGCAACGAGTCAGGCCAGAAATCGGAACCTGAATACACTACTACATCTTTTCCATGCGGACGCAATTTGGATAACGTAACCGAAAGCTTCAATGCCCGAACAATATAGAGGAAATAAACTCCCAACCTTCTATACTTAGCCGAGGAGACAACCACATAACTAAGATCTGACAATCCATATCTCTGAAAAATCTGATACCCTTCCTCACAAGTGAAAACAACAATCTCATGGCCCTTTCTGATCCAGCGCTTTGCACACTCAATAAAAATCCTTGTGCTTCCATCAAGAATATCAGACCGAGTCTGTGCGCAACCAATCAGATATATTCGCAAAAGCTCTTAGTCACATCCATCGGTTGTTCTGATCCCATGTTTATCAGCCGCAACATCGCTTCTCGAAGGTCGGTCATAGTATTAACATTAATATTGACTCCATTGATGAAAGAGCCATATGCCAAACCAGCCTCTGCCATCAACTTAATCGTGTTCGTTATTTCCTTTTCGTTGCGAGGCGATTGTATTGATGTCTTCTTAATGTAATCGTAAACTATTGGATCAAAGATGTAAATGCCACAACCTCTTATGTTGGTCGCAGGAACGAGTGGTTTCTCAGCAATGTTCAATACTTTTCCGCGATCGTTCAATTCAACACAACAGGTCATCTTCAATCGCTCAGCGTCCCTTTCATATATGACGCCCTCAACCGCCTTTGCATCATTTGTCCAAAAATCTTCAATCATGTTACTGAGCGACTTTGCGATGGTCAAGTCATCTCCAAGAATGACCACAAAAGGCTCGTCGATAAAAGCCCGCGTCAACTCCACAGCGTGAGCAATACCCAGTGGATTCGGCTGAAGAACATAGTTAATGTTGACCCCAAAATCCTTGCCATTGCCAAAATACTCCTGAATCAATTCTTTCTTGAACCCTACAATCACGTAGACATCTTGCACGCCCATTCTCTTCATGTTCGCTATTACATATTCCAAAATCGGCTTATTCAAAACCGGCAACAAACACTTAGGAAGAACCCGCGTAAGCGGCAAGCTGTTTATCCGACGTCCTTGCCCCGCGGCAGGAATTACGCCGATCTTGATTTTCCTGTTCATCGTTGACTCATTCCGCCAAGAACAAACGCTTACCCTTGGACTGCAAGTTAAGAAACAAGCGTTGAGCATGCATATTAAACTTGGTCATGGACTTTTTAATCGTCCTGTCTGAGACACTGCGTATTCGGTGCTGCACTTGCAGCCGCTTAGACCATAGAATCTTGAAATCCTTTACAGCGAGGAACATACCCTTTAAAACGGCCAAGGCTCTAACGTTTCTCTTGAGCGCATAGTTAATCACTTTGGCAATGTCGAAGTACCAAACCACAGGCAAGGCGTATGCTAGATTCCTTAGTTCATAATTCTTAATCAACGTTGCCAAATGATTCCTAGTATATGTTGCAATGTTCAAAGGGTTCCTAGTCATAACTGTGGCTCCTACAAAACCTCCTCTAGCATGATAGACAGTGGCAGAAGGAACAAACACCACCTTATACCCTCCAAGATGTGCTCTCCAAGAAAAGTCCATATCGTCATACTCCATAAAATAGTATTCATCAAGCATTCCTATTTTTTCAACAACTTCGCGTTTGACAGCCATAGCCATGCCCTCTGCGAAAAATGCTTCTCTCATCGTATCTCGGACGGCATAGCTGTACGCATAGCCAAATGGGTCCAGAAAATTAGCTGCAGAGTCAATTGTTTCTCTGTCATGCATCGAAAGCGAATTGAACTGAGCCACACCTATTGCAGGATCAGAGCTCAACGCATTCATCATTTCATTCAGCCAGTTTGGATCAACTTCCATGTCATTGCTCAGGAGCACTATTGCCTCGCCTTTCGCAACTCTTATGCCTACGTTGTTTCCCTCAGACCAGCCAAGGTTTTCTCGATTTTGAACGATAGTAACTCGAGCGTCATCGCCGTACAGTTCCTTTACGAACTCAACACTTCCATCTGAGGAATCATTATCAACGAAAACAACTTCAAGATTGGAGTAATTGCTCGTCAATACTGAATCCATGCAGCCTTTCAAGAATCCTCTGCCATTATGATTCAGCAACACAACAGAGACAGAAGGTTGGAGTTTGATTTTTCCTTGGCTCAATCTATGCCCCCCTTGAGGGCAAGTGTTGGCTCAAAACACCCAATATAAAAGAAAGTGTTTGCACAAGTTTTAGGAGCAATAGCCCCATATAATGTCGTGGGTCGGTGAGAAAGTAGCTGCGATGCCTGACAAACGATGGTCTTACTATTGAGATCTGCCTCAGCCCTCTCCAACCATGCTTCCTCACAAACGAACCCAAGGAGCCCGTTTTCCCATATCTGATCATCCGAGCCACATACTCCTTGAGGGAAGACGGCTCGCCGAGATGCCACAAAACCTGATCTTGTAGCAAAGCCACTCTATATCCAGAGCTAAGGAGCCTATTGTGAAGATCATAGTCCTCCCATGCCACAATCGTCTCGTCGTATCCATCAATAGCCATAAACACCTGCCGCTTGATGAACCTCGGGGCCACATTAACCATGTCGTCCATTACCATCTTTTGCTCCAGTGTTCTACATTTCACCCAAAAATTACTGTGCTCATCAAGATACGGAAGGACAGGAAGCACCACAGCATCCATACCTTTACTACATAACTCAAGAGACTTTTCAATCACACGTGCATCCGCAACCATATCAGAATCCACTCTCAAGATATATTCACCGCTCGCGTTTTGAACGCCATGATTCATCTGAGCAGACCTCTCAGATCCCTTCAAAAAAAAGTTTACCCCCCACTTCTCGGCAATCTCTCTAGTTCCATCACGACTGTAATTGTCTACAACCAGAACCTCAAAATTCCGATAAGTTTGGCATTTAATCGATTTCAGGCACATCTCCAGCGTCGACGCGGAGTTGAACGTGGGAATCACCACTGAGACCAGCGGTTTATTCATTCTGGTTAACGCACCATTAAACAGCGAGGCACAGACTAGTTTCTTGCAAAGTCTTTCACGTGTCCTAAGACTTTCATAGCGCCTTTGACTGAGTATTTTGCGTCTCTCCAAGATCTTATTCTAGTCAAATGCCTTAGCACATACTTCGGCGACAAAAACACTCGGTAAATCTCGTCACAGACCCTCAAAACCTCCTCAGGTTCCATGTCAACCGTTTTCAGAACGGGCTGCGTCATGTCAAAACACTCGTAATCGCTTGAGTCGATCCTAAACCATCTATTCTCCAAGGCCTCTTCATACAGCTTAGTTCCGGGGTAAGGCATGACGACTGTAGATTGAAGCGTAAGAGCCCAACCCTTCGTCATCAATAGCCTCGCAAGCTTTAGTGTTGCCAACGCGTCCTCGCGGCTTTCCCAAGGATAACCAACCATAATAGTTATGTGTGGTTCTAACCCTTCCTCTCTCGCTGCTCTACATCCTTCGATAATATTCTCAACTGCTATGCCTTTATTCAACCTGTCAAGCGTCTTCTGACTAGCCGACTCTACTCCAAAAAGAAGCATGCGGAAACCAGCCTTCTGCATCAACCTATAATCTTCACGTGTCAGTGCTCCAAATCGCATATTACAACTGAACCATATTTCCTCATTATATCCTCTCTTAATCATTATGTTAGCAAATTTCCTCAGCCAATTCCCAA
>Ga0315310_10002931_pt1 | contig 10653 bp, 10 predicted proteins | sample TDP5_MG_FD_203630 | JGI IMG/M metagenome (GOLD analysis project Ga0315310, IMG submission 203630) | Freshwater sediment microbial communities from Lake Towuti, South Sulawesi, Indonesia - TDP5 | ecosystem: Environmental > Aquatic > Freshwater > Lake > Sediment | place: Indonesia: South Sulawesi...
AGAGCCCGGGTGAGGACACAGAAAGAGAACCAGCACCAGTCAATGGCTATGAGGCGAACGCGCCGAGGAGGCTGGTGACATGGGTGAAACGTCTGCCCGCGTTGTGAAAGGGATAATAGGCACCGATGAGCGCCGTCCGAGGCGCGGGTATCCCGATTAGACAAATGTCGCCACGAACAGAAGGTGGGTTACGGCCGGCACGCCAGCCATCTTCAGATCGTAGGCAACGGAACGTCGGTCCATCGTGTCAAGGCTGTCGACGGAGAAATACTCGCAGCATGGCTGGAATGAACACAAGCTGGAGGAGGCGTGAGGTTGACCGATGTCTTGGCGCTTGATCTCATCGGACTGTTGGCTAGTTTCACGTTCTTGGGCTACTCCTCTTGGAGGGACATCGCGAGCAGAGAGGTTCCCGATAGAGTGTGGCTTGTTTCTTACCCAGTTGGCCTCTTGCTCATAGCGGTGAGATTGATTGTCGAGACCAGCTCGTGGATGCTTATCCTGATCTCGGTTGCGATCGCGGTCGGTCTCTCCGTGGCATTGCCGTATCTCGGGCTGTGGGGTGGCGCAGACGGTAAGGGCTTCATCTGCCTTGCACTCATGAATCCGATGATCCCCGCCCTCGGCGAGAGCCTCTCCCATATTGTGAACCCTTTCTTTCCGCTGGTTGTCTTCTCGAACGCATACGTAGCATCGCTCGCTTCGATGCTGTATCCCATCCAAAGGAACTTGAGAGCAGTTGCAACGCACGAACTCTTTGAAGGCCTAGAAGATGAGGGCTTTCATCGCAAAATGGCGGCGTTTTTCACCGGGTATCGAGTTCAGGTCCGCGAACTAGAATCGAATCCCTTCCTCTTTCCGCTCGAATCAGTTGATCACCAAGGATCGACACCTAGGCGTCATTTCATCTTCGAACTCGGGATTGATTCGGATCGTCACAAAGAGCTGGCAGATATCAGAGCTGCGGTGAATTCCGGGTTGGTTCGCGGGACCGTCTGGGCGAGCCCGGGACTTCCGTTTCTTCTCTTCGTGACCGTAGGGCTGGGGTTATCCATCCTATTCGGTGACATCGTGTGGCGTGCTTTCTCAGCTCTGGCACGCTATGCCGGCACCTTAACCTAGCAAGTATTGTCCTTCGTCTTGAGGCCGAAATCAAGTTCGATCTCAACGATGCTTTGCTCGTCGGGTGCGCGAGCATATCTTTCAAGAAGTTCTCTGTTGAGATCAAAGAAGGTTCTGCTCCAACGAAATCGAGATAGAATTTCCCTGGCTCGTGGCCGAAAACCCATGATGTACAAAGCCGCGCTGAGCGCCTCAGCCGTTGAGAGCCTGCCTATCCTTGCATAGTTCACCGGGTTCGCGGCCATCAGAGCCGGGAGTTTACGATTTGCGCCGCGGAAGTGCTTCATGAAGATCGCGTCAGCTTTCTCCCAAGAACAGTCGATTGCGACCAAACCGGCTCTGACGCTCTCGGTCGTGTCGGATGGCAGAAGGAATCTCGGCGAGGCAGGGTTCAGCACAATTGCACTTTCGGGTATTTTCGACAGTCTTCGTATCGGAATCGCGAGCCCCTTTCTTGTCAGGAGCGAGGCAGTACACTTGCGGGGGTCATCCTGACCCATCATGTACACGAAGATCTTTGGCCGCTGGTCATTCGCCCTGCCTCGCATTCTTATTTCGCCCGCATCGGTTCAGTCCGTACGTTGACTGATATCTCGAGAGGATATGGAATACTTTTAAGCTGCTTCAGTTCGAACCGGAAGATGCCAAACCTCCTCCAGGTCGGCTTTTTCCGCTATCGCGGCTAGCCGCTGGAGGAGGTTTGGCGCTTCTTCGATCCGAATTCGTGGTCACTTGATCGCGCGTAGTCTTGCGTGCGACATCGGATCATCCATGACTTTGGGAATCAGGTGAATCAGGTCAGTTGGCGCCAAGTGGTCGCCGAATTCTACCTTGGCAAGATCGCCTGCCGCTCCGTTGATGAAGGCGCCTGCAACCGACGATTCAAACCCAGGTACGCCCTTGGCCATCAGACCTGCGACAACGCCAGACAGTACGTCGCCTGTTCCGCCGACCGTCATTGCTGGGTTGCCAGTTCGGTTAAGCTTCACACGCTCTCCGTCGGAGATGATGTCGACGTGGCCTTTCAGTAGGACTGCTCCGCCCAAAGCAGCAGCCAGCGACCGAGTCTCCTCGGATCTTGCTTTCAGATCGCCTGACGGTGCTCGGCCCGACACGGCTTCAAACTCTCCTGCGTGAGGAGTCACGACGACCGGAAATCCCATCTTTTGCTTTATCTTACCAATCGCCTTGATCGCGTCGGCATCGATCAGGGTAGATCTTCGCAATTCCTTCAATGCGGCAAGTGTCCTCACGACAGCTTCTGTCGTTTCGCTGTGGGTTCCAAGGCCCGGCCCAATTGCGACACATGTGGATCTTTCGATGTGAGGCTTGAGGGTCTCAATGTTGCTCTCGTTGAAGTGCTCACCGGCCAGTTTGATAGTTATCAGATTGGGGGAGAAGGATGCGATAGAAGTTGCAGTCCGCTCCGGGGCAGCGACGAAGACTAGGTCGACTCCAGCTCGGAGCGCCGCCAAGGCAACCAGAGACGGGGCACCTGAGTAGATTTCGCTTCCTCCAATTACCAAGAGCCGCCCGAAGTCGCCCTTGTGCGCTTCGGGAGCTCTAGGCTTCGTGACGTCTTCCACATCACCCGGGCCCGCGTAGATTTCAGCCTCACGAGGCATCCCTATTCCGGTGACCTTGACCTCACCGCAATACTTCTCAGCTATTCGTATGCCTGGCTTTCTGGCGTGAAACGTGACGGTGAGGTCTGCGTTCAGCGCCGCTCCAAGTACGTCTCCCGTGTCAGAGTCTATTCCGGTCGGCAAATCAACAGCGACTCTGAAACATCTCATCTCATTCATTGTTTCGACTGCTCGCATGATCGGCTGCCGCAGGTTGCCTTTTGCGCCTGTGCCGAGAAGAGCGTCGATGACCACGTCGCATTTGCGCGGTGAAATTTGTGAGGAGTCTTGAGCGACCTCTATCTTCAAACTCTCCGTCATTTCGTTCGTTGCGCGCCAATTCTTGTACGTCGCCTCGTCGCGTATCTCGCTCGTCATGCCGACGAGGATCAAGGTCACATCGTACCCGCGGCTTGCTAGGTGCCTCGCGGCTACCATTCCATCTCCGCCATTTCTTCCAGTGCCAGCGTAAACTACGATGCTTGAAGTTGAGGGGAATCTTCCTGCGACCTCATCTGAGATCGCTCTCCCTGCGTTCTCCATGAGTTGCAATGTGGAGATGCCTAGGTACTCGGAGTTGCGGTCAAGTACTCGAGATTGACGAGAGGTTATCTCTTCGTCAACTCTATGAGAGATCATGAGTTACCGATACGACTCCTTCTGTTTTGGAATGTTCTCTCAATTGGTATAAGGGAGTATTCCTGAGTCATCGCTTGCGTGCTGTACCGAGTTCGCATGAGACATATCGGTGTAGGACTGGGCGCAAACTCTTTTAGGTATGTTGCCCTGATCTGAGATGTCAAGAGGTTGCACAGTTGCCCTCCGCCTTCGTTCTCATCAACGCCGAGATAGGATCGGAAGATGAAGTGTTGAAGCAGCTGAAGACTTTGCCAAACGTCAAAGAGTCCTACGTTGTGTACGGGGTATACGACATAGTGGCGAAAGTGTCAGCTGAGACCATGGACAAGCTAAAGGAGATCGTGACGTGGAAGATACGAAGGCTGGACAAAGTGCGTTCCACTCTGACGATGATTGTAGTCGAAGGAAGCTAGCAGGTCACGTCAGCTTCTCCAGAATTCTCACAATCCTGCCGGGATAGTTGCGAGTGAGAATCCACATAGGAATTGACGACACGGACTCGCTGTCAGGCGGATGCACTACCAGAATTGCAGCAGACGTGGTCCTGACACTCGCCAAGAAAAGCGTAAGATTCCTTGATTATCCTAATCTGATTAGGCTCAATCCGAATGTCCCGTGGAAGACAAGGGGAAACGGCGCCGTCTGCCTGAGAATCGAATCGGACATCCGTCCCGAAGCAGTCCTCGAACTTGCAATGGAAGAGATTGAGCGGGGCTCTAGGCTCGGTGATCCGGGAACTGACCCAGGCGTTGTGGTGTTGGAGGGGACGGTTCCTTCTGACGTTGTCGAATTCGGTGAAGAGGCGCTTACGCGTATCGTGACTCCTACCGACGCGATATCTGTGATCAAGAAGGTGAATGCACAGGCAATTGGCTATTGTTCTGGCCAAGGGATCATCGGTGCACTGGCAGCGATCGGAACCGTGCTGGATCGCGACTGCACTTTCGAGTTGATCACTTACAGGTCGAGAGCCTTCATCGGAAAACCGAGGCAAATCGATGAGGAATCGATCTTCCAGATGAGCGAGGAAATGAAGGAAGTCACGTTCAACAATGTCGATCCAGAAACCGGAAGGATCCTGATCACTCCAAGGGGACCCGACCCGATCCTGTGTGGCGTGAGGGGAGAGAGCGCCGAGGCTGTACGAAAGGCGTTCCAGATGTTAAGGATTCGAGAGCCGATCGACGCCTGGATGATCTTCAGAACTAATCAGGGAACTGACGCGCACTTGGTCAGGAATTTTGCGGTGTCCGAGCTGCAAGACAATTGTGCGGTCATCGTTGAGGGAACTATCAAGGAGAAGCCTCGCACGATCCGTGGCGGTCACGCGATCTTTCTTCTCGAGGATCAAACAGGTTCAGTTCATTGCGCGGCGTACGAACCAACTGGGAAATTCAGGGAAGTTGTCAAGAGACTGGAGCCGGGTGACAGAGTGCGTGGATTCGGAGGGGTAAGACCACCGGGCGACGGGATCCCGAGGACTCTCAACTTGGAAAAGCTTGAGGTCCTGAAGCTCGTCGCGAGCGTGACAAGCAAGAACCCAGTTTGCCCGAAATGTGGCAAGAGGATGAAATCGGCAGGCAAGGGGCAAAGTTTTCGATGCAGGCGCTGCGAAACCCATGCACCCTCGAAGATTCACAGCGAAGTCCGGAGAGACTTGCAGGAGACGGTACACCTGCCGCCGCCCAGGGCGCATCGTCACCTGACCAAACCGTATGTCCGCTATCAGAGGGAGCGCTGCGGGAGCAGTCTGCCACCTACGTCAGGTTGGCATTCTCCATGACGGCCGATCGGGGGATGGGATTAGGTGACGTCGAATCCTAGAGGACCCTCCGCTGTCCTCTGGTCAGGATAAGTGACAGAATCAGCAGCAGTGCCAGCGATATCACTGTCGTCAGAGTTCCGAGGGCGAACCACTTCGGAGTCGGAGCCGTGACGGACATCTGATTAAAAACGTAGGTGGGTATCGTTCCGCTTCCCGAGATAACGAAGGATGTCCGGAGAAGCTCGCTCAGCGAAAGCGTGAACGAGAAGAACAAGACCGATACGAACTGAGTTCGGACAAGCGGGAAAGTAATCTTTCTGAAGACTCTCCAGCCGCTCGCTCCCAAGCACCTTGCCGCGTTCTCAAAGTCAACCATCATCGGGTCAAATCTGGCTAGCATCAACACGAGACCAAATGGGACCACATACACGACATGCAACGGCAGGGCTGTCCAGAGAGAGTACTCCCTCACCGCGATCTCCTTGTACAGGAAGTTCATTCCCAAGCCCAGGACTATTGCAGGTATCACGAAGCCGGAGATGAGAAGGTAGAAACTCAAATCGCGTCCGCTAAACCTGTATCGAAAGGCAAGGCCTGACGCTGTCACGAGGGGTGTGGCAATCAGAGCAACCACTATGCCCAAAAGCACCGAGTTGGTTATCGCTGTAACAATGCCAACGTCGTAGAAGATTCCGCTCGTAAACCCGCTCGTGCCAACCAATCCCGGCTTTCCCACGTACCAGTAGAGACTGAACTCTGTGATCGGGAAGGACACCCTAGCGTCAGCCTTGAATGATAGGATGCCCACCATGATAAGTGGGAGATAGAAGAAGAAGAACATGACCGCCGTGTATATCCCAAGTATGATCTTGGATCTATCAGTCATGCCTTACCATCTCACTCATAGAATACCTGCTTGATATTGACCATCCTGAGCAACAGAAACAAGATCACAAGGGTGACGCCGAGCATAAGCGCTGAATATGTCGAAGCAACTGGCCAACGAAACTCGAAGAAGTAGTTCTGAATAGTGAGCCCGAGCATCTGCATTCCACCAGCCCAGAGCGCGGGTGTGACATAATCTCCGAGTGTTGAGACAAACACGAAAATCAATCCTACGATCGCGCCTGGTAGCGATAGCTTGAATGTGATATTATAGAAGGCTCGACGTGGCGACGCACCCAGCGTCTGCGCGACAGAGACCAGTTCAGGATCAATTTTAACGAGTGAAAGGTACGTAGGGAAGATGAAGAAGACCAGGTTCGTCTGCACCCAGATGATCACGAGGGTTCCGCGGGTGAAGAGCAGCTCTTTCAACGGAGTTTGGATCAGCCCCAAAGACATGAGTGCATAATTCACCAAACCTTCTCCGCCCAAGATGGAGAGCCAAGAGATGCTTCGAATGCTCCAGTCAACCCAGTAAGGCGCCACCAACAGGAACAGGATTATGCCTTGAAGTCTAAAGTTGGCCATCTTGAAAGCCAAGAAGTACGCTATCGGATAGCCCGCGGCAAACGTAACCAGGGCTGCCGTCAGCGACATGCCGAATGTGTCTCTCATAACGAGGTACGTAGTTGTTCTTTCAAACATGTGCGCATAATTCTCGAGAGTCAGCTGGGTAGGATTGAAAGCCAAAGCTTCTCCAGCATTCAACGACAGCAGGAGAACAAGTATCGTCGGAATGAGCAGGAAGAAAATGAAGAAGGCGGCGGGTGGTATTATCAGTAGGTACTTCGAGTTCTCAGCTAGGAATCCCGTCAAGCTCCTAGGCAGGGCGAGTCACCTTCCGTAGATAACGTCTTCGATGTTCAGTCCCTCGATCATCGAGGGACGCTCGAGTATGCTGGCATCTCGCCTACTCCAGCCGATTGTGTAATTCTCACCGAGCTTGCACTCGACCGGTGCGGTGCGTGCCTTCATCTCAATGCCGCCTTCGGTTTTGAACATGTATTCGACCAGTTCTCCGAAGTAGTAAAGTCCGGTGAGTTTCGCTCCTACCTTGTTATCGACGGTTGCCTTCGGGTTTATCTCGATGTTCTCAGGCCTGACGCCATACGCGACCTTCCGACCCATCAGATTGCTGTCGCCGGTAAAGGTTCCCGAAAGCTCTCCCAGCTCAGTCTTGACCGCGCAGCCCCCCTTCTCCTGTGAAACGACCTCGCCGTGCAGCAGGTTGATATTGCCGACGAATCTTGCTGCGAACACGGTCCTCGGCCATCTGTAGACTTCTTCGGGTTTGCCGATTTGCTCTATCACACCATTATTCATGACGAGCAAAGTCTCGGCCATGCTGAGGCCTTGTTCCTGAACGTGCGTCGTAAGGATCCAAGTATTTCCCAATTCCTCGTGAAGAAGCTTGAAGTCCTCCATGAGTTTTCTTTGCAGCCTATAGTCGACATGGCTCAACGGCTCGTCGAGCAACAAGACCTTTGGATTTACCACTATTGCTCTCGCGAGTGAAATCCGCTGCCTTTGGCCCCCGCTCAGCTCACTGGGCCATCTTTTCCCGAACCCCTCCAACCCCACAAGCTTAAGCGCCTTCTCAACCTCTTTACCGATCTCATTTTCCGGTCGTCCGTGCATGCGCAATCCGAAGGCTACGTTGTCATAGACTCGCATATGCGGGAAAAGAGCGTATGCCTCGGGCATGAGGGCGATATCACGTTTGTAGGCGGGTACATCTCTCATGCTCTTGCCGCCAATGTAGATGTCTCCGTCATTCCAGTCTAGAATCCCTGAAACGCACTTGAGTAGTGTGCTCTTCCCGCAGCCGCTGGGCCCTATGATAACGAAGAAATCCCCCTCGTCAACATCAAAGGAGACCTTGTTCAGGGCCAACACTTCTTTTCCGTACCACTTGAGAAGCTCTTTCACTGACAAGGCCGCGGTCAATAATGTCACCACACGAAGGCTGACAACGAAGCCTTGCAAAGGCTTTTTAGCTCTTTCTATGCAAACCTTTGGGCTGTTGCCGGAAAAAGTCCGGCAGCAGAAGCGAAGTGAGATGAGCGAAAAGCCAACCTCACGAAGAACATTTCTGAAAGTAGGTGCTGGCATAGCTGGACTAGCCGCTATCGGTGCCGCAGGATACTACTACTATACAACAACACAGGCGCCCACGAAACCACCACTACCTGCGTCGGAAGAATACTTGGCGAAGTTCCCGCACTGGGAATACTACTATTCTGCCGAGTCACGGCCGACGCTCAAGTACCTCGGTGGAGCCTGGATGATGTATCCCGAGGTTCAAGAGTTCTGGGAGAAGGTACACAAACAGCCTGTGGAAGCAAGCTACTTGGACTTATTCGTCATGGCCCAGAGAATCGTCGCCACGGAAGGATACGGATGGGATGTTGCAGGAACCGCTAGGTTTCCGCCAATCAAGAAAGCCGGGCTGATCCTACCGATCCCCGTTGAGAAGTTGCCCGCTTGGAATGAGAGCAAGATCGTCGACATGTTCATACATCCGGAAAGATATCTTCGTCCAGCTCAGGTTCCAAGATTCAACTACGACCTCTGGTTCTCGGAAGAAGACTATACCAGCCACAAGAACCTCGCCTTAGTCTCGAACAACTGGAACTTCGACTCAGTAACCTACCTACCAGAGAAAGTTCCCTACGAAGAGCGCGGCGGAGAGAAGACATCAATCTCGTACTCGGAACTGTGGAACCCTGAATGGAAGGGCAGAGCGATGATGCAGGACGAGGCAGCCACAGTCTTCAGCGAGAGCGCGAACGAGTTAGACGCTACTGGACAGGTTACGGTTTCTGGCGCGATTGACAGCTTGACTCGGGACGAAGTGGACAAGGTCTACGACTACCTGCTTCCCATAATAAAGTCAGGACAGGTGAGGACATTCTGGTTCAAGTACGGGGATGCCGTTAACGTGCTATCTACCAGAGAGATCTGGATAGCTAGCACATGGCAACCTATATGCTTCGATACCCGAAGAGCTGGAACACCTGCCCACTATGCAAGGCTGGTGAATGGCCCGTTCTTCTGGTTCAATGGAGACATCATATCGAAACAGACTCAGATACTTGACGACGTATACAAGTTCATCAATTTCAGAATCGACACTTGGTGGACCGCTTTCATAACCAGAAACGGATACGGCACAATGACTAGCAACTATGATGAGGTAAGAGACTACATGGGCGCTGAGTTCTTCGACTGGGTGAATAACGGAAAGGCGACCTATCTCCCGATCGATCGGGCGATCAAGGAACTCGTGTTCCCAGAGCGACCCGAACTTTGGACCCTTCCAGAAAGACTGCTTAACGCACTATTCCTGCCCGACAAGTACTTCCCGCCTGGCGAAAAGCCCAGAGAGGGCTCTCCTGACCCACGTGGAAACCTCAGAGACCTGGGATCGATCGCGGATAAGCAGAAGATAACGAGATACTTCCTATCCCCTGACCTGCCCGACGAGCTGGACTACTACACCGAGAAGTACACGGATCTGAAGGCCCAGATTCCAGCCTAAGCCTACCGGGGAGCGCGCTCCCCGACTCCCTTTTTTTCGAGCTGAGTTTGTATCACTGACGATGTGCTTGAGCGTTTATTATTCGCGCTCTCATTTCGCTACCAAAAGCTCCGCCGACTCCTCCGATCGGAATCACTATGAGGAACAGATTGACTGGTGCAGCAAGATTCAGCCACAGGAAGTAGCTTACGAAGTACATCCCAACGTCCGAGTACTGGATTATCCGAGACATGGCCGCAAGAAGAAACACGACGCCGCTCAGGCAAGCGATGGTCGCCCCGATGATGCCGACATAGAACCCCTTCGATCGGCTCGGCCCAGCCAAATATCCTCCGGCCGCTCCAGTCAGCAAGAAAGCAAGCACAGTTCCTGGGAACTGGAAGACAAGAGTGAGAAGAATGGCAAACGGAAAAGTCGTCAGAACGACCACGAGAACGGCCAAGACGCCCTGCCTCCAGCCACGTTCGTCTTGGAAGCCGGTTCTACGAGAGTCTTCATCGTCAGAATCTGCGGACTCCGTCGGAAGATCGGCCGGAAGAGCAAGCCGCGACTTGACCATCATAGGTGACGCCTTGCTTGGCGATCAGAGCACCTCAAAGCAGTCGGTCTTAGGCATCTGCCGCTATCTATTCGACCTAACCGATGTACGCATCTTTTGCTTTCAGCGCCTCTTTGGATGTCCCTTTGATTCGCTGCACGTAAGCTCGCTCCGGCTCTGGCAAGTCCCGTCCGACGAGGACTTCATCCACTCGTAGAATAGTTATCGCTGTCTCGAACGCGCTCTTAATCACTTGGAGTTTTACATCAAGAGAGTCCAGTAGGCCCAAAGACGACATCAACGCAATCGAGCTACTGTTGACATCTACGCCTGCTGATGCCTCTCCCAACGAGTGTCTGCGACGAAGCTCAGCCGTCATGTCCACAGCCTCCAGTCCAACAGTCTCTGCAAGCATCGCAGGAAGAGACTCGAATGCCTCAGCCACCGCTCTGATTACGAGCTGTCTCCTATCGGGGAT
>Ga0315310_10002933_pt1 | contig 10650 bp, 9 predicted proteins | sample TDP5_MG_FD_203630 | JGI IMG/M metagenome (GOLD analysis project Ga0315310, IMG submission 203630) | Freshwater sediment microbial communities from Lake Towuti, South Sulawesi, Indonesia - TDP5 | ecosystem: Environmental > Aquatic > Freshwater > Lake > Sediment | place: Indonesia: South Sulawesi...
TGGGAGGGAATGGCTCATTTTCTCAGTATTTCAGCGAAAAAGGACAAAAATCACTCCAGTGCAGTCAATCCGCCACAAATTCCCCTTAGCACTGATCCTTGCTTCAAGGTGTAGAAGGCTTGAAGTGCGCTATGTCGAGAATTGATCCTACCCGATCTTTCTTCTCTCTGAAGACGGCCTTGACATCCATGCCAATGTAGACGTCTCTATCACATGTCTCTCGAATTCTGTGAATAATGCCCTCGTTCGCTCCTCTGAGTCTTATCACCGCCAGGATCTCGGGTTCGGCCAATCTGTTTCCGTCAGCGTCGAAATAGCACGTCGTGAATGCCTCTACCTGTCCCTCGCTGGCCACCTCCACCCATTCACCTAGCCGTTCGAAGCATCGCTCACAGTAAATCTTTGGTGGAACGTGTACCATATCGCATTTCCTGCATCTGATGCCAAGAATCTTCGCGTTCTCCTTGATCTCTCTGAGGAACCTTTCTCCGGCGGCTCCTGCGGTATATAGGAAGTTAACAGGTATCTCGCCCTCCACATGTTTCATATCCTTAGCAGACTGAATCTTTTCTGTAAAGGCCATCACTACTCACCTCTCGATTGGCCTGAAGTACTTGATGTCCGTGATTGAGCCTGTTCTCTCTTCTGGAGGTTTCCATACTGCCTGAACTTTCATGCCGAACTCGACTTTTTTGGGGTCTGCCTCTCCGACCAGGTGTAATATGCCAGCATCGGTGCTTCCGTCAATCTGAATCACAGCCGGTATCAGCGGCTCCTTGATTCTTGTTGCATCAGCAGAGATGTGACTTATTGAGAACGTGTTAACGACCCCGCTATCCTTGAGAATAATCCAGCGATCGTTGGGCCTGAAGCACCATTCACAGAACATGCGAGGAGGAACTACTATGCGACCGCATTTGTCGCATTGCCTCCCGATTATTCTGCCGTTCTTCAGTTCAGCTAGATACCTTCCTATGGCGACACCTGCAGACCAAATGTACTTTGCCTTCGGCCAGTAGCCCACCGACAACACTTTGCCCTGCTTCAAGTCTTCTTCTCTAAGCGGCGTTCCCGCGTATTTCTTGATCTTAATGCTCATCTTTTCAGCCCCTACGAACGCATCACCACGACCGTTCCCACTTGCATGAGATCACCCCATGCTTGGGCCACGGCTGTCTTAGGATCTCCCGGAACCTGCCTCTTCCCAGCTTCCCGCCTGAGTTGCCAGAAGAGTTCGCAGATCTTCATCAGTCCAGCAGCGGCGATTGGATTCCCGACGCCAAGTAGTCCGCCTGACGGACATATCGGAAGCTTTCCATCTCGTTGAGTCACGCCTTCCCATGCAAGATTAGGAGCCTCTCCCTTCCTACACAGCATAAGTCCCTCCATGTGATGAAGCTCCTTGTAGTCGAAAGGGTCGTAAGGCTCGGCGAAGTCTATCTCCTCTCTCGGGTTCTTGATTCCAGCCATCTCGTAGGCCATCCTAGCCGCGTTCTCCACATACTGTGGATAATAGAGATCTCTGTTCGTCCAATAGGCTGTATCAAGATTCCACCCGACACCATCAATCCAGACTGGGGAATCTGTGATCTTCCTTGCCACGTCCTCGGAAGCCAAGACAACAGCTGCGGCGCCATCACTGGTAGGGCTAATATCCAACCTTTGAACTGGCCAGACGAGAACCTCCGAGTTGAGAACGTCTTCAATAGTAATCTTCTGCGCGAGCTGAGCGCACGGATGATCCATAGCATTTTTCTTGTTCTTGACGGAAACGGCGGCGATCTTCTCCTTCGGTATCTTGTGCACATGCATGTATCTGTGCATCTCAAGTGCGAAGATCCACACAAGGTTCGGGCCGAGTGGGCGCTCAGTGAAGTTGTCGAAGATCGTTAGAAAGGCGGCCTGTGGATGAGGCCTGCAGGTTGACATCTTCTCTTCGCAGACAACGAGGCATGTGTCGAAGAGCCCAGAGGCCACGTGTTGCCATCCGTGAATCGGTGCGAATACGCCTGTGCCTCCGCCCACGTAGTTTCTCATGTATGGTTTTCGCCAAGCTCCAGTTCCATCGATAAGATACTCTCCTTTCATGTGGACACCATCGAATGCGTCTGGTGCTGACCCCATCGTGACGCTTTCTATGTCTTCTATCCTTAGACCGCAGGAGTCAAGGGCCATTCTTGCAGCCTCGTATGCCAATTCCTTTCCCGTTTCCTGTGCTCTTCGCATGAACTTAGTCATCCCAGCGCCGACGACTGCAACCCTCTTCTTTATCAACAAGTCAATCAGCTCCTCTCAGACGTCAGAATCATAGTTGCGCCACTTGCAGTTGGGATCCCTCTCCAACATTGAACAAGTCCTGTTCGAGCGTTTTTCACTTGATGCTCGCCTGCGCGGCTCCGTAGTTGTAGAACCATTTCGCAGAGCCTTTGGAGACCAGCCATCTCAAAGGTGTACCCCATCCCCAGGCTTCCTCCTGAGGCGTTCACCGGGATCTCGCCGTCAAGCGCGGTTGCTCCCTTCTCTGTGAAGGCACCTGCTTCACCTTTCTTGCAGAATCCCATTGCTTCAAGATGTTGAAGCTCCTTGTAGGAGAATGAATCGTCGATCTCAAGTAGATCTACGTCTTTCGGCCGAACCTTTTTTGCCATCTTGAATGCCATGTCTGCAGCTATCTTTGCGTATGCTGCTTCCCCCCATTCCCTCGCCTCTAAACATGGAGTATCTGAGCACCAGCCCAGTCCAAGGATCCACACAGGATCGTCACAGAAGTCTTTGGCTTTCTCCTCGGAGGCCAGGACGGCTACGGTGGCACCGTCAGCAGGCCTGGCAATATCCATCTTGCCTAGTGGATAGCAGACAGCTTCGGAAGTCAGCACATCCTGGGCCGTCGTTTGGGAGGCGTATGCTGCGTACGGGTTTCTTAGCGCGTTCCTTCGATTCTTCTGAACCACCCTTGCGCATTGCTCTCGGGTGTTACCGCTTTCATGCAAGTATCTTGTCATTTCGAGTCCTGCAATGAAGTATGGGTCTGCGGCCAAAGGTCTCACATATATCGGGTCGAGCGCCAAGCTCATTATGTTCCGAATCGACACTATCTCTGAGGGCTTGCTATGTGCTTCGACGGCTGCTACGTCGATGAGTCCCGTTGAGATCTGCATATATGCCGTAATGAGGCTGTAGAGTCCATCTCCGGATATCGTGCAAACGGGCTTCAAGGAGGCGCCGATTTGATCCGGCACGTACTCGTCGAAGATACTTGTTCCTTCCCAGAAGTCCTCTGATGAGCAGATAAAGCTCTGCACATCTCTTCGGGGGTCTACTCCTGCATCGTTGTAGGCCTTGATGGCAGCCTCAAACATGATTTCCTTATATGACAAGTCGGGTGTGATTGACCTAAGTTGCGTCATTCCAACACCGATCACTGCGACCCTGGCTGTCATCCTTTCACCATCAGAACCAGCTTCAGATAACCCGTATTTTCTAATTTAAGACGATCGACAACCGAAAGGTGCTTGGAGCAATGCCGGAAGAGGATCCACTGAAACGAGTGTTGTGCCCCGGTGAAACAATTATACGTTCAGTGCTCTAAAGTCGAACACTTAGGTGGTGGAGCTTGAAGGGAAAACCTCTAGCGTCGATAGTTTCAGCAGGCCTTTCAAAGTTCGGGAAATTGGAAGGAAGATACTCTAGAGAGATTTTCCTTGAGGCTGCGAGAGAAGCTTTTGACAGTTGCTCGAACCTTGACCCGAAGAGAGACGTCAAGGCACTATTTGTCGGACAGATGTCTGAGTCATTCGAGCATCAAGGGCATGTCGCGCCCTCGCTGTCAGATTGGATAGGTCTTCTACCCATTCCTGCGACCAGAATCGAGGCGGCGTGTGCATCCTCAGGCGCGGCCTTGAGATGCGCCATTTTCGCAATCATGTCCGGAATACATGATGTCGTCGCAGTAGGCGGCGTGGAAAAGATGACCCACCGAGCCACCTCTGACGTAACGGAATACTTGGCTATGGCTTCTGATTTTCCAATGGAACAATGGCACGGCATAACGTTTCCCGCGATCTTCGGATTGATGGCAACTGCCCACATGCACAAATACGGAACGACTGAGGAGCAGATGGCCATGGTCGCGGTGAAGAATCACTATCACGGATGCCTTAACCCTAAGGCTCAGATTCAGACCGAAATCACGGTGAAGCAGGTGATGGAGTCGAGACCAGTAGCGTGGCCTCTGAAGCTATTTGATTGCTCTTTGATCAGCGATGGAGCAAGCTGCTTGGTCATCACCAGGCCCAATATCGCAAGACGTTTCACCGACACCCCTGTAGATATTGTCGGTACTGGGCAAGCCAGTGACACGATAGGGCTCTATGAAAGAGATGACATAACCTTCATGCAAGTCGCTCGGTCGGCTGCCAAGCAAGCGTATAAGATGTCAGACAAGACGCCCCGCCGTGTGGATGTCGCGGAGGTGCACGATTGCTTTACGATAGCGGAGATAATTGCGTACGAGGATTTAGGTTTCTGTGCACCAGGCGAAGGAGGAAAGCTGATTGAGAAAGGGGAAACGCAGCTCGGTGGGAGAATTCCAGTAAACACGAGCGGCGGCCTCAAGGCCAAGGGACATCCTGTTGGGGCAACCGGAACGGCCCAAGCCTGCGAGATCTACCTTCAACTGACCGGGCAGGCAGGACGTCGACAAGTCGAGGATGCAAGCACAGGTTTGACTCATAATATCGGCGGATCAGGAGCAACCGGAGTTGTTCACATCTATCAGAGGAGAGATTGACATGGATTCAGAGTCTCCTCCAACTCTCGAAAGCTTCTACCAATTCTGCACCCAGAAGAAGCTAATGGCGGCAAGATGCAAATCGTGCGGAGCGATTCTGGTTCCCCCAAGGGCCCTCTGCCCGAAATGCAATTCAGCTGATATGCACTGGACAGAACTGAAGGGAACCGGAAGGCTCCTGACGTACTCTGTGGTGCATGTCGCTCCATCGGCATTTCAGCCATCCGTACCTTACGCAGTTGGAATAGTATTGCTGGATGAAGGTACTAGGCTTCCCGGAATGGTTCAAGTAGAACCTGGAGATCTTAGGATCGGCTTGAGGTTGAAAGTTGCGTTCGAATCGCCTCAGTCAGATAAGTGGCCTTCTTGGGCAAGGTACTTCTTCGTGAAAGCTAATCCCCTAGGAAGGTTGAAGGTCTAACACGCTAATACGTGAGTGTCAAACTGACGAATGATGATGTCCGATCTTAGATATACCTGAGTATTCTCCCGTTGTTATTCATACTGCCGAGTATCTACTATCTCTCCACATACAGATGGCTAGTGCCAATGACTATTCGCCAGGCTTGTGGGTGCCCAAGCACTAGATCCACGTAGTTGCATTGTTGACCCTTGTAAGACTATCGATGGATTCGAAGTTGAATGGGTTATTTGAGACAACCGTTTTGATATCTGTGACCCTTCAGAACGTGCGAGGCTCATGATATGATTTTTCGAATGAGTTTCAGAAGAAGAAGGGGAGAAAGAATCATCGTAGACAGAACCAGAGTTCCTGTCGAAACCATCATAACGAAGCTTGCAGCCCCCACCTGGCCAAAGTAGTTCAACAGATAAGCCATCCCGATCGCAACGAGTGAACAAACCCAAACCAACGCCAGATACCTTAATGGTGTTCCGCGTCTCTTGCGCTCTTCGCCCGCCTTCGCGATGTTGAGGGCGATCATAGGAGACGCGTAGAGCAGTCCAATGAGTGAACTCGCGATTAGGCCCACGATGACTACTCTGAATTCGGATTGAGGCAACAAAGCCCATGTCACGGCCTCTCCGGTCTGAAGGATAGCGACCAGCGGAGTGATTAGAGCTCTTGTGAGAGCCCTCGCATAGTCATTTGCTGAGATTGATTCTGCGAGCATAGGACTGAACGAGTAGTAGAATGCATTGAAAGCCTTCATGAACTCAGCTCCAGCGAACGTCTTCAAGACCTCATCATCCCTGAAATCTCTCAGAAATTGGACAGAGGGCGATAGTTCTGAGCCGTACACGGCAGACGCTATGACACATCGTCGAGGCGCAGCAGTCTCAGTGGTGGTCACAGTCACTGTCGCGGTAGTCCCAGTAGTTGAGGTTGTGGTGGAAGTTGCGGTTGTCGTTGCCGTTGTGCTTGTGTATGTTATGCTGTAGAAGGTTGCTGTCGTTGAGACTGACACAGTCCAAACGTAGCTGGTGGATGTGGCGTAGAACGTTGTCAGCGCCATCGAGTAGGATGTTGTGGATGTCGTAGTAGATGTGGTAGTCGTGGTTGTGCTCAGCTCAATCGTCGTAAGGTAGGAGGTCAGTGGGACGTATATGGTTGTGAACCAGTAGGTTGGAATCGTCGTAGTGGTCGTGAACCGATATACTGTGGATGAGGCACTAATCGTCGTCACTGTTGAGACTGTCGTAGCAATGAAGTATATGGGACTCACGAGCGGGAAGAAGTCCTTGGATCCCTTCGGACCTCGGATTGTGTATGGAACATCTCCGATCCCGTCATTGTTCGCGTCAACGAATCCGGTCCCGTTGTAGTCGGACCAATAGTTACCTTTGGAGCCGTCATCCCACACCATTGATGTGCCGCTGTCCCAGGCCTGGTATACTACGTTGTTTCTCAGGTTGTTTCGCGCTACTTGTCCAAGAAGTACGTTGGAACCTACGACTATGCCCGCGTAGTCATTCAGGTAGATGTCGTTGTAGGTGATTCGGACGTTTCGGGCACTTTGAAGGGCGATGCCAGTGCCGTTGCCGTTGGGGGCCGCGCTGTGGATTCTGTTGTTGTGGATGACAATGTCCTTGTTCTCGTAGTCTAGTCCCGGGTCATTGGACTTTCTAAGCAATATGCTTCCTCCCCAGGTAGGCGCAGGAATCTGCCGATTGTTTGCATAGATGGTGTTACCGGAGATTTCTAGAGTTTGGACATGGTCCAGTTTTATCGCGGAGAGGTAACAGTTGTATATAGTGTTGTCCTTGATCTTGTTGTCTATGTTCATCGGGACCCCAGATGTGCCGTTGAGGATTATTCCGTCGCCCGCGAGCGAACTGGATGGACCGACCTTGTATATGACATTGCGGGATATCTCGTTCCTTTGGCTTCCTTGACGGAGCCATATGGCACTGTCAGAACATTCGTAGATCTCGTTGTCTGTGATTGTATTTCCTTGAGCTGCGTTTATGATGATTCCAGTCCGGCTGTATCGAATTACGTTGTAAGTCAGTATGTTATTCGATGATCCGTCGGAGCTAATCGCTCTTACCGCATTCGCAATGTTGCAGTAGGTGATGGTGCTACTGCTGCTTGTGCTAAGGAGGTCGATCCCACCCCACTTGTCACGGCCAGGTCCACCCTCTCTGTAAGCGAATGTGATCCGGTTGTCCCGTGTCCCCCCTGCCACAAGCTTACCCTTCACCGTAAGGTTGTATGACGCTTCGAAGTAGACAGTAACACCGGCCTCTATGGTCAGAGTCTCTCCCGCCGGAACCTCAAGCTTGCTCGACGGATTGATCTTGACATAGAACGGGCTGTCAACAATACGCCATACACCCTTCACTACGCCGTCAATAGGGTTCACGTCTGTTCCGCGAACCACTCTCATTTCCACGAGAGCAAGGGAAATGAAGACGATCCCCACTAACGCGGTGGCGACCAACGACTTCTTCATTTCGACATCTCCGGCCGAGAGATCAGTTGAAGCTACTCTTCTGCTTGTCTCCCGGATAAGGAACCTGCGATAAACATCTTAAGCTTGATTCTATTCTTGCGCAAAAGTCGGATTCCCAAGATCGAAGGCATGACAAATACTATTCCAAGCAGGGCACTGCTGAACACCCCTGCCACAATCATTCCCATTTCGGGGGCAAAGTCTAACACGTGAAAGATCGCAGAAGACGCACGAAGGGTGCATATCAACGGGTATAGCAACAGACGCACGGGTGCGGCGATGGCTTGTGATGAGGATACCAATGATGCGATCGTGGGGCTGAACGAATAGTAAAACTCATTGAATATGTTCATGAAATTTCTGCCTGCGAATGTGGACAGGACCTTCTGGTCTCGGAAGTTTCTCAGGGATTGGACTTCGGGCGCGAGCTCTGAGCCGTATGCTGCGGAGGCTATGATGCACGGTCGCACCGGTAAGAATGCCGTTGTAACTGTCGCTGTCGTTGTCAGTGTTATTGTGGGAGAGACGGACGTTGTGGTTGTTGTCGTGGTTGATGTTGTGGTGGTCGTGTATCCTGTCGACGTGACTGAGGTCAATGTCACAGTCGGTGAGTAGGCTGTTGTTAGAACCCATGCGCTAGTTGTAGTCGGAATGGTCATTGTTGGTGAATAGGTTGTTGAGATCTGTGTGGTTGTCACAGTTGTTGATGTGGTTTGTGTGAACACCGATAGCGACTGGACGATCTGGGTCGTGAGCAACGTGATACTCTCCCATGTCGTGGAGACTTGTGTGGAGGTCACGGATGTGGTTGTAGATGTGCTCTCCACGCTAAGAACTGTCAGCGTGTTTGACGAAGTTGTTGTTGTGAGGGATGTGCTTGTAGTGAGGGTGTATGTAACGGTCCAATAGGTCGGCGAGGTCCTGATCACGCTAACCGTGTCAACCATCGTCGAACTGGTTGTCGATGCCGTGGACATCGTTGTTACAGGAGATGATGTCGCCCCCACGATAGTATTCTTGGTGCCAGGTACTGTGGGAGAGGTTGTGATTGTGAGAACAGTTGACGATGTGGTCACTATGGACGAGAAAGAGGACACCGTCGTTGATACCGTTGGGCCCTCCGGCTGTCTGAGCCTTCCAATCCTCCTTCCGCCATATTCGGTGAACCAGACGTTGACTGTTCCTCCCGACTCGCTGATGGCGAGGCCTTGGGGCTTTGCTACTGGTGTTATTATCGGGTACTCGGCGAACTCGTTTCTGAAGGGGAGGTATCTCCCGATCTTGCTGGCATAGTCGGAGAATTCGGTGAACCAGACAGTGCCCCGGCTGTCGACCTCGATTTCATGGACCTCACTGTTCGGAGTCGGAACTCTGATTATTGTTAACGACCATCTTGACTGTGAGGCAGATTCCTTCTCGCTCCTGACCGGGTTCAGTTTGCCGATGATGTTTTCGTCGGTCCCCGGCCTTTGCCCAGTAAACCACACCATTCCATCTGCGTCAAGAGCCACGTCCCATGGGCTGAAGGGGTAGACCGAGTACTCTCTAAACGTTCCGTCCTCCGGGAAGTATCTGACTATGCTTTTTCTTGTGAAGTCAGCCACCCAGATGTAGCGTTGAGCTGCTCTCGGACCTATTGGGTCGAATGCAATGCCTATTGGATTCGATCCTGCTTGAAGCTTGTACTCCGTGACATTGGCCCTCCATGCATTCGGTGTTGCCCATGAGAAATGTAACTGACCAATCTGGCCCGCCGCGTACTCCGTGAACCACGTGCAGTTCCGGTATGGATCGAATACTATCTTTCTTGGACCACTTCCACTTGTTGGAACAGAATACTCAGCGATGCGCGTCCGATTCACTGCCACGACCCCGATTCTATTTCCATAACTCTCCGTGAAAACGGCCGCCACATTGGGCCAGTTGACGGCCGTTATCCCCCAAGGTTGGCTATTGAGAGTTGGAACAGGGAGTTGCTTTACTATTGTGTCATTGTAGGTCAAGACTCCTACGTTGTTGGCTCCGCTCTCTGTGAACCAGATATCATATGCCCCCCATGTCGTGTTGCTTGGACTGAGATCCCACAAGCCTGGGTTTCCTAGGACAGTGTACTCTGTAATTGTTGTCGCGTAAGCCGGTGTAAACAGCATTCCGGCGAGCAGTGCCGCAGAGAGGATCCCAAAGAACCTTCTGACAAAACGCTTTCTTGAAACATCCTCAAAGCGCCTATGGAGGAACAGAGCCAAGAGTAAGCATGTTGTGAAGCCCGCTAGATACAATTCTGATGTCATTCTACCTTCCTCCCAGAGCTTTCTGTCCTCTTTTGAGGAATGTCCGCAAGAGCACAATCGGCGAAACATAGGTTATTCCGATGAGGCAGCTCGCCAAGATCCCTGACAAGAGAACTGCCAGGTCTAGGCTGAGATGCCGGAGTCCCTGAAACACGGATGCAGCCGCATGTAACGACCCGATAAGTGGGTAAATCAGAGTTCGGACGCCAACGGAAAGGAGAGGATTGGAGGCAGTCAGCTCGGCAACACGCGGGCTGAACGAGTAGTAGAACTCGTTGAACGCCTTCATGAACTGCCCGCCTGCGAAGGTGGATATAACTGACTTGTCCCGGAATTCTCTCAGAAACTGGACTTCAGGAGCCAGCTCTGAACCGTACGCGGCAGACGCAATCACACAGGGCCGGGTTATCGCAACGCTTGTTGTCGTAGTTGTGCTCGTTGTGAGGAGCGAGGTCACTGTCGAGGCCGTTGGTATGACTGAGGTCTGGACAGATGTTACCGTCACTGTCGGGGAGAAAGTTGTGGTAGCTATGAACGAAGTGTTCATCACGGAAGTGGTGACCGTCGGGTAGAGTGAGGTAGACGTTCGAGTTACTGTACCTGTAGTATAAGATACAGAGGATATCACTATTGTATCTGTTCTCGATGTCTGAAA
>Ga0315310_10002934_pt1 | contig 10648 bp, 11 predicted proteins | sample TDP5_MG_FD_203630 | JGI IMG/M metagenome (GOLD analysis project Ga0315310, IMG submission 203630) | Freshwater sediment microbial communities from Lake Towuti, South Sulawesi, Indonesia - TDP5 | ecosystem: Environmental > Aquatic > Freshwater > Lake > Sediment | place: Indonesia: South Sulawesi...
TAACCTGATGGAAAGCTTCTTCACCCTCTTTCCAACACAGTTCAGGCTGGCTGTTGAGTTTCGTCATCCATCTTGGCTGAACCCTGAGGTAATGCAGCAGTTGGAGAGGTACAAGGTGGCCTACACCATTGTGGACGAACCCCTGTTGCCGCCAGACGTCTACGTGACAGCTGACATTGCTTACATCAGATGGCACGGCAGAGGCGAGCAGCCATGGTACGACTATCACTACAAAACCGAAGAGCTGAAGCCTTGGGTGTCAAAGGTCAAAACTGTGGCGCAGAAGGCGGAGAGAGTATTCGGCTACTTCAACAACCACTATCACGCCTACGCCGTCAAAAACAGCATAGAAATGGCTGAAATGCTCGAGGTTATCACAGCTGAACAGAAGACCGTAAAGAAAACTGTAGAGCAGTACATAGAAGCCAAGTTGAAGGCTCCTCCGCCCAAACCATCGATGGAACTCACAGCCTTTATGCCTGAAAAGATAGACCGCATGAAACTCGATGACTTGCTGCGAGTGTTCATGGACGACAACCGAATCAAACGGGCCAAAGAAATAAAGAACGAAGAAGTCGTCATTGAACAAGCCTCTGAAGAAGGCGTGAAAGCGAAGGTCCGCGACTACCGAGTGTCAATAGACATACCAAACCGCTTAGTATTGCATGACTGCCCCGACTGGAGCCGATGCGCACCCGTCAAGCAGTTCTGCAAGCATGTAGGCAAGGTCATGACCGTAGTTCCTGAAGACATATCCGTTGGCATCTTGAAGAAGATGGGCGCTGAGAGGGATACGTGGGCGTTTAAGCCCTACGTTGCTTGAGCTTCCGGGTGATAAGCCTACCCGCAACAAGAAAGCATTTAGGCTGGGTTCTGTGTCTTAAGTAGACTGCTTTACCATCAGACGGAGAACACGTGCTTGGACAAGCCGGCTCAGTACAAGGTTCGAAATTACTTGAAGGGAGACGAGGTTGCCTTAGCGAAGATTTTTAGCGAATGCTTTGGACCGGTAACCCCACGCAGACTCCGCGAGTGGCTTAGAACTAGCAACGTTTCCGCAAAGGATATTTTTGTAGGCGTGATCGACGGAAAATTAGTGAGCCATGTCGACGTCGAGCCCAAGCAGCTACATCACGGCGAAGGCGTCTATATCAAGACAGCTGGAATCGGCGGCGTATGCACCGACTCGGACTACCGAAAGAAGGGCATTGTTAGCAATCTCATGAAACTGGCTTTGAACCGCGCTGAGCAAGAGGGCTACTCGAACACTTCACTCTTCACGGGCCTTGATCTGTCGGCTCACAGAATCTATCAGCGATTTGGATTTGTCGACGTCTTGACTTGGCGAAACTACATGAAATACTTGGACTACCTAGCTGTCTTCGGGCAATGGCTCCGATATCTGAACAGTTCCCTCAAAGCCTCAAAAGTGGCAACAAGAAAACTTGAAGGCTGGCAGAGATCCGTTGCCATACAACTAAAAGAAGTCGGCACTCTTTCATTCAGATTCAGCAAGAATCGCTTTCAAAGGCTGAGGAAGCCGCCCAAAAAGGCTGACATCGAGTTTTCCACGGATCTTGAAACCTATGTAAAAATACTACGAGTAGTCATACCGTGGGAAGACGCACTTAAGACAGGAAAACTAGCGCTGAAGAGAGGCGAACCAGCTGACATCGAAATGCTGACGCGCATCCTCAACTGGAAGTGGGACGACTAACCATGGAAATCACAGTGCGCCAAGCCAAAAGCCAAGACGCGTCACCCATGCTTCAACTCTACAATCGCTTCACACAGCAATTCGTAGGCTCCACATCACGAACGATCAAGCCCTTCAGAACCATGCTGCGAAAAAAGGACAACATAAACTTCGTGGCCTCAGATAGCCAAAATCAAATCATCGGCTACATCCACGCACATCTGGAGAAGCGACTCAACCGAGGCGAGTTCAGAGAGATAGTCATTGATCCAAAACACGATGTTGAGCTTGTGGCTCAACGGTTGGTTGAAAGGGTCAATGCCGCTTTCATGGAGAGGAAGGTTTCATCTATCACGGCTGGTTCGTTGCGGAACCCAGTATATGAAAAAGTGTTCCCGAAGCTCGGGTTCATCGAATCCGAGTCGGTGGACGTGTTCATGTACGGCATACTGAACGTGGCAAAGTTCCTGAACGAAATCACGCCAATCTTTGTCAACCGTTTGAAGCAGCTCGAAAACTGGAACGGCTTAGTGCAAATGGAGTGTGACGGTAGCAGCGTCTTCATTCAGAAGGCAGGCGAAAAACCGGAATCAATCGTGTGGACAAATGAACCGGTGAGCCTGAAAGTGACGATGCCTCGAGAGCTTTTAATAAAACTCATTTTTGGTGTAGCCGACCTAACTGAATCACATCGAAGCGGTCAGTTAAGGCTGGAGACCTCTGTGGACAGAGCCAAAGCTGAGCTGTTGCTGACGACGCTTTTCCCCAAGACGCAGTTTCTCATCATGGACTACTGGTAAACAGAGAGAGAGAAAACACTGGAGAATGTGGCATCTTTCTTACAAGAACTTGACGTCGATCCATTTTCAACTTAGGGCTGACTAGCATCATCATGTGGGGTGATGTTGGTAAGTGTCGACACATCGCCCTGCAACTGTCGCCAGTTCTCAACCACCCGTGTGGCGCCGTAATCAAAATAGTCCTTTGGCACAAACCGTTTCATCCTCAAAAACCCGACCCTATCAGGAACTGTGAACTTCTTATACACGCTGAAAAACCGTGGAGTGTCATCAACGACCCTCACAACGTCACAGTCGTTGGCAACGTCAGAAAAAACCCGAGTCCGAACTTCAACCACAGACTCAACAGACACAAAGCTTTCCCAATCCTTCTCACCAAACATGACCAGCCTCGCATTACGTGTTGGAAAACCAAAACGTTCGAACTGTGTCAAGGTCAAATCCCGCATATTCTCTGGCCGACCAGTCAGATAAACCAGCAGACACCTCTCACTCCAACTCTTCAAAACCTCAGCGGCAAAAGGAATAGGCTCATCAAACCTCAAAAACTTGATGCCGGCCTTGTTCGAACACAACAACACGCTCCAAAAACGTGTCCACGTGTCTTCATTCGACCCGCCAAACCTCTCCAGAATCTGCCTTGAACTCAAACTCTCGACCGCGTCTAGATCCAGCTCTTTGCCCAAGACATGTTGCCACACAGCCCTGATACGACGCTGAGTGTTCACAATCGTATCATCAACGTCAACCACAACACCGATCACGCAACCACCACTCTAACCACCTGACCCACAGTAGGCATTTCTACCATTCAACTCGCAACCTAACGCACAATGCCACATTAAATTCTTCTCGTGTAGCGACCCTCAGATGCTTCGACTCAGACACCTGCACTAACAATTTGTGACCACATTTGATGCTTTCTGTAGGTGCGTCGCCTTTTATACCCTCAAATAGCGTCCTCGCTGGTTATGTGGTAATGTGTGCACGTGACCAGTTGTTTGATCACTTTTGTCCAGAATGCTAAACTTGAGTGGTCAGCCCTGAATGGTTTGAGGAGTCCAACAATTGACGATTAAAGACAGCTTGAGAAGAGAATTCTCGTTCATCAACGGCAACTACGCCACCCTCGTTGTCAGCTGGATTCTCATAGACTTCGCAATGGAGCTTCCGGCAACATACTATTCGCTTTATGTCCTTGAACTTGGGGCAACGGAGACCGTCATCGGCGTGATAGCATTGTTCTCGTTTCTGGCTTTGGCTTCTATGCAATTTCCTGGCGGCTATCTGGCTGACAAGTATGGTAGAAAATGGATTGTTTCCTCCATGACTTTCGGCGTTGCGCTTTCGTACGTTCTCTTTGCTATTGCGCCGTCGTGGCATTTCATCCTGCTCGGTTCGGTTTTGATGAGTTTCTTCAACTCTATTTATCAGCCTGCTTTGATGGCGATGATTTCGGATTCTGTGCCTCCGCAGCGTAGGGGCATGGGCTTTGGCATAATCATGCTCATCACAAGTGCTTCAACCACTCCGGGACCTTTTGTGGCTGGCATACTGTACAGCAGTTTTGGTCTCGTTTCGGGTATGAGAATAGGCTACGGGGTTGTTGTGGCGTTTTTCTTGGCTGCCGCAGTTCTGAGACTGCTCCGACTAGAGGAGACTGTTGTAACTGCTCAGAAGCTTCGGCTGAGTGATCTGTTGAGGAGCTATCCGACGGCTTTGAAGGAGAGCTTAGGTGTTTGGAAGAGGATTCCGAGGTCGATGTTTTATTTGTTCTTGGCGTTTGCGGTGATGATTTTTGGGGTAGCTATGGTTCAGCTCTACCTTGTCGTGTATGCGGTGCGGACGCTTGGCATAGATGGAACTATGTGGCCTCTTATCCTGACTGTTTTGTTCATTACGATGATTGTCCTGGCGGTTCCTGTTGGAAAGGCCGTGGATAAGATAAACAGGAAGATGCCCATTTTGGCTTCTTATGGTTTGTTTGGTGTTTCAATGTGGCTGTTTGTTTACGGAGACCTAACGAGGCTATTTGTTTCTTTGGTGTTGGTTGGTGTTGGGCAGGTTATGTTGAATTCTGCGTTTAGTGCGTTGCAGGCTGATTTGACGCCTCGGGAGGAGCGGGGGAAGGTTAATGGTTTCATTAACTTTGCGACTCAGATTTTGATGGCTGTTGGCAGCTTGACCGGCGGCGTTCTCTACGAGTATGTTTCGCCTCAGATGCCGTTTTCGGTTGCGATGGTTTTTATTATTCCATCTGTTGTTCTTACTTCGGTGTTGGTTCATGAGCCGGCGCGGAGGGAGCAGTAGGTAGTGTGTAAGCAGGCAGGGTGTGCTTTTTGGTCTTTAGTCTTTTTCTTGGAGTTCCGCGAGGTATCTCAGCGAGAAGGGTTTGACGACTCTTTCGCTTAGGCTGACTAGGATTGTGAAGTGGTCTTCTATTATGTCTCCCCAATGTATCATGTGGTTGGTGAGGAAGTTGGAGAAGTCGGAGTAGCTCTTGTGCAGGGATATCATGACGCCGTTCATTCCTTGGCCTGTTGCGCCTTGTCCTGCGAGGACGATGTTTGGTGTTTTCATCATGTATTCCCTTGCTTTGTCCTGTAGCTGCATCATTTTTGATTCGTTGGCTTTGACGCAGGTGATTGCCATGATTTCGTATCCGAGCTTTACGAAGTTTGGTATGACTGTGAACTCTGTTATGAGGCCTTCGTTTACGAGTTTTTGTCGCATTCGGCTTACGCTTGGTTGTGACACTCCTAGGACTCTTGCTAGTTCTCTGTCGCTTCTTCTGGAGTTTCCTAGGAGTTCGTAGAGGAGCCTCATCATTTTTTTCATAGCTTTATTCATTTGCGTTGCCTTCTTTATTGTACATTGAATATCTGGAGGTAATATATAATTCATTTTTTCCACGGTTGCGTCAGCTTTGGTCGCAGATGGGACAGGGGTGGCTTCCCGGTGACTCGGCTCTTTTGGGTACGTTGCTTTGCAATATCCTCTTAGAAGATAGTTATAGAGTAATTTTTCATAAGTGTTAAGAATGGTCTTTCTGTTAATGGAGTATTTCGGTTCGGGGGTGGTGGCGGATGAGGTTTATGGGGTTGATGAAGGTCGCGCTTGTGGTGATGCCTATGGTGATTATGCTTCGGTATCCGTTTGTGCAGGACTTGACCGTGGATTCTGTGAGTTATCAGAGTGGGAGGTTTGTGGTGGTTGGAACGTTGAAGGTTGTTTTTACTGATGATGCCTGGATTGAGTTTGGGTATAAGGATGGTAATTTCTTTTGGTTTGACAAGTGGTGGCGGGATGAGGCGCCGGGAACAGCCTTTGGACCGTTTAGGTTGGTTTCAATGAGTTGGACTCTTTTGGAGCACGCTGAGACCTATGACAGGTTGGCGTTTGTGATGGTTTTGGAAAAGAGATGACAAAGGGTCTGGGTTGAAATTTTTTCAAAAAAGGAAATCAACCGAAATCCTTTTTGTCTAATATCGTAATACCTAAAAGGTTATTGAGCGATTTGGTTGTTGAGAGGGAAGCGGGTTTAGCGCGGGCTTGACAGAAGGAGGGAACATTGATGGTTTGGAGACAGCTGGATGGTCGTGTGGCTGATGGAGGTTTTAAAGATGTTTGGGCTGGTTTCCCTCTCGATCGGGAATCTTTGGCCAAGTTGAGGCTGAGGGCTGTTCGGCGTGGCGTTTGGTTCAGGGACTTGAAGGTTGCGGAGCGAAGGCTTTTGGACTTGACAATTGGTGTGGTGCGGCGGGTTCGCAGCTTTGTCTTGGCTGGGTTGATTTCTCGTATTGTTGAGAAGTTGTTGTTTGCTGTTGAGGGTCGGGTTTCTCGTTTGATGTGTACGACTGGGCGGGGGCTTGCTCAGCGGCTGGGTGAGATTGCTCAGTCTTGGGGTCATAGGTCTGCTGCGGGGTGGTGTGAGGATTTGGGGTTTGTGAGGTTTTTGGCTGTGATGCATTTGTCTGAGGTTTGCGCTGGGGATTCTGAGACGGTTCGTGATGTGCTGGTTTGATGGGGATTTGGGCAGAAGGCTTTTTTGATGAGTCGGTTTGGGATTTTGGTCTTTGTTTGAGTTGATTTTGGTTTTCGGGTTTTTTGCTGTTTTGCTTGTGGTGTTCAATGTGTGGAATTTGTATAATATTCCTGTGATTGTGGTGGGCATTCGTAGTTTGTTGCGCGCTGGGCGGGAGAAGGGTGAGAAGTGGTCGTTTGATGAGGATTCGGTGCCCTTTGTTTCTGTGATTGTTCCTGTTAAGAATGAGGAGAAGGTTGTTGGCAGGTTGGTGCGGGCGTTGTTGAATTTGGGGTATCCGCCTGGTAAGAAGGAAATAATCATTGTGAATGATGGGTCTGATGATGGGACTGGTGAGATCTGTGCCAGGTTTGCGCGTGAGCATCCTGAGGTTCGTGTTTTTACTAGGTCGAGGTCTACGACTAAGGCTGCTGCTTTGAATTTTGGGGTTAGCCATTGTCGGGGGGAGATTATTGCGGCTTTTGATGCTGATAGTGTTCCGGAGCCTGATGTGCTTTTGAGGGCTGTGAGGTATTTTGAGGATCCGAGTGTGGATGCTGTGCAGGGTCAGGTTCGTTCTATTAATGCTGATGAGAATATGTTGACCCGGTTTTTGTCGTATGAGGGTTCTGTGTATTATGAGGCTTTTGTTCGTGGTCGGGACCGGCTTGGGTTGTTTGTGAGTTTGGGAGGTTCTTGTCAGTTTGTCAGGCGTTCTGTTCTTCGGGATGTTGGTGGTTGGGATGAGGGGAGTCTTTCTGAGGATATGGAGTTGTCTCTTCGATTAACTGAGAGGGATTGCTGCATTAGGTATGCTTCTGATGTGCGGACTTGGGAAGAATGTCCTAGTAGTGTTCGTGGTTTGGTGAGGCAGAGGGGTAGGTGGTTTAGGGGTAATATTGAGAATAGTTTGAGGTTTGGGCGTTTGTTGAGGAGGTTGAGTTTGAGGCGGTTTGATGCTGAGATGACGCTTTTTGGGACTTATCTGATTGTTTTGTGTCTTGTGAGTTATTTTATGGCTTTGTGGGCTTTTCTGTTGCCGCCTAATTTTGTGTTGACGGGTATTACTCAGGTGACGTCGCTTTTTACGGTGTTTATCTTAGCATTTGCTGGTGTGGCTTTGGTTTATGTGACGAGGCCGCGGAAGTTGGCGAGTTTGCTTTGGTTGCCGTTTATTTATGTGTACTGGAGTTTTCAGAGTCTCATTGCTTTGTACGCTATGTTTCAGGTTGTTTTTAGACGGCCTGGTACGTGGAGTAAGACGGTGAGGTCGGGTGTTGTGACGGCTGAGTCTGCGAAGCGGATCTTAGCTAGTGTTGATGTTCATGTGGCGGCTGTGGGAAGAGAGATTTCAGAAGAAGGCAACTAGAGTAGTGTTTTGTTACAACAAGTTCTGTGTTGTGGTGGGCTTTTGATGTCTAGGCTTGAAACAAGTGGTAGGCTGGGTTCTGTTTTGGGTTTGTTGAGGGGTGATGTAGGTTCGAGTCTGTTGTTTTTTGTGTTGGGTTTGGTTTTGCGGGGTGTTCCTGAGGTTTTGGTTTCTGTGTATCCTGTGGGTTATGAGACGATTACGTATTATGCGCCTGCGATTGTGGCGTTTTCTGGTAGGGGTTTGGGTGAGGTGTTTGTGGAGTTTTTTGGGGCTGGGCCTTTGTTTTATGTGCTTATGTGGTTGGCTTCGGCGGTGAGTGGTGCTGATGCGTTTGTGTTGTTGAAGGTTGTTGGTCCGGTTTTGTATGGCTTGTTGGCTGTGGCGTTTTTTGTGTTTCTCCGGCGTGGGTTGGGTTTTGAGTGGAGGTTGGCTTTTGTGGGCTGTTTGGTTTTGGTTTTTCAGCCTGTGGCTTTGAGGGAGTCTTGGGATAGGTTTCGGACTGTGTTGGGTTTGGTGTTCTTATTTTTTGGTTTGACTGTGTTGAAGAGTAGGCTGGGTTTTCGGTTTAAGTGGGTTCTTGTGGGTGTGTTTGGGGTTTTGGCTGTGCTGTCGCGTGAGTATGTGGGTTTTGTTCTGTTTGTGGCGGTTTTGGGTTATGCTGTTTGGGAGCGTAGGGATATGTTGGTTTCGGCTGTGGCTTTGGTGCCTGCGGTTTTGGTTTTTGTGGCTATGTTTCGTCCTGTTGGGCAGTTTTGGGATTATTTTTCTGTTGGGAATCCGTTTGTTTCTGGGAGTTATTTTTGGATGGTGCAGGATGCTTTTTCGATTTTTCTAGTGTGTTATGTGCCTTTGTTGTTTTTTGTGGTTAGGGGATTTTGGAGGGATGGGTTAGTGGGTTCTGTGGTGGGTTGGCTTTTTTTGGGTTCTTTCAGCTTTGTTGTTAGTCCGTGGTTTGCGGTGCCTGGTTATCAGAGGTGGCTGATGCTGTTGGTTTTTCCGTTTAGTGTCTATGCGGTTCTTGGGTTTGAGCGGTTGCGTTTGTTCAGTGGGCGGCGTTTGTGGGGTTTGGTGTCGGTTCTGTTGGTTTTCATGGTAATTGGGGCTGGGTATTCGTCTGGGGGTTTTTCGTATGTGGGTTTGTTGCCGAATGGTTATGTGGCTGTGGATCTGGTTGAGTCGTCTATTCCATGGGGGCGGGTTGATGATGTGAGGGCTGTTTTAAAGTGGTTGGATCAGAATGCGGTTTCTGGTTCGGCTGTGTTGGTTGAGGAGCGTTTCTATGGGTGGACGTTGCTGTATTTTGAGCGTGCGGATGTGGATGTGAGGGTGGTTCCGTTTGGTGCTGGGGGTTCGCCGTTTTCGGTTTTGGAGGCCGCGTTGGATGGTAATGTTGGTAGGGTTTATTGGGTTTCGTTTAGTGGGTCGGATGCTGACGGTTTCAGTGTGGTTTTTTCGTGGAACGATGTTACTGTGTCTGAGTATGGTCTGGTTGCGGGTTGAGTGAAAATTGCGAGTCATTAACTCTATGCTAGGAAAAAGTAATAATGACCTGTGTTTGAGACCTACGGCTGCGGAGAAAGAAATTTCAAAAGAAGAAGGGGACAAGGAGCTTATGCCTTCTTCTACCATGTTGAAGTGCATTGTGCGGCAGAAGCTGCGTGGACATCGTCGTCAAACTGTTCCTAGCGACGATGACGTCCAGAATGTTGCGGGCTATGGAGGCAGCAGTTTGGATAGTTGCAGTTGTACACGCTGAACTGTGCTGTACTACTACTTCTTCTTTGGTGGTTGTGGGTTGAGTAGGTGGGGTTTGGTTTTGAGGTTTCTGGTTTGGTTGAGGGGGTATTTCTGGGAGAATTGGGGTGCTCCGTTTATTCTTGGGTTTATGGGACTACTAGTGACAGCTGTTGCCTTCCTGATTGTGGGTTTGCCTTGGACTGCTGAGGCTGTTGGTAACGTGGCTTATTTTTCTTTAGTGGCTGGTGTTGTTCTGCAGTTGGTTTGTTTTTGGCGGGGTTCGAAAGTTAGAAATAGGGGTTCCGAAAAAATGGGTGGCGATGGCAGTGATGGTCGCAGTGAAAGTGAGGATGGGCCTGAGAACTGATGAATCGGGTTGAGGTTTCGTTTGTTGTGCCTGCGTATAATGAAGAGGCGTCGATTGAGGATTCTTTGTTTTTGCTTGAGCGGGCTGTGAAGAATGTTGGTCTAAGTTACGAAGTGGTGGTTGTGGATGATGGCAGTTTAGATAAAACGGCTTTGAGGGCTGTGGATTATGCTAGTAAGAATGGGCATGTTAAGGTTGTGACTTATGGTCAGAACGAGGGTAAGGGTTTCGCTGTGAAGACTGGTTTTATGAAGTGCAGTGGGGATGTTGTGGTTTTTGTAGATAGTGATTTGGAGATCGATGTGGGGCAGGTGGGGCGTTATGTTGAGACTTTGCGGCATGGTGATGTTGCTGTTGGTTCGAAGGGTCATCCTGAGTCTGTTGTAGATGTTCCTTTGGTGAGGCGTTTTCTGAGTTTTGGGTATAATGCCTTGGTTCGGCTATTGACTGGTGTGCGGTTGCGGGACACTCAGACTGGCTTAAAGGCTATTCGGCGCAGTGCTTTGGAGTTGATCGTTCCTCGTTTGGCTGTGAAGCGTTATGCTTTTGATGTTGAGCTGTTGGCTGTGGCTAATTTGCTGGGTTTGCGTGTTGTGGAGTTGCCTGTGACTGTGCGGATGCGTGGTTTGTTTAGGTTTCGGGATGTTTGGTG
>Ga0315310_10002936_pt1 | contig 10645 bp, 1 predicted proteins | sample TDP5_MG_FD_203630 | JGI IMG/M metagenome (GOLD analysis project Ga0315310, IMG submission 203630) | Freshwater sediment microbial communities from Lake Towuti, South Sulawesi, Indonesia - TDP5 | ecosystem: Environmental > Aquatic > Freshwater > Lake > Sediment | place: Indonesia: South Sulawesi...
CATAAGTCCAGCGACCTGCCCGAATCGCCTTTTCGAATCGGCGTTGCAGGTTAGGTAGTGGTGATCCGCTGGCAGTTCCTTTGTCACTGCCATCAGCAAGGGCAACGAGAATATCTATTGCGGCAAAGTTCTCGGTCGTAAATGAATAGTGCCTGCCACCATTGTTATCCTTTACTAAATTACCACGGAAGTCCTTCGATTCCACATCATAGAAATATCTGGTCTTTTCGAGTAATCCGGTAAGTGTTATACGATGGTTGAATACATATGGGTAATCGGCAGTGGCAACCAAATTTAGATTGCTTGAATCTGTTCCATAATAGGCCTTGCTATTGCTCCCTTCATTTGTTGACCAGCATACATCAACAGTGAATGCACTGATATTTTCACAGTGGACATTGCTAATCAAAAAGTAATTTGCATCAATCCCTGCCCAGGTTGTTGAGGTATACGGTGGATTATCATCAAGATAAGTAACGGTTAATGTATCACCCTGACATACTGATAATCTGCCATCGCCATGAACTGGTTTACGGAAAAGGAGTGGGATTTCACCTTTGAAGACATAGGAACTTTCCGCAAGCTCAGGACACCACAGGGTTTCAGGTTGAGTTTCCATATACCTGCCAATAATCGTGACCATAACTGAATCCTGAACATTTGCACTACCGCAATTTGTATCCTCAACTCGAATCCGCACCGTATCAATAATAAAGTCATTGGCACGATAGACTGGTTTGTTAATGTCAACAACACCAGCGATTGCACCGGCATTATAGGTGATGACCAGGGCAAAAGGCTGTGGACCTATAGGCACATTTCTGCCTTCAACACGCACAAGCCAGTCGCCAGCTGTAGGTGCATTTACCCTGATACATTCTTCGACATTTATTGAATCTCTATTTGATGGATTGGGGATGGATTGACCACCTGAATATTGATTGCCTCGATAGAAGGTGGAACCGACCTGGGCAGAAAGGTCAAGGTCATTAACAATTTGCTTCAAGACTGCGGGATTACCTGGATAGTCGGTCCAGACTAAGGCAATCTTTAGATTAGCGGCACCAGCAGGCACACTGAAGTGATAATCAGCATATTCACCGGTCAGAACCCCAATCGTATCGTCAACCAATAAGGTCTTTCGTGCATCACCAGCAAAGTATAGGGTGCTATCAAGGTCAACTCGACCCCAGCCAATATTATTATCAGGAACAGTGTATGCGCCGATATTCGGGTCAGCACAATTAATAAGTATCGCCTTGAGCATTGCGGCACTGATATAAGCCCAACCATTTGCATTTATCTTTTTACCAAATGGATACCAGCCTTCCCTTAAATATTGCCGCGCCAATGTACCAGCACCCGCCGCACCTGGAACTGCACAACTTGTTCCTTGCATTGTGCTATACCCATTTGGTGGTGAACTTGAAGAGGTAACAGGCGATGCTGGTGAAAGAATAGTTGGTTTAAATCTACCATCATCGGTCGGACCCCGACTACTGAAACTCATTAATTGGGAATAACCCGCCTCTCTATTTCCAGAGCCGCCGACTGCTATGAGATTCTTTGCTGAGGCTGGTGACCCTACCGTACCTGAACTAGGGCCATCATTACCAACAGGGAATAGAATTAAAAAATCTTTGTGACCCCACATAAATTGGTCAACCTGAAGACACTGTATTGTATATGCACCAGCAGCAGAACTTGCCCAAGAATTCGAACTGATATGTGCCCTTGTCGGCGGATAGTATTTGTTATAAGGTCGAATGTAAACATTATTCAGGTCGGGCCACAACCAAGTTCCACCCGCAGTATCAGAACCTAACTGAAGATGATATAACCTTGACCTTTTTGCTATCCCATCATAGGACGACATTCCTGCTGTCAAGGTATCATCGCCAGTCAGGGTTCCAGCAGTAAATGTGCCATGGAGACTGCCACCAAACGAACAATAAGGTCCTGCTGAATCGTATGCGACAATCGCATTATGGTCAGGATAGTAACCAAAATCTGGTATTGGTGGACTACCTGAGCAATGTGTGTAGTGTTGGGTATATATCCCACCATCAACTAAATTTACAATCTCGTCTTGACCTACAATTCCTTTATCCCATATGTTTCGAACATTTGGTTGACAATCCTGAAGAATCCATTGGATATCTACATTGTTCAATTGAGGTTGAATATAAGGCTCAATCCAGTAAACTTCTTTTATTTTCGCAATTTCATTAACATCTTTTTTGTTTATCATACCCTGAATTATTTTGTTTATCCCATTATTAGAGATTGTAAAATCGTTGCGTTTGGAAGTCGTTTTTACTGTATTCAAAACTTCTGAAATATCTGCATTCATAAATAAGAGGATAGTTACTACATGCTCATCGCCGACCTCGTCAAAGAGCCTTGAGATTTTGTATGCTGGCTGGTATATTCCAACCCAGTTTATTGAAGGACTCGCTCGAATCGCATCTACAACTTCACGATTCTTTAAACCCACAACAAATCCATAAGGTGGAATGACAAAGTGGATTTTTGCACCATTTGTCTTTAACCAATCTTTTTGCATTTCGTAAATCGGACCTGAAAACTGAACAATATAATAACCCGACTCATCATCACGATATTCTATCTTTAGTTCTGCTGGTAAATCTGGTTCTCCATCTTTCATAAGAATTTTTGTGTCAAATGTAATACCATTGGAAAATTCAATCACAGCGGCATCGCCATAGGGGAGAGGGACATACTGCGACTTTGTTTTAGCTGAAATTATTGGAATAATCTCAGAGTGATTTCCGATAATTGATTCTTTAATTGCTGGCTTAGTGGTTATTACAGAATTTGGTATACCCATAGGCTTGTGGACGCCACTGTTTGCTGTAAAGACAGACCATATTAGCAACGACAAAAGTTTCTTCATATTGCCTCCTCGAAGATATTTATAATTATGGTTGTCTGATTTACCCTGTTAGATAATTATTGCCCAAGACCTGATGAATTTTCTCTTACCCCTGATAGTTTTATATCTCACGGGGTAAATCAAGAAAATAGCCCAATAAATTGGGCAACTACATTTAGGAAGAGGACTTTTAGTTATTCGATATTTATAAAAATAGGAGGGGGTCAGATTTAATCTGACCCCCTCCTTATCCATTTACTTCAGGAGTACTGCCTTCTTCGTATCCTGGAACTCATTGGTCGAGAATTGATAGAAGTAGATTCCCGAACTGAGATTGCGACCGGTGTCGTCCTTGCCGTCCCAGACTACAGTGTAGTAACCTGGTCTGCGTTCTTCGTTAACGAGTGTTCGAACCAACTGACCAAGGCAGTTATAGACCTTCAGGCTAACCTTTGTTGTCTGAGGAACTGCAAAGGAGATCTTCACCTGTCTCAATGATGGATTCGGTAGTGGACTATAGAGTGCATACGCAGACGGTGTTGCTGTGCCAAATTCGCTGACGCCGACTGGTTTTATGTCGCCATCAATCACGGTAAAGGTTCTGTAATACCAGGGACCCCAGTTAAGGGCTTTTAGCGTTGCATTATCACGACCACGCACATAGAGTGTGCAGATATTAATAGCAGCCGGTATATAGTTGAATCTAATCGTGCCTGCGACATCCTCTCTTATCTCATCCCAGGAGCCATCAACAACGGTCATTGAATTTACACCGGAGTTTTTACAATACCACTGTGCCGCACCTATCGTGCTAAGCCCGGTCTCAGAATCATTTACAACTGCCGTGAAATTCATCATTGTATCGGTTGCAGTTACAATCTTTGGATTATTAGGCACGACAATGGACTGTGGTAGCACTATTGGACCAAGTAAATCACCACCGGTGCGATTGATTGTGAAGTTTCCGGTTTTTCCTGAACCCTTCAATGATGGATAGACATTTCTATCATTCACTGTGATTCTAACCTGATATTTGAAGTGGTTGTTGATAGTCGTTACATCCCAGTTGTAGGGTGAGGTGAGATTTGCCTGCTTGATAATCAAGAGCCAGGTCTGACCACCATCTGGCGAGTATTCAATCCAGGTGGTGTCAATTGCGGCACCACCATAGGCAGTAGCTGTCCAGGTAATCTGAATTGGACTGGTATTGTAGGTATTGCCAGTAACCGGTGAGGTGATATTTACATCTGGATGGTCATGACCGATGAGATAGATGAAGTGGTCATTCAAGACATTTGGTAAGACCAATGTATCCATCTGGGTCGCTGTGAAGGCATCCATAACTACCCTTGTTCTCTGTCCACCCCAGACACCCTGGCCTGGTGTGCCATGGTTTTGACCCGATTCCCATCTTGCACCGACATAATTACCAGTCGCTGAGTTCCAGCGCCAGCAATATGCAGATGTTCCGCCGGCATCCCAGCCATTTGGAGGGGTTGGAACAGTGATAACGGTATCGCCATCAGCACCAGAACGATGTGGGCTATAAGTTACGCCACCCGTATAGTTTCCGCTTACCGGGTCGCCTGCAATACCATAGATTCGGAATGTGCCGGTTGCAACAATATCGCCCTTATACCTTGCATGGAGGTAGTTTTTGCACCATGCGCTATCGAATGCCATGTTCGGATTGCCACCAGCAGGGTCCCATGCCCACCAGAGAAAGTCATGGGCAGCAAAGGCAATCCTGCCACCACCTTCCTGGTATAGCCTGATTGTATCTTGCTGACTTCTTAAGAATGGCGGATACTCGTCTTCGTTGGGCATGAAGACCGCCTTAAACTGCCGTATTTGACTTACTGGTGGTAGATAACCAGCATGGTCTGATGTTGCCCACCAGACATAGGACCAGCCACCTACCTGAATCGCCTTTTCGAATCGGCGTTGTAGGTCAGGTAGTGCTGAGCCACTGGCAGTTCCTTTATCACTACCATCAGCAAGGGCAACAAGAACATCTATTGCGGCAAAGTTCTCGGTCGAAAATGAATAGTGCCTGCCACCATTGTCATCCTTTACTAAATTACCGCGGAAGTCCTTCGATTCCACATCATAGTAGTATCTGGTCTTTTCGCTTAATCCGGTAAGTGTTATACGATGGTTGAATACATATGGGTAATCGGCAGTGGCAACCAAATTTAGATTGCTTGGATTTGTTCCGTAGTAGACCTTGGTGTTACTTCCTTCATTTGTTGACCAGCATACATCAACAGTGAATGCACTGATATTTTCGCAGTGAACATTTGTAATAACAAAGTAATAGGCATCCGCAGCCGCCCAGGTTGTTGAGGTATAAGAGGGGTTATTGTCAACATAGGTAACGGTGATTGTATCACCCTGCCAGGCTGATATTCTACCATCGCCATGGGTTGCCTTACGGAAGAGCAATGGTATGTCACCTCTGAACACATAGGCAGTTTCAGCCAGTTCCACACATCGGAGGGTCTCGGGCTGGGTCTCTCCATACTTGCTAACGACACTAACCCGGACTGTGTCCCGGATACCAACAACACCATAATTGATATCCTCAACCCGAACCCTGACCGTGTCAACTATGAAGTCATTTACCCTGTAGACTGGTTTGTTAATATCAACGACACCAGCAATTGCCGCCGCATTATAGGTAATGACCAGGGCAAAAGGCTGAGGACCTATTGGGACATTTCTGCCTTCAACACGGACAAGCCAGTCACCGGCGGTAGGTGCATTTACCCTGATGCATTCTTCGACATTGAGCGAATCCCTGCCCGCAGGATTGGCGACTGATTGACCACCAGAATATTGATTACCACGGTAATATGTCGCACCAATATAAGCAGTCAGGTCAAGGTCATTGACAATTTGACGCAGGATTACAGGATTACCATAATAGTCGGTCCAGACCACGGCAATCTTTAAGTTTGCCGCACCAGCCGGCACGCTGAAGTGATAATCAGCCCGCTCACCGGTTAACACGCCAATCGTATCGTCAACCAATAAGGTCTTTCGTGCCTCACCAGCAAAATAAAGCGTGCTATCAAGGTCAATCCTGCCCCAGCCGATATTATTATCAGGAACAACATAAGCACCGATATTCGGGTCAGCACAGTTGACGAGAATTGCCTTCATCATTGCAGCACTTATATAACTCCAGGCAGCACCAGCAACCTTCTTTCCATAAGGATACCAGCCTTCTCTTAAATACTGACGGGCTAAACCAGTAGCTCCAGCAGCACCTGGACAGGACATACTTGTTCCTTGCATTGACCAATAGCTATTCGCTGTTCCACCCTGTGCAGAAACACAAGAACCTGGTGTCATTATTGTTGGTTTATATCTTCCATCATCAGTTGGACCCCGGCTTGAGAATGATAGAATTGTATTTGCCGCGGTTCCATTACCGCACGCACCAACTGATAGGACATTCTTTGCAGCGGCTGGTGAACCCACGGTGTTTGCACTAGGACCACTATTACCATTTGAATAGCAGATCAGGTAGTCTTTATGATTCCACATAAACTGGTCAGCCTCCTGGCACATACCAGTATAGGCACCACCTGTGGCGGCACCCCAGGAGTTGGAGCTTATATATGCACGAATGCCGTTCGATGCATAGTATTTGTTATAAGAACGGTCATAGAGCTCATTTAAGCCATAGGTATAGATAGCGTTCGTGGTACTGCCACAATCATTATGGTATATCCTTGCCATCTTGGCAATGCCATCCCGAGCATCGGTTCCGAGCGTTGTGTCATTGCCAGCTATGGTTCCTGCAGTATGTGTTCCATGCCATGAAGCACCAGCGGCATCGCCCCATACAATGCTGGTTGCCGCACCTGAATCATAGGCAACAATCTTATTATGTGTTGGATAGACACCCCAGGTGGTAATTGCCGCACTGCCGGCACGCATCGCATAATGTGAGGTATAGATTCCTGAGTCACAGTGATTGATAATCTCACCCTGACCAGCAATCCCTTTTGCCCAGATATTCCGTACATCCTGTTGCCAGTCCTGAACGACCCACTGGTATAGGTTATTACAAGTCCTCGGTTGGATATATGGTTCAATCCAGTAGATGCCCTTTATGCGCGCAAGTTCATTCAGTTTACTTTTATTCACCACACCTTGAATCTTTTTGTTTATTCCGTTATCAGAGATTGCAAACTCACTACGCTTGGTTATTGCCTTAACATCATTAAGAACTGTTGAGATATCGGAATCCAAGAATAAGAGGATTGTTACTACATGCTCATCGCTAACCTCATCAAAGAGCCTTGAGATTTTGTATGCAGGTTGGTATATTCCAACCCAGTTGACTGCAGGATTGGCGCGAATCGCATCTACACCCTCTCGGTTCTTTAAAGAGACGACAAAGCCATAACGGGGTAGATAGAAGTGGATTTTGGCACCATTTGTCTTTAACCAATCTTTTTGTGTTTCGTAAATCGGTCCAGCAAACTGCACAATGTAATAGCCATATTCTTCGTCTTGATAAGAAATCTTTAAATCACCCGGTAAATCAGGTTCACCGCCTTTGCCAAGATACCTTGTGTCAAAGGATGTCCCATTGGAAAACTCAATCTTTGTTGCATCGCCATATCGTTCTGGAGAAAAGTAGGATTTGGTTATAGACGAGATTATTGGAATGACATCTGAACGGTCTTCGTTGTCAGGTTCAGGAACCACAACCTTTGGCGCCGTCACTGGTAAAGAGGTGCCTGCATTTCTTTGCACCCCTTTGCTTGCCGCAAAAACAAGGCAAACCAATAATAACAACGGCAAGACCTTCTTCATTTTGTTCCTCCTTTCTTTTTGGCTTATGCCAAAGTAGCTTATTCAAAAATTCTTCCGGGTGAACACAAACCACGACACGAATTCACATAGATATTACTTATCTTATCCATGTCACCCTATTTCCGTGTCTCCCAATTATTTATTTAATGCCATCACCTCCTTTTTTTGTGCTCGATAACTAAAACTAATTTAAACCCTATAAATTTGTTTATCAACCTTTATTTCATCGGGTGAGGACGCCTGAGGCGTCCTCACCCAAAACTATCTAATCTTTATCTTGTGTGGACGAGTTTTCTTACCAGTGAACCGTGTTCGGTCTCAAGATAGTAGAAGTAGACACCATTGGCAATTATTGAGCCATCAGCGGTTTTGCCAGCCCATTCAATTGTCTTCACACCGGGTTCCTCAACCCTATCAACCAAGGTTGTGACCAAACGTCCAGCGATGTCATAGAGATTCAATTTTACCTTCATCTTGACCGGTATCGAGTAGCTAATCTTCACCTTAGAGACGAATGGATTGGGAATGCTCGGTGCAAGGGTTATGCCATTCATAGGATTTACCCGGGTTTCGCCGATGCCGCTTCCTGGTATACCATGGAATCCGAGGATTTTAACAATTGCACGATCAGGGTTCTGGGCAAGCGTTATCCAGTAATTGCCGTCCCTCGGGTCATATTCCACACCACGGGCATTCCAGCCAGGGAAGAAGACCTTATTGAGAACCGCTAAGTCACTGCGACGGAGTTCATAAAGACCTACAGAGTCTATCGCAGTGCCACCGGTATTGAACCAGGTATAGACAAGCAAGAGCGATGTATCTGGCGCTGGAGGGGTGCTCAAGTCACCATAAGGGTCTATGGCAAGACAGCGTGGACCAACATTTCCCTGGAGCGGAATAGGCATCTGCACAACATTACCACCCAGGGTATCACACCGGTAGATATACTGTGGGAATGTATTCTGGGCAGTCCTTCGGTCAGAGAGGTAGAGCAGTCTTTGCGGTTCAAGCCAGGCAAGACCGGCTGGATAGTCACTGGCAGGATTGGCAAATTCTCTTAGCACGGTTCCGCTGGTATTTATCTTGAAGATTCTATGACCACTCGGATATGCCTGGGCCCAGTCTGCGGCGAGCCAGAAGGTGTTATCATACTGGCAATACTTGATGTCCGCAGGGAATGTATCAGGGACCGTGATGTTTCCCAAGTAAGTGGCATTGCTATCAGAGGTATAATAATTGACCCTTCGCTCGTAGGCATTGCATACATAGAGTCGATCAGCAACCCTATTATAGCCAGCACCATATAAGAAGTGGGTATCGCCCGGGGCAACCTGAACCTGCTTTGGACCCCAGATAATATAGACACCGCTTACACCAACCATTAATTCAAATTCTATATCCTGGACATATCCACCAGTACCGGTTAAATGCAAGATAAATGGAATTACTGTTCCTGGAGGTGTTGTGGATGAGGCAGTAAATCTGAAACGGGAAGTGCCATTATTACCAGTGCCACCACCGGTTGGCAGATTACCGAAGTTGCCAATCGTGTCAAGAAGGGTGATATAAGAGTTTGCACATCTCAATGTTCCAACGCAACTGGTGACCGCTACATTGGAAAGGTTTCGAATTGTATCGGTGAGATAGACAGTTTCACCAGGTTCAAGGCGTCCATTGAAATTAGCAGGTGGCGGGTCGTATATTGACTGTCCAACCAGATGGAGAACAGGTGTGGTCGTTGGTCCAAGACCACCACTCACGACAACCGAATATGCCTGTCTTGTCCCAGAAGGCACATTCGTTCCAGTTACCCTGATGGTCCAGGTTCCGAATTCGGGCACATTGCGCCGCACATTCTCCTCAACATTACGAGTATCTGTGCCAGCAGGATTTACGACTGACTGACCACCAGAATACTGGTTGCCATTGTAGTAATTGCTATTCGGACCTGTTACACGAAGGTCGAGATTATTGATAATTGCAGGATTCGCACCAGTAGCGGCAAAATAATCGGTATAGCAAACAGTAATCTTTAGTGGTTCTGATTGGTCATTAACCGTAACCTGGTATTCTCTGAATTGACCGGTGGAAACACCCAGCGTATCATCCCAGACCGCAAGCTTTCTTACATCCCTGTTAAAATAGAGGACATCATCCAGACAGACCCGGCCCCAACCAGTATTATTGTCAGGAATCGTTGAGCCTTGAACCTGTGGATGGCCACTATTTACGATACATGCCTTTACCAATGCGGCGCTGATATAACTCCATTGATTCGCAACTGTTGAATCACCAGTTGGATAGAATCCCTTGGCAAAGTAGTTTCTTACCAGTGCGCCATTACCCGCAATACAGGGTGTTGCCATACTGGTTCCCTGGTAGTAACCATAACTGTTATTATTTGGTCCGAGCGAAGATTTCAAGGCAGCACCTGGTGCACCGACCGTAGGTTTATATCTTGTATCATTACAGGGACCACGGCTTGAGAATCCTGCAACGACCGCGGCACCAGTGGAATTTCCTAATGCACCACAACTAAGGATATCTTTTGCCGTGGCTGGTGGCATTACAGTTCCTGGGTTAGGACCACTGTTTCCATTAGCAAAACAGATAAGAAACTCTTTGTAGTTCCACATAAACTGGTCGGTCTGACTAGAATAGGTATTATAGGTTCCAGCACCTGCTGTATTACCCCAGGAATGGGATGAGATTCTTGCGGCACCTGCTGAATTGCCCGTATATGCAGGCATGAATAGATTGGCTAAGGTAGCGGGAACTGATAAACCACTACCAGTTCCAATATCGCAGAAGAACATCTTTGCCTTAATTGGCATACCATCATTCGGCGATGTGCCACCAACATAAGAGTCATCACCGCAGATTGTTCCTGCAGTATGTGTGCCATGCCAGGAATCA
>Ga0315310_10002937_pt1 | contig 10640 bp, 9 predicted proteins | sample TDP5_MG_FD_203630 | JGI IMG/M metagenome (GOLD analysis project Ga0315310, IMG submission 203630) | Freshwater sediment microbial communities from Lake Towuti, South Sulawesi, Indonesia - TDP5 | ecosystem: Environmental > Aquatic > Freshwater > Lake > Sediment | place: Indonesia: South Sulawesi...
AGCATACGAAACTGTCTAGGCCGAAACACGAAAATTAATAGTTCAACAAGTATGAAAATATAGTGATAGAGGTGTTCAACGTGACAATGGACTTTGCCGTAATCACGGCGACTGGAAGAGATAGGCCCGGACTGATTGCGCAAATAACAGGCGCCGTAGCCCGCGCAAACGTAAACATTGTTGACATCGAAGCCTTTAGCATGAGGGGGCTCTTTGCCATTTTCATGATAGTGGACTGTCGCGCCACCGTGGTACCCGTTGAATCCCTTAAAGCTCAGTTGATTGGCATCGGAAGCAAGATAGGCTTAGACTTAACCATGGAACCATACGTTGCTGGAAGACGCAAGGGCGAAAAGAAACTTGCGTTACTCACAACCATTGGAAAGGATAAACCGGGCATCGTCGCGAAGGTTTCAAGATTTCTATCTGAGAAAAAGGCGAACATAGAGAGGATAAGGATGATCGCTTCCGGAGAGTTAAACGTCATGGAGATATCGGCAGACCTCAGCGACCTTCCACCCAACATGGACGACTTCAGAAGTGAGCTTGAAGACGCGTGTACCGAGGTTGGACAAGATGTGGTCGTTCAGACAGAGGACGTGTTTCAGAGACCAAAGAGACTGATAGTCTTTGATGTTGACAGCACGTTAATCGATGTCGAAGTGATCGATGAACTAGCTAAGGCTGCTGGAGTGGGTGAAAAGGTGAGGGAAATCACGCGAAAAGCGATGAGGGGTGAAATCGATTTCAAACAAGCCCTCAGGGACCGTGCAAGGTTGTTAAAGGGCTTGATGGTGAACGATCTCAAAGCCATAGCGGAGAACTTGGAAATCACGCCGGGCGCAGAAGAACTGATAAGCACGCTCAAGACGTTAGGGTTCAAGGTTGCCTTAGTCTCTGGAGGTTTCAAGTACTTTGTTGACAAGATTAAGGAGAGGCTTGGCATTGACTACGCCTTTGCCAACAAACTCGTGACAAGAGAGGGTAAGTTAACGGGCGAAGTGGAGGAACCTATAATCGATGATAAGCGGAAAGGTGAGATAATCCGGCAGTTGGCTAGAAGAGAAAACTTGTTGCTGGAGGAAATCGTTGCGGTTGGAGACGGTGCCAACGACCGATTCATGCTGGAAAGTTCAGGCTTAGGAATAGCGCTCAACCCTAAAAACATCCTTAAAAAGGTGGCTGACGGCGTAGTAACAAAAGAAAACCTAACAGGTATACTCTACTGCCTAGGCGCTCCAGAAAAGAAACTCAGGGAAGTCACATCTCCAGAATCCATTTAAACAGTAAGATCTCAATTACTAGAGTAAATGCCTCTTACTCCGTTTCATCTGGGTCCAGCACTTGCTCTTGCACTAGTTCTAATATGGTTTGTGGATTTGCCAGCACTTCTGCTTGGTAGCGTTGCACCTGATATAGAGGCTGCAGCAGCAATGATGTGGTTTCGTGATTGGCCTTTCCCAATACATGGTTTCCTGCATTCCTTCGTTGGCGGTACGTTACTCTCGCTAGTTTTGTCGGCAGCGATTTTTCCCATAAGGAAACATTTAGAGACGCCACTGCGTTTTCTGAAGCTAGACCAAAAGCGTTCTTTTCCAAGAATTTTTGCAGGAGCATTGATCGGCGTTTATTCACACATCCTCTTGGACGCCCCTCTTTACACCGACATAAAGCCATTTTGGCCACTTGACTTGAACCCTTTTCTCAGCGAAGGCATGTCCCGAGGCTTTGAGATATATGGCTTCTGCGTGACTAGCCTTATTGTTGCCTTTGCTATTTACCTAGTTATTTTGTGCCTCAAACTAGTGTTGCGACACAAGTATTTGAATAAGCGTGGGGTCATCATCCTTTCCTTCTTTATCTGCCTTGCCTTGATAATTGGAGGACTAACATGTTGGATACTTGTGACTTCATCGACACAGAAAAAGCCTGAGCTTAGTTGGTATGTTGAAAGGCTTGAAGAAGAGGGTTATGTCATTGAGGGACGTCCTTTGACAGAGGTTCATGTGGACAATGTGCTTGAGGTGCATTGGTTCAGTGATTTTCGTGGCATTGCGAGACAGAAGAATGTATCCTACGTGTACATTGACCGAGAAATAGGAGCTCTCTATTTCCTAAGTGAAACAGGTGGGGGCGAAAGAGAGGTATTTGTCTTTTATTATGACAGAGAAGATTAAGTGTTTCGAATGACCTTAAGAGAAGAGGTTATGAGGGCCCAACCTACAACCTGCCTGCAACTAGGAAGGGACAACTATATGCAGAATTTTGCGGTCTCTGGACCTCAACACACCAGACCGCCAAGAGCTATTTAGTTACAACGAATAAAGACATGAACATTTCTCCCCTTTCTAAAAATCCAAAACCACCTTTCCTCGCAGACACCTCATCAAAACGTTTCACATTGTCTCGTTCAATTAGAGGAGAGCAGATTGTAAACGGAACAGGATCTTTCGTGTGCGTTCTAACACTTACTGGGGTGGCGTGGTCAGGCAGAACAGCGATGGCACACTCTTTATGTAAACCCCTCAACAGTCTTCCAATCAACCTTCTGTCCAAATCCTCTATCGTCCTGATTTTTTGTTCGTAGTCCCCATAATGACCAGCCTCGTCTGGAGCTTCCACGTGAATCAAAACCAAGTCATGTTTTTCCAAGGCTTCAAGCGCATAATCAGCCTTGCCCTCATAATTCGTATCATAAAATCCAGTGGCGCCTGGAACGTTGATGACTTCCATTCCAGCATAGATTCCTATGCCCTTAACCACATCAACCGCAGATATGACAGCCCCGCTTATACCATATTTTTCCCGCAGTGTTGGCATGCTCGGTTTCTTACCCTGACCCCAAGGCCAGATCATGTTTCCGGGCCTTTTGCCAACAGCAACTCTCTTAACGTTCACCGGGTGACCTTCTAAAATCCCCTTTGAATCAGAAATCATCCTGCTTAATTTGGCAACTGTGAACTCAGCCGCTGGCGTTTTAGCTTTCGGTAGGATCTCAGATATTTTGACGCCTAAAGCGTCATGGGGTGGTGTGCACAAGATTTCGTCTGAGTATGGTCCTTTCCTGAGGACCAGCAGATTTCTGTAGTTGACGCCAGGGTGAAAATCTATTTCGTTTGGTTTCCCGAAGTTTTGTTCTACACACTTCATCAGTTCCCGGGCTTCATCGCTTGTTATGTGACCCGCAGAATAGTCCATTAAAAAACCGTTTTCTTCTGTAATCAGGTTGCACCTAAATGCAATGTCTTTTTTGCCTAGGTGAATTCCTCTAGTGGCTGCTTCAAGGGGACCTCTGCCCGTGTACCATCTTTTAGGGTCATATCCTAGAATGGAAAGGTTTGCGATGTCAGAACCAGGCCCAACATCTTCTGGGATCGTCCTTAACATGCCGCTGCGTCCTCTAAATGCAAGTTCGTCCATGTTCGGTTTGTTAGCCACTTGCAAGGGAGTTTTTCCATTCAAGGCTTCAACTGGATAGTCGGCCATTCCGTCACCGATTATGAGCAGATACTTCATGTGGTCACCAGGAAGTCTCTTCAGAAACTTGTTTGGGAACAGAGACTTTTAACCATACTTTTGTGCATACTTGACTGTTTCTTCTATGCTCTGAAACCCGTACTTGATTTCCTTAAACCTCTGTCTCAAAGCGATTGTGTTCTCTCTAACGTCGGAAGGTGCCCTCTTCCCCTTTATCACGTCTACCATTAGGTCGCACAGTTGTTTGATGTCGTTCTCATTGAACCCTCTTCTGGTTACGTCTTGGAAACCAATTCTTAGTCCTGAAGGGTTCTTCTTGTCCTTCGGGTTGTCGTAGGGCAGTAGGTTCTTGTTAACAATGATGTTGGCCTCTTCAAGGTCTTCAGCTACCTTTTTCCCTCCACCATATTCCCGAATGTCCACCGCGATCTGATGTGATCTTGTGAAACCCTTCTTTTCTCCTAGCACCTTTATCCCATTTTCAAACAGGCACTCCCCTGCAACCTGAGCGTTTTTGACTGTTTGCCTTGCGAGTTCCTTGCCAAACACTTTCATTTCTAGCGCAGTCAGTCCAATAGCGGGCAGCCTTGCAAGGTGAGTGTTGGATGTGGTTAGAGGAAAAATTGAGTGTTGAACACTTTCTATTCCCACCTTCGTCCTTTCGTCCCCTGAGTTTGCTAGAACCACGCCGCCCTGAGGCCCTGGAAATGTTTTATGCGTTGAAGCAGTTATGAAATCCGCGCCTTCCCTGAGTGGGTCTTGAAACTGCCCGCCAGCTATTAGCCCTAGGACGTGGGCGGCGTCGTAGACAACGTAGGCGTCAACATCTCTTGCAGCTTCCTTCAGCTCCTTTAATGGGTGGGGAAACAGAAACAGGCTTCCTCCAAACGTTACTATTCCCGGCTTTGTCTTTCTTATGATTGCCGCAGACTTGTCGGGGTCAATGTTCATCTCTTTTATGTCGTAGGCGTGATCAATTGTTTGCAAACCCATAACCTTTCCAGCGAGACCAGTGTAGTCGTGGGAGATGTGGGCTCCACAGCTGAGGGGCGCAACAACCATCTTCTTGTTTTTGGTTGCAGCAGAGAGTCCGCTGAAAGTGGCTAAGTTTGCGTGAGTGCCAGAAACGAGTCTCACGTCAATCCAGTTGCAACCGAACAGGTCTTTCGTAAGGTCGGCTGAGCGGTTCTCGATTTTTGTGATGTACCTCTGTCCCTGATAGTAGCGTAACTTGACGTGTCCTTCTAAGTCGTTCTCTCCCTCAGCGTACCTAGACTCTAGGTCCTGAGACAGTCTCAGTATTTCCCTCACCGCAGGAGATTTCAGTCCCTCGCTTGCTATCAGGTTTATACACTCTGCATCTCTGTATGTTTCATGTGCTCTGCTTGCCTCAACGAGTTCCAGAGCTGCTTCGAAAAAGCCTTGTTTCATGGGTTTATCCCAACCGTGCAGTTGGTGATTTAGAATCTAAAGATCGCTTTATCTCTTTCGCATACCTAAGGATTTTTGTACTATTAGTGCAGTGTGGATAAGAAATAGTTGGGTATGGGAGGAGGGAAGACCTTCTTTGAGGGGAAAACCTTCTTATTGGCGTTCTTTTCTAACGTTTGAGGAAAAGACATGTACGCTCAGATATCGAATTCCGACTTACCTCAAGAGGAAGAAGACAAAGTACGTTCTCTATTGGAAGAGTTCGAGAGTGCATTCAGGGAGAATGTAAACTCGAAGAAATTGAACCCAAACCTTTTCCCCATGTTCAGATTTCATCATACCTTCATTGGAGTTGATGCCTCAGGAGTTCATCTGGTCTACACGACAGAAGGAATCTCCTCTCCTGTTGGTGCCTTAACTATACGGGATTTGAGGAGTCAGGGTATATTAACTCAGGAACAGGTCTGCAATGCTTGTGTGAACGAACTAGGATTCAAAGACATCAACTATTTCTCTTTCCCCGTTGGACTGTTAGACATTGATGAGAAGTCAAAAAAGCTCTTCCTACAACAAGCTTCCAAGCAATTCATTGAAACTCAGATGCGTCAAATTGCTGGTATCGAGAAGCTGGGCTTAACAGAGGCTTTCCGTTATCTTCAAAATGCTCGGCAAAGGTTTTACACAAGAACCCCAGAAGGTTTTTCCAACTGTAAGACTGATTGCCGAAATGCTATACTTTCTGCGTTGTCCTCACTTTCAGGTACTGATGATGTTCGAAAGGCTGTTAAAATACTTGGAAAGAAGGGCATCATGGGAGGAAAAGAGGAAGAACTGATAATGGCATTTGAAAACCTTTTAGCTAAGATGAAGTATGTGTTGTCCAAGAAGGGCCCTCATCCACCAATGGCAGCTGAGGAAGAGGATGCTGAGCTTGCCTTGGATATCGCGCAAGCCTTACTTACGTACGTAGCCAAGAGGGCACTTCGGATTAGATGAAAATTGGAGTGCGTTTTCCAAATATGATGTTTCCTCCAAAATTCTGTTAGGGAGAGTGCCAATCTTTGATCATGTTTTTCGGTGCGCTGGATTTTTCTTTCCCATATCGAAGGTAGGGCTTCGCTAGGTGTCTCTGGGACCTGGGAGACGTTATGTAGAGCTTTCTCTCGAGAGAACGCTTGCCTTCAACTGCCATCTTTCCCAGCCTTGAGGAGCGAAAGCCGCACTTCTCACATCTGAACCCCTTATTCTTTCCCATGGACTTCATTCGCTTGCCGCACTGAGGACACATGGGGTTCTGAAAATCAATTTGGGAAGCCAACTTCAGGACTCGCATTTTTTCAAGGTTTATGGTGACTGGGTGTTTCGGCGAAGCGGGACGGACACCCCCATGAACTTCAACCTGGTCTCCTTTGATCAGCTTTTTCGCGGCTTCTCGTAGGGTTCCCGTTGGTTCGTAGGCTGCACAGTCTATTTGTCCGGTTTTGTCTTTGATGGAGAAGATGACGTGTCTTCCCGGAATCATCCAAGGTTCTCTAACCACAACTCCACGAACGATCACGGGGTTGAAGGGCTCTATCCCACGGATGGAGCTGACTTTTCTCAGATGGGCGTCGGTTCCATGGTTGGTGCGGAAGATGACCCAACGCTCGATTGGCTCTTGAGACCGAACAATCTCGTGGGCTTGTTTGACCACCTCTGGTTTTTCTCCTCGAATGCCGTACAGGACTGGATCTGGTCCCCTAGGGGCGATGAGGACTCGTCGTTTCTCAGGGTCAATGTTGTTGAAGGTGAGGGGCGAAGTTTTCTCGTTCATCTCAAAAACAGAAGAGGCCTCAACTCTTCTGGGTGTTCCGCGGTTTTGGGGTGTTCGATAGGCTATGACCTCGAAGGTGTGATCGCCCTCTAGGGTTTCGCCGATGGCGGCTAAGCCTCCGATAATGCCTCTTCCCTTCTTGAAGCCTACAGCCTCTGCCCCGAACTTCTTTATGAGCTTGAGGGCGGTCTCCATCTTTACGATGCCCTGTATGGCTTCTTTGGCAAAGGTTTTGAGTTCGATAGGTATGTGGTTGTGAAGGAGGAAGACAGCGCCTGGCTCAGTGCCAGCGTAGTCTAGGTCAGAGTTTTTCTCGACAGTGTCGATCACCGTTTCCTTGATTTCTTCTGTGAGGTTCTTATCACATCGGATTCTCAGGCATAGAGCGCCGTTCCCACGGGTTTTCCATGGAACATTGGGGTTGAGCCTAATGAGGTTTGGGTAGTCTATGAAGGAAGCGCCTAGCTTACTCAGTTTTTCCACGAGGAGGGCGGCTATGTAGGTGGTGCATCCCATTCTGGTGGAGTCGGTGTCGTCGGACCCGATGTGCATCGTGATCATGGTGTTAGCTCAACCAAATCATGAAACGTATCGTGAGAATAAGAACTTTCACCCACTGAGTGAATGGGCGAAAACTTGTTTCAGCGACCCTTCCCGTATAGAGTAGAAAATAGCTCGTATACATAACGAAGCCTTTTTCAGGGACACAGTGGAGGATAGGCAGTTATGCTATAGATGTGTTGTTGTCTTGTCGAGAGGTGGAGGGGCGGTTGGTGTTGGTGGCTTTCTCTTCTTCCGGAAGTAGATTGCTCCAGCCAGTGCTGCGATTCCTGCAGCTACTATTGTCCAGAACCACCACCGCATCCAGAGGGGGGTGGGACGCCATGTGGGAGTCCAAGGGCTCATGAGGGGATGGTTGTCGCGATTCTCCTCATCAATCACGTATGGTGAGTTTCCGATGCCGTCTCCATCGTGGTCTACGCCTTCATAGTCGCTCCAGTAGTTTCCCTCCCCACCATGGTCCCAAAAGTTCGTTGAAACAAAATTCCACACTTGACTTTTGTTATCGATGAAGTTATCGATGAAGTTGTTGTGATAAATTGTGTTGTTTTCGCATGAGCTGAGGGCAATTCCGTACCCGTGAATTGTGATATTGTTACCAAAGTAGATTCCATACCCGTTGTTTGTGACGTTGTTGCCAGCAAGGACATTGTTGCTGGAGGCGTGAAGGCCTATTCCTGTTCCGTTGTTTGAGGAGACGGTGTTACCAGTAAGGACGTTATCGCTGGAAGCCTGAAAGCTTATTCCTATCTCGTTGTTTGAGGAGACTATGTTACCAGCAAGTACGTTATCGCTGGAAACGCTGAGGTCTATTCCTATCCGGTTGTTTGAGACGATGTTACCGACAAGGGTGTTATTGCAGGAACCGCCAAAAAAGACTCCTATATAGTTGTTTGAGGAGACGAGGTTACCAGCGAGAGTGTTATTGGAGCCGGCGAGTGAGAGTGAGATTCCATACCCGTTGTTTGAGGAGACGAGGTTACCATTAAGCACGTTGTTGCTGGAAACGTCGATGAAGTAGATTCCATTCCCGTTGTTTGTGACGTTGTTACCAGTAAGGACGTTGTTGTTCGAATAGAAAAGCTCAATTCCAGCCCAGTTGTTTTTCATGATGTTGTGGCTTATGTTGTTGCCGCTTGAGTAGTCTAGGCGGATACCTGAATCAGGTAGTCCACTGTTTTGCGCAGTGAACCTTGTGATTTTGACGTTGTTAGCTGTTACCTTAATCACGGTTCCCGTGCCGTTCCCATCAACAATTGTACGGCGCTCATTCTCTCCAATGAGCGCCACCGACTTGTTCACAACCACGTGCTCGTAGTACGTTCCCGCCCTCACAAGAATTGTGTCTCCATCAGTGGCGTTGCCTATAGCCCACTGAATCCTCGTATAGTCGTCTGGAACCACAATTTCCCCAGGACGAGCCTCAACAGATATTGGAAAACTTGAAACCACTACCATTGACAATAAAAGCACAGATACAAAAGTTAAAAAAACAATCTTCTTCAATTCAACCAACACACCAAGTGAAGGAATAAAGTAGCATGAAATGTGAAGAAAAAGAAGGTGGTGGTTAAGTTCCCTCAACCACAATCATGGTTAGGGAGGACCTCACCTTGTTCAGCCGTCGAATGTTCCAAGTCACAATGTCCTTGAGTTTATCCATACTCTTAGCCTTAATCTTTGCCACGATGTCGTAGACGCCGTAGACGATGTAGGCTTCCTCCACGCCCTCAACGCCCTTAAGGGAACCTAGAACGTCTTCCTCCGAGCCAATTTCAGCGTTAATCAACACAAAGGCTAAAGGCATAAATGTCTCCTCCTTCACTTAATGATTACTCTGACGCCCTAAATAATTTTCTATACTCGATTCTCCGCATCTAGGTTGTCTCGTCTATTTCCGCATGCGATAGATGTGTGTTTCGTCAAGAACGACGCCTATCATGCCTCTCCAGAGTCGCTATTCCCATCCATTGAAGGGCGACATATCCCACAAATATTCTGAGCCACACAGTCAAAATCCTTGTCAGCACAGTTGCGGCCCCGCTGGTGCCCGCTGGGATGCCGAGTAACGAGTAGAGACTGGTCATTGCCACATCCGTCACTCCAACTTCCCCAGGTATGCCGACGGGAATTGTCTGTATAGCGCCGACGATCGTGTAAACAATTAGCACCACGCTAAGGGAAACTGGAAAACCTAGAGAAAACAGAACAAAAAAGGGAATCGATAAGTCGAGAATGAACGCTACTGCAGAGAAAAGGATCGGGGCTAAAAGGTTCTTCGGTCTCTCAGCCAGAATGCGGATCCCCCGATGGAAGGCTGTCAGCGTCTCCTCTAATTCAAGTTTGAAGCGAGACAGTTGCCAGCGTCCTCTGGAGACGAAGGAAAGAAAGCGCACGATTAATGCTGCTATCTTCAGGGTTACTCGTGGTTTCAAAGACATGTAACACATCATGAAGAGCGCAACGATGGTGGAGGCAGCCACAAAGAGCATCAGGTTCACGACGAGTTGAGATGTCTCGTACCAGAGAAAGAGAAGGGTTGAACCGATAACTATGCCAAAAAGCATTGTAGCCATTGTTAGAATTCGGTGACTCACGACCGACGCTGCCACCTTTCCCATATCTTCCCCTGAATTCTTGGACATCAAGTAGACCTTGGAAACTTCACCACTAAAGGACTCTGCCGGAATCACCAAATCAACAAAGCTACCCACCCAAACGAAGGAGAAGGTCTTCACAAATGCGCTTTTTATCTGCAGAAGCCCGAGAATGTGCTGCCAAGTCAATGCATAGAATACTGCGCTCGAAAGGAGCGCCAAGATAGCCAACGAGTAGTAAACAGGATCCGTCTTCCTGGCAGCTTCAACAAGTTCCGCAACTCCGACGAAGAAAATAAGATAGATGATAAAAATTGCCAGTCCGAAAAGCAGAAACAACATTCTCCTTTTCGTGAGTATGTTCTTCTTAGAGGTCAGCAAGAGAGACACCAAATGTTGATTGATACTAAAAACACTAGCCGATCATCATCACTTAAAAACCTTTGGTGACAATTTAGCCCGCGTACGCATTTTTTCTTTCAAGAACATTGTTTCACAAGTGAGAAATACCACTTATTGCAATACATATAGGTGGAAAGTCAAAGGAGAGTAAAGAGATGAAAAGGAAGGCAATATCGGGAATAGAGCTGATATTGCTTCTCATAGGCATGTTAACATTAGCATCGAAGATCGAGATAGTTTCCGCTGTTCAGTATCCAGCCATCTACATAGACCCAGCGACCACCGTGGACCCGAAACTAACACCTGGCAACACCTACACAATCTCAATAAAAACAAACTATACTGGAGACGACATCCAC
>Ga0315310_10002938_pt1 | contig 10640 bp, 11 predicted proteins | sample TDP5_MG_FD_203630 | JGI IMG/M metagenome (GOLD analysis project Ga0315310, IMG submission 203630) | Freshwater sediment microbial communities from Lake Towuti, South Sulawesi, Indonesia - TDP5 | ecosystem: Environmental > Aquatic > Freshwater > Lake > Sediment | place: Indonesia: South Sulawesi...
TGTTCACGCCAAGCCACGGAGTTCACCAAAAACCTGAAACAAAAAAGGAGCTCGGTCTTCAGGAAAGCAAATTGACAATCAAGGGAAGCCTGTGGGAAAAAAGTTTCTTGCCTTATAGAAGCCCGTTCCAATACAGCATAGGGGTTCTTAAAGGCTTCCTAAACGGCTTTAACGTCGTAATCTTTTATGGGTTGAATAAGGTTACTCAGAAAATTTTGGATGACGAAATGGTGTACAGGATTGGTCAAATCGAAGATAAGGCTCTTCTCTTGGCCAGGGGACTTTCGGGCTACATAGAGAATTTGAAAGAGTTGAAGCAGCATCCCCCTGACATCATTCACTCTCATGATTACCATGCATTACCAGCCGCGGTCTTGGCAAAACAAAAACTTGAAACCCGCAACCAGAAAACGGCTTTGGTTCTAACCATACATCTCCTAAGCGAAAAAAAGGTTTCGTGGAACTTCTTGGGCGAAAGTTGGTGTGGGATAAAAAACCAGATACACCCTGTTTACTTGTACGGAAAAAGGGTTGAGTTATCCCATGAACAACTTTTGAAAAGGGCAAAGTTTCGGTTAGAGGCTTTCGGAGCCATGGAGGCCCATGTCCTCACAAGTGTAAGCCAAAACTACTTGAATGACGAAGTCCTAAGGCGAATAGGACCAGGCTCTGAAGATAAATCGGCTTACCACTGGAACGGTTGCGACTGGAATTCGGAAACGATGCTCAAAGAAAACATCGCGAGATTCGGCGACGACATCAAGAAAACATTACGGGTAAGTGAAATCAGGAGATATGACCTCAGAAAATATTTCCTAACAAAAGCCATAGGAAATCTCAGACCAGAAGAGCCAATTCTGGAGGAAGGCAGAGTTAAAGAAATCGTGAATAGCCTCAAAGATAAGCCCTTCCGTGAGAGTGGCAAAGTTGAAACCTTCGCTGAAGATGGCCCCATGGTCTTAATGACTGGAAGACTGGCGAAACAGAAAGGCATCGATGTTCTGTTTAGTGCCATACCTCATGTTGTGAACCAGATTCCCAAGGCAAAGTTTGTTCTGTTACTGTTACCAACGGAAGAGGAAATAGACCTGATCGAAAGATTCGCCAAACTGACAAGCAAACACTCCACTTCTGTAAGGATAGTCTTTGGCAAAGCCCCAAGCATCTACAGCCTTGCACATTTAGCTTCGGACATTTTTGTCTGCCCCAGCAAATGGGAACCTTTCGGCATAATGGCCCTTGAAGCCATGGCAACCGGAAACCCCGTAGTTGCCACTAAGGTCGGCGGCCTAAAAGAAATAATCATAGATGCAAATCAAGATTTGGAAAACGCCACAGGGATTCTTGTTCCAAAAAATGACTACAAAAGCCTAGCAGAAAACATTTCTTCCTTCTTGGCAATCACAATGATTTCAGAAATTCTTCAAAAAGAAAACAAAGTAGACCGGAAAACAGTAAGGGAAACAACGGGGGCTATGCCTAACGAGGTTCTTAAGAAAGCTGTGGTTAAACAACCTTCTTACGGGCTTAAACTGAGAGAGAATGCTATTCGACGAGTTGAAAACACCTTCCGCTGGAGCAAAGTAATAGACATGACAATAAACGCCTATGAAAAAGCTGCCAATATAGCGACTCTCCTCTAATGTAGTAGATTCATTATGTGGGGCGTTATCGAAACGATTATAAGAATACGCATGGTTTTTGTGGTAGTGAATTAATTAACATAAAAGCCCGTTTTTGGAAGTGAGGCAACTGCCTCAAACACAAGAAAACAACGCCTTCGCGGTGCTACAGGTGCACAAGTGCATTAGTTTAACGACTTTTCGCAAAAGCGGCAAGCCCGTGTCAACCCCAGTAGAGTTCGCTGTTGAAAGTGGCAAATTGTACGTGTCGACTAGAGCAAAATCAGGAAAAGTCCAGCGCATCCGCAGCAACCCAAAAGTGCAACTCGCACCCTGTACAATGGGCGGCAAGGTTGTTGGACCAACCATAGAGGCGGTGGCACGCATCCTGCCCGCCGACGAAGAGGCACTGGCAGAAAGAGCCCTTAAACGCAAGCGCGGTTGGATGATGCGAATAAGCGGCTTCCTCGTAAGACTACGTGGCGGACATGGCGAACGAGTCTATCTGGAGATTGTGCCAGTGGAAGAGGAAAAATAGTCAAGCTATCTGTGGGCTAAGTAGGGCTGGTGGCTTCCAATTTATAGAAGCCTAGGAGACGTGTAAAGAAAACTCAAATGCCTTCCTAACATCCAAATCTCACCCATATTCTAACATGCCCTCCACTCGCAATGAGAAAAGAGGGAAGATAGGCGGAGCACATCTTGGCAAATCAGTATAAATTACACTCTAGAGTTTGGTAGCCTGGGGTACGTGACTTATCTCGTTTAAATTTCTCAAACAAGAAAAGCATGGGATTAAGATACAAAATATCGGTTTAAGTCATCGGTGTTAAGGTCCGCTTGTCATCTGCTGATGAGGTATTTTTGAAATGACTTTAAACCCGATACGCAGGCTTCTTTTTTTGGGATATTTTCCTCTTTCACGCATTTTTCATGCGCAAAATGTAAGTTTTATATGCTTTGGAATCACAGACGTTTAAACCACTATTATACAGGAGGTGAAATTCTGGAAGATTGGAAGATAAAGATTGCAGTGCTGTGGATGTATGTGACCTTTGCGGCGTTACTCACAACGATATTGTATTTTATGGAGCCAGGTGTATTAGAGGGGATTATGGCGGGAGAAATATTAGGCATGCAAATAGCACCTGAAGTTTTGCTGATTGCCGCAATCGAAAGGTTGGGACCAATGGTTATGGCTTTCCTAACTCTGACCTTACCGGATTCGCCGAATCGTTGGGCAAACATCATCTTGGGCATAGTCTACACTGCTCTCAGCATCATCAGTATGATTGGGTATTCACCTCAAATGATGCTAATGTGGGGTTCAGCAGCTGTAGCTACAGTACTGATTGTCTGGTACGCGTGGAAGTCTAAACAGAAAGCATAAGTCTTACCAAAGAGTCAAAAGGCATATAATTAGGATTGATAATTGAGGAGCACAGTCTACACCCGTTTCTCAGTAGAAAATCTTAAGAAAATCTTATGGTAGCCCGGGGGAGACTCGAACTCCCGTCAGAGGCTCCAGAGGCCTCCATGCTTGACCGCTACACCACCGGGCTTCTTTGTGCTCTGTTAGAAAAACGTTTCACCTTCCTAATAAGTCTCTCATCATAATAGGGAAAGGGAGATGTTATCAGTATTCTCTCAACTGATACAGCGTATGTTACAAAAAATCGCAACATTTATATATTAAAACATTCCCTCTCCTATAAATACGGCGGGCCAGATGGACTGTTTCTGACTCCGATCATGATGAAGAACCACAGTATGACTTCTCGCCACAAATCTACAGGGGAAAACCATGCAGAAAAAAGAAAGCCAGCAACGAACCAAAGAAAAATGTCCCGAATGCGGTAGCGAAAACCTCGTCCATGACTACGATACTGGAGAGACTATTTGTGGGGGCTGCGGTCTGGTTCTCCACGAACAAATGATGGATAAGGGTCCAGAGTGGCGAGCTTTCACTCAGGAGGAGAAAGAGTCAAGAAGCCGTGTGGGAGTACCCACTTCCTATTCCGTCCATGACAAAGGGTTGTCCACTGCTATAGGTCGTGTGGATCGCGACGCCTTTGGACGTAAACTTCCCCTTTCTACGAGGCTTCAGATGTGGAGACTGCGGAAATGGCAGATACGATCTCGGGTTCACTCTTCCGTGGATCGAAATCTCGCTCAGGCTATGGCAGAGTTGGATCGCCTTTCTGACAAAGCCTACATTCCTGGACCTGTCAAGGAGAGGGCTGCGGTTATTTATCGTAAGGCTTTAGACAAGGGTTTGGTGCGTGGTAGGTCTATTGCTGCCATCGCTGCGGCTTCTCTTTATGCTGCCTGTCGGACTACTGGAACTCCCAGGACTCTTCGGGAGATAGCGGAATCCAGCTTCGTGGATAAGAAGGATGTGGCTCGTTGCTACAGGCTTCTGCTTCGGGAGCTCAAGGTTCAGATGCCTATCGCTGATCCTCTTACGTATGTTTCTAAGATTGCTGAGAGAACTGGCATATCTGGTCAAACGCAGGGTCTTGCCATCAAAATTCTTCATGAAGCTAGGAGAATGCGCGCCGCAGCTGGTAAGGACCCTATGGGTTTGGCGGCAGCCGCCCTGTACATTGCTTGTTTGCAGATGAACGAGAAGAAGACGCAGAAGGATATTGCTGAGGCTGCTGGCGTGACGGAAGTTACTGTTAGGAATAGGTACAAGAGTTTGAAGAGGCAGTTGGGTCTAGAACTGCCGGATTAGTTGGTTTCTTCTAGTTCCATTGCTATTGGACCTTTGTAGCCGCAACTTTCACAGACGTATTGTCCAGGCGTTATTCCGTGCATTCTGGGGTACGCGTCGATGCCGCTGGAGAGTTTAATTTTGGGGCTGCCGCATTTTGGGCAAAACTTGGGAGATAGTTTACCCATTTTTTTGTGTTTCAGCCTCTCGAGTACTTCGCGAAGATTTTTGAGTATACCCATGCCTATCGCTCTGTATGGTTACTGGATTTCGACGTTTTCTTCTGGGTAGCCTAAGCGGATGAGGTAGTCTCGGACTTTGTCTCGGTGGTCGCCTTGGAGGAGGATTTCGTTGTTTTTTGCGGTTCCTCCGCAGGCGCAGAAGGCTTTGAGTTTTTGGGCCAGGCGGCCGAGGTCAGCGTCTTTGTCGTTGATGCCGTCGATGATGGTTACTGCTCTTCCCCATTTTCTTGTTTCTAAACGAACTCGTATGCGTTGTTGTTCTTTGCCTATTTCTTCGCAGACACAAATGTCTTTGGGTAGTCCGCATGTTGGGCAGATTTCAGCCATGATCCTCAACTAAAACAGATAACATGAGAACTATATAAGATTTTCAATGGTCTCTGTTATGTTGAGTCCCTAGTCAATTTTTTAACAATGTTTTCAACATAGTTTTGGCACAGCGGTGCATGCCTTCTCTGGAAAGGTAACAATCTTTCATATTTCCCAAATGAATGTGAGTTTTTCAAATAACCCCGGTCGCTCTGATTCTCTTCTTAGCCTTTTTCCTAAGCCAAGCCAAGATGAACTCTCTTATCTCGCTTTCGTTGTAGGGATCTCGCCAAGCAGACTCCAAAGCCTCGCACACGTTTAGTCCCCCAACCAAACCGAAATGTTGGAGAACTTCCCGGTAAAGCTGCTCTTTGTCTGCGTTGTCAAGAACCACATGGAAACTGATTCCACCCAAAACCTCATTCAAAATCGTCATGAAAACAAGTTTGCTCAAAACACCTTCCTTCTAACAAAATCCTTAAACTCTCAGATAGAAAGTTTTTTGATTTGTTCTAGCACGTATTGCCTGATTTCTCTGGGTTTTGGAAGTTTCGCAACTATTTTTCCCTTTTCTACCAGAGGCTTTAGCATTGGTTGGGTTTTGCCTCCGCACTCTGGACACTTTGGTTGAGGAGCCTTGAAGGCCAGTATGGTGTCAATTAGGCATTTGGGGCATCTCCAAACCTGTTTTTTCCCACCTAATTTGCCCCTTTTAGCTACAAGTTTCCCTTCTAGCTCTATGATATCCATGGCAAAGTCCACTGTTGGCGCGTTACTGACAGAAGTTCCAACGCCAAATCCTTCTGCCCCAGCTTCGCCCAGAACCTTAACGCTTTCCTCGTTGAGACCTCCGGAAACCATAATCTTGACGTGTTGATATCCTCTCACGTCTAGTTCCCAACGAACTTCCCGAACAATTTCAGCGAAGTTTCCCTTCCTTGACCCAGGAGTATCCAGCCTCACACCGTATAGGCGGTCTTTCAAGGCGTCTGCAGCCATTATCGATTCAATCTTCTCGTCAAAATATGTGTCCACTAAAGCTACTCTAGGAACATGCGGCGAAATAACCTCATCAAAAGCCTTCCAAGCCTTCACCTGATCCCCAAAAACGATGATGAGGGCGTGAGGCATTGTCCCACTAGGCTCCTCCCCAATGATTTCAGCTCCCTTAAGGCTGGAAACACCATCAAAACCCCCAATGTATGCAGCGCGGTCAAGCATCGGAGACATAGCGGGATGCATGCGGCGGATTCCAAAGGCCACAACAATGTTTTCACCAGCAGCCTTCTTTATCCTTGCAGCCCGCGTCGCCGCCCCAGACGCTTGACAAATCAAACCAAGCATGGGAGTTTCCAGAAGGCAGTATTCTCCGTAGGGGCCGTCGATAAACATGACGGGTTCTCTTACGCCCCTATAATCCGTGTAGTAGAAAACGCTTCCCTCAGGCATGGCATAAACATCCACTGGGCATCCTTCAAACAGACGGGCTTCTTCCTCGATTCCACAGAGGGTTCCCCAAGGCCACTCATTCGGAAGCTTGCCTGGCGTAACTTCAGCCAACGCCCTAAGCCTACCCAATTTTTTTGCTTCAATAACTTCCTTAGTTCTGGAGAAGTAGATGTCAGTGGTTTCACCCCTCTTAATTTCTTCGTCAGTTGCAACATGGAAAAGGCGCATGTCACCCCCACTCCTAAACTAGTTTTCTTTCCATCAGTTCGTATACGTTAGTTAGGCGAAACAGTTGCTTAAAAGTTCAATGTTCGATATGAATTTTTGCTTCTAGGATATCAACAACAGAAGCTGAACGTATCCCACCTCTATAACCGCAGCTACAAAGAAAATTGCGTAGATAAATGCAAGGTCTTTCAGAGTCATTTTTCTCTTCAAAGTCTTCTCTATGGTTTGAAATATTCCGTATCCCTCAATAATCGCATTCGGAGTGCTTAAAAGTATAACCAAAACCAAAGTGTTTACGACCACTTGACCCATCAAAAGCATACTTGCCCTAAGAATACTTATCAAAATGATCATGGCCGTAAAGACGAAGGCAAACACACGCGGATTCTGTAGCACCACATATTCGATTTTCCGTTCAGGCATGAAGTTTAAGACCACCCCAACATAAAACGTCATTCCAAGGAGAATAAGGGAAACCACCAAAACATTGTGAATAAAAACAACCAAAACAGCCAAGGGCGGATTCGAAAAGACATCTCCCAAATAATTGAAAAAAGACCTGTTTTCAACATACGCAAGGACCAAACATAGCAGAAAAACTAGGCCAAGCACTACTGTTCTTTTCGCCTCGTTCACGGCTTTTCTCCTTCCTTCGTGCAACTATCCCAAGGGCCTCAAAGAAGCTTATCCTGCAAGAAGGATGAGTGGAATCGCCAAGAGAATGGCTAAGATAATGAAAACCACTACGTATATGATAACGGCCAAGACTGCGACGGCGAGGGCTCCTAACCATCCAGTTTCATAGTAGTGCCTGATCAAAAGCAACCAAATAAGAAGGGAAAGGAGTAGACCGATTAAAGGTGGAAAGAATAACATGCTTATGTTGCCCACGACTGTTCCAAGGAGGGAAATCACAAAGGCGTCGCTGAATAGCGCTCTTCGTTTTCCAACCACAATAATGCCTGCTACATAGAAGACGATGGTCATGACAATCAGGTTTATGACGAAAAGAATTACAGCAGAAAGTAACTCAACTTCGCCGATCTGGAGCCACCAATTTCCTCCCATGAAATCAGCAAATGAAGATAACAACATACGCCATCACCATTTACGCTTACCGTATTCCGGGTTTTCAATAAAAAGTTTGCTCGCTGTTTTTCATGTCATCGATTCTCTTCTTATTTCAAAGATAACCGTTCCGCCAGGAGTGTAAGGAGGCCCAGGATCAAGGCACTGAACGTAGCCAATGTTTCCTTCCTCCTTGGCAAGACCCAACTCTTTGAAACTGATTCCCCTACCTAAGGCGATAATCATAGACAACAGGGAACCCAACGCATGAACGCATAGAGCATCGGTTTTCTCTGGAATTATGTCTGGCCCTTCAATAACAATTCTGTCTCCAACCTTAAAGACAGGACATTTGCCCCGAATTTTCTTAACAGTTATGACGAGGCGATGGACGTTGTTCACAATAACAACCTCCGCAGTCAGCAAATCCTATTAATGTTAATAATCACTCATGAGAAAATAAATTTTTAACAAAACGTCTCATCCAGATTTTTTAGATGGGATAAGGCTTTCCTGAATATAGCAACATTTTAAAGGGAGATTGCGGGAAAATAGGGCTTTGGTTAGGAAGGGGATCATGAATTTATGAAGGGGCGACGCCCAGCCATAATAGGCGTTGGCAGAACAAAGTTTGGCGAACATTATGAAAGAGGCCCAGAAAAACTGGTGGAAGAGGCTGGACTGCAGGCGTTAGCTTCGGCCGGTGTAGAGCGAAAAGTTTTGGACGCCTGCTACTTTTCAGATTACTTCCTTCAAATCACAAACAAAATTGGAATCGAAGAGGGCTTTCTATCCGAGCTTTTAGAATTACATGTTCCCATGGAAAGGCTGAGGTCCTTTAGCTCCGCCCTCCTCAACGCCTGTCACGCAGTGCAATCAGGAAAATACGGAATAGTCCTCGTGGGCGGAATGGAAAAAATGACCGACCGCTGGGACAAAATCAGAGACGACCTCATGCTCCTAGAAGACCCATGGAGCTATTACGCCGGATGTACACCAGAGGCAAACCATGAACTTCTGCTTAGGGAGTACATCAAGGAATACGGAATCTCAGGTGATCAACTTGAGAAATTCAACGTGGCTTTGGCTCAAATATGCGTCAAAAATCACCACCACGCAACAGAAAATGAATACGCCCAATATCAAAGAGACATAACCGTAGACAAAGTCTTGAAGGAAAGGTCCAGAGCCTGCAAGTTTCTGGGACTCTATGACTACGCTCCCATTTCCGACGGAGCCTCAGCTCTAATCCTGGCAAGTCCAGAAATAGCCAAGAGCTACTCGGATGCTCCCATTCAAGTCTTGGGCTCCTCTTCAGCCACCGACTACGTCACTTTTCCCTCGCGGGAGGATAGAACAGAGTTTGTGGCAAGCACTATGGCCATGAAAAGCGCCCTCAAAATGGCTGACATTAAAGTAGGCGACATCCAAATAGCCGAACTCTACGATCAATCCACGCTACTGGAAATGATATCCTTAGAAGACCTAGGCTTCTCGAAGAGAGGGAAAGCTTGGCTTGACATTTACAACAGCTGCAAAGAATACCAAGGCTTCTACGAGATAGATGGAAAAAGACTCTTCGTGAACAGAAACGGCGGCCTCAAGGCTGATGGAAACCCCCTAGGAGCCACTGGGGGAGCCCAAATTTTCGAAGTTGTCAAACAACTCAGAGGAGAGGCTGGAAAAAGGCAAGTCGAAGTGGGCGGAGATCCACCTGGATTTGGGTGCGTGTCAGAGTTAGAGGGATTCGGAACAAAAGCCTACGTCCACATTTTGGGGAGGAACTGACATGAGCAGTGAACCTATCGAAAGGAGAGTCTCCTATATCGGAGACAGACTTAGAGGCAGTCAGTGCACCCTTTGCGGAAAAGAATACTTCAGAGGAAAGGACTACTGCGGAAAATGTGGAAGAAAAAGTTTTGGAATGATGAAGGACATGGACTTCTTTTACGAGAAAGGTGAACTAGAAGTTTGCACCCTCATTAGTGAACCCACAAACAAATTCACCAAGCTGGGACCCTACATTTACGGCATTGTTTCATTTCATAACGGAAAAGTGAGGGTTCCGGGAAGACTGACCGATTTTATTCTTAAAGATGGAGAATTAGATCTCTCTTGTTTTGAGGATAGGGAGGTTGTTCCAAGGTTTAGGAGAAGGTACGCCGTAACGCGAAGCGATGTTGTTCCAACGATTTCCCTAGCCTTCACCTTTGCCGACGATTACTACCCCCATCAAGAATACGAAATAATCAAACCCAAAAAAGAGTATGAGACTCCGGGAATCGTTGGATACGGAGTTTATGTCTCAAAATTCCGGATCAAAGAGGGGATGATGGAAAGGTCTGTGCCTTTCATAGATGAGGATGCTGTCACGGCAGCTGTTGAGGCTGGAAAAATAGCCTTGATTCATTCTGGAGTTGATCATTCCCTTGTTGGCAAGGTATATGTGGGCTCGGAATCTAACCCCTACGCTGTCAAGCCCATAGCCTCCAAAGTAGCCCAAGTTTTGAAGCTAGGTGAGGAAGAAAAAACTGATGGTGTCCAAGGTGTAGACGCCATCGACACAGAGTTTGCATGTAAAGCCGCTACAAGCATGTTTAAGGACGCAGCGTCGCTGGTGTATTACCCACGTGCCCACACACCCTACACAATGACCGTGGGCGCAGACAATTCTCAAGCAGCCCCCAGAGACGAGCTTGGAGGAGAACTCGATCTATTCGTGGGTTACGGTGGTTCCGCCTTCATCTTCGGCATGCACGACGTCATCGCCGAGTTAGAAGGTTGGTACTCCTGCACCTCAGATACACCAGACTTTTGGAGACGAGACCGCGAGCCCTACCCGAGGCACGGCGGCAGATTCACCGGCGAACCTGCCTACTTCAAACATGTTCTGAAGGCTTGTGGAAAACTCATGGAACAACTGAGACTTCAAGTCAGCGACGTGGGATACTTCGTTTCCCACCAGCCAAACATCGGCTTTCCAGTTAGAGTCGCACAGGAACTGGG
>Ga0315310_10002940_pt1 | contig 10638 bp, 11 predicted proteins | sample TDP5_MG_FD_203630 | JGI IMG/M metagenome (GOLD analysis project Ga0315310, IMG submission 203630) | Freshwater sediment microbial communities from Lake Towuti, South Sulawesi, Indonesia - TDP5 | ecosystem: Environmental > Aquatic > Freshwater > Lake > Sediment | place: Indonesia: South Sulawesi...
GTTCATTATATTAATCTCAGCAGTTAGCATTATTCTTGTAGTTTCCCTACTTTATTATTACCTCATCAAGAGGATCATAGGCAGATTTCTTGAAAGGCACGAACTCATATGAGTACTGCAGAGGCCCGTATGGAAATTAGTCACCTGAATAACTTGAGAATTTCCTTGATTTTGGCATGGTATTTTCCTCTCAGCATATTTGCTATTATAATTTTTCTTCTTTTTAAGGAGATCCTCTTTTTATCACTGGAGAATATGCTCCGTGACATTTTACCAAGCGTCACGGTAGCTTTATCGACACAAATAACTATTCTCTTCATCTATAATGAAGTTATGCTGAAACCCTTATTTATGCGCTGTAGGGGCGGGATACACGATTATCGCCTCAAATATGAGGTGACACAGAAGAGGAGGGCACATGGGACACTTATTTAATGTCAAGGAAGAGTATCTCAATCTCCAGAGGAGGCTTGACCAGACCCAATCAGGTCTCCCTCCACAAGAGGATATCTACGAAATCCTCAAGATCCTCTTTACGGAGGACGAGGCCAGGCTTGCCGCCACCATGCCTTTTAAGCCCTCTCCTCTCTCCGCCATCGCCAAACAGACGGGCAGGAGTGAGAAGGAACTGGAGCCCCTCTTGGACCACATGGCAAAGAAGGGCCTTGTGCTGGATATTTTCAACGAGAAGAAGAAGGAATGGTATTACGTGATCGCCCCGCCCGTCGTTGGATCCTTTGAGTTAAGCATGGTGAGGAAGAGGACGGACATTGACCAAAAAAAGCTCGCCCACCTTTTTTATACCGGTATATATGAGAAAAGGGAGTTTGCTAAAGGCGTTTTCAGCGGTGAAACGCAATACGGAAGAACTATTGCCTATGAGTCAACATTGCCTGTGGGTGACCGTACGGACATACTGTCCTACGAGCTGGCCAGCGAAATCATTAAAGATTCCCGAGAAAGGTCCGTGTCTCTGTGCTATTGCCGACATGAAGCCATGCACCTGGATCATCCCTGCAGGCATCCGATAGAGATCTGCACCAGCCTCAACCTCGGAGCCGAATATGCCATCAGACATGGCCATGGAAGAAAGGCAAGCGTAGAGGAGATTCTGGACATCCTCGCGCAGGCCCGGAATTCGGGCCTTGTCCAGGTCTGCGACAATGTTCAAAACCAACCCACCTTTATCTGCAACTGCTGTGGATGCTGCTGTGGTTTTCTCCGGGCCATCAATGACCTGGGTCTAGATCATGCTGTCATGACAAGCCAGTTCCAGGCCACAGTAGAAGAAGTGAAATGCGTGGGGTGCGGTAAGTGCGCCAGGTCCTGTCCGATCCAGGCCATCACCATGGTGGCTGTCCGTCCGGAACCGGGGAAGAAGCAATCCATCCATTCCCGGGTAGATGAGGACATCTGTCTGGGATGCGGGGTATGTGCCAACGTCTGCCATAAGGACGCCATGAAGATGGAAAGGAGGAAGGAACGGGTCCTGACACCCGAGCATACCCTGGAGCGCATCCTGAGGATGAACATAGAGCGGGGAAGGCTTCAGCACCTGTTTTTTGACGACCAGGCAGGGCTCACCTCACGGTTCATGAACAGGTTTTTCGGGGCCTTCCTGCGTCTGCCTCCCATCAAAAGGGCGATGGCCAACGAGCAGATCAAGAGCCGCTTTATCAATTATTTTGTCAACGAAGTAAAACGGACGGAAGGAGAGTGGGCTGTTAATCTCTGAATCATAAGGTCCTGGGCGAGACCCTGAGTCTCGAGGAGGAAGAGAGATGATATATGCATTGATTGCGGTAATTGTCCTGGTGTTTCTGACGGTAACATTTTTAGTCCTGCGCCGCGGGGCGGACCAGTGGCCCGGGCCGAGACCGGAGCGGATGAAGATGCTGAATGACGCTGAGAAGACTAGCACCGGTGACACCTCTCAGGTCCCCATTCTTCTCAGCAAGGAGAAAGAGCAACACAAGCGCGCCCGAAACGCCTCCGACATGGATGCCCTTCACTTCGGTTGCGCCCTGGCCATGAATCCTGACCTGTTTGTTTTCTCGGATGGGGAGCAGATTGCAGCAGCGCGTGAAAGGGGATTGAAGGTCAAGGAAGTATAGAATCGGGAAACTATAAAAATTCCAATTATGCGACAGGCTCAAAAGTTCAAGGGTTGATTCTTTAAACTGCAGAGACCCATATGGAAATTCGACACATGAATAATCTGAGGATCTCCTTGATATTGGCATGGTTTCTTCCTCTCGCTATCTTTTGCCTTATACTTGGTTTCCTATACAAAGAGATCCTCTTTTTTTCACTGGAGAATATGCTCCGTGACATAGCTCCAAGCGTTTTTGTTATTACTACAGCGACAACAATTATTCTCTTCATCTATAATGAAGTTGCTCTGAAACCGCTATTTATGCGCTGTAGGGGCGGGATACATAATTACCGCTTCAAACATTATGTAATACATTCTTTATGCAGGGATATACTTTGGTGTATTATTATAAATTTAATTTTCTTTAGTCAGGTATATCTCTGGTATCCTTCGGAAGTATCAGGGCTGGGATGGAGGATATTCATTGAATTTAAGACTGCATTCCTTACTTTAGTTATATGTGAGAGTGTAATGCTCCTGGGACTCATATTCTTTTCTTATCTGTGGAGGAGAGGGGCTGATCATATTGAAAAGGATAAATTTGAAAACTGGCTGGAGACAGATTTTCCTTCCTTCCCCATAAAGTCTGGAATAATTTTATTTATTTTACTCTCAACAGGCGTTTTCTTTTGGGCAGTATATATCCATTTTTTCATCAATCCAGACTTTCTGAGTCCAACGCTCATTATGTCAATCTCACAGATTAGCTTTTCTCTTGCACTTTCCCTCCTTTATTATCTCCTCACCAAGAGGATCATAGGCAGATTTCTTGAAAGGCATGGACTCATATGAGCGCTAAAGAAACTCATATGGAAATTCGTCACCTGTATAATCTTAGAAATTCCTTGTCTTTGGCATGGTTTCTTCCTCTCACCATATTTTGTTTTATACTTCTTTTCTTATATAAGGAGATCCTCTTTTTTTCACTGGAGAATATACTGCGTGACATGATTCCAAGTGCTTTTGTATTTATTACGGGGGCTATGATTATTTTCTTCATCTATAATGAAGTTATGCTGAAACCACTGTTTATGCGCTGTAGGAGCGGGATACATAATTACCGCTTTAAACATTATGTAATACATTCTTTATGCAGGGATATACTTTGGTGTATTATTATAAATTTAATTTTCTTTGGTGCGGTATATCTCGCCTATCCCTCTGAAATATCAGAGCTGGGATGGAGGATATTTACTGAATTTAAGACCATGTTCCTTACTTTAGTTATATGTGACAGTGTAATGTTGTTGGGCCAACCCCCCTTTTTATATCTGTGGGAAGCAGGGGCTAATTATATTGAAAAAGATAAATTTGAAGACTGGCTGGAGACAGATTTCCCTTCCTTCCCCATAAAGTCTGCCTTGGTAGCTTTTTCCCTTTTCGCGGCAGGTGCATTCTTTATCCATGCATATATCCATTTATTCATCAATCCAGGCCTTCTGAATCCAACACTCGTAATCTCAGCGGCAAGCATCTCCCTGGCACTTCTTCCTCTCTATTATTACCTCATCAAGAGGATCGTTAACAGATTTATTGAAAGGCATGAACTCATATGAGCGCTGCCGAGTCCCATATGGAAATTCGACATATGAATAACCTGAGGATTTCCTTGGTTTTGGCATGGCTTTTTCCTCTCTATATATTTGGTAGCGTACCTTCAATTCTATATAAGGAGTTCCTCTTTTTATCGTTAGAGAATATGCTCCGTGACCTTATTCCGAGCTTCTTGGTATCTGTATTGGCGATAATAACTATCTTATTCATCTATAACGAAGTTATGTTGAAACCGCTATTTATGTTTTGTAGGAATAGGATAGATGATTATCGTCTCAAATATGAGGTGATAGACTTTTTATGGAGGTGGATACTCTTGAGTACTGTTATATTATTAATTTCATTGTTTGGTATGTATCTCGTGTATTTCTCGGATGTATCAAGGCTGGGATGGATGATATTTATTGAATTTAAGACCACATCCCTTTCTGTCGTCATATGTGGGGGTGTAAGTCTCCTGGTAATCACACTCTTTTTATATCTGCGGAGTGCAGAGGCTGATCATGTTGAAAAGGATAAATTTGAAAACTGGCTGGAGACAGATTTCCCTTCCTTCCCCATAAAGTCAGGAATAATCTTATTTGTTTTATACTCAATATTCACTTCCTTTTGGGTTGCATATATTAGTCTTTTCATTAATCCTAACCTTGAGAGTCCAATGTTCATTATATTAATCTCAGCAGTTAGCATTATTCTTGTAGTTTCCCTACTTTATTATTACCTCATCAAGAGGATCATAGGCAGATTTCTTGAAAGGCATGAACTCATATGAGCGCTGCCGAGTCCCATATGGAAATTCGACATATGAATAACCTGAGGATTTCCTTGTACTTGGCACTTGCAATTCCTCCCGCTATATTTTTTATTATACTCGTTTTCCTATACAAGGAGGTCCTCTCTTTTTCATTGGGGAATATACTCCGTGACATATCTCCAAGTTTTATTGCATTTGGTTCGGCAGCGAGTATTTTTTTCATTATCTACAATGAAGTTATGCTGAAACCCTTATTTATACGCTGTCGGGGTGGGATACATAATTACCATCCCAAATATGAGACAATAGATTCTTTATGCAGAGGAATACTTTTGTGTATTGTTCTGATTTTAATTTTTTTTGGTGGTATATATCTCGTGTATCCCTCGGAAGTATCAGGTCTGGGATGGAGGATATTTAGTGAATTTAAGATCGCATTCCTTACTGTCGTTATATGTCTGAGTATAATTATCCCGATAATCACAGTCTTTTCATATCTCTGGAGGACAGGGGCTGATCATATTAAAAAAGATGCATTTGAAAACTGGCTGGAAACAGACTTTCCTTCCATCCCCATAAAGTCTGCTTTGGTAGCTTTTTTCCTTAGCTTGGCAGTTGGATTCTTTTGTAATGCATATACCCATTTTTTCATCAATCCTGGCATTCTGAGTCCAACACTCGCAATCTCAGCGGCAAGCATTATCCTGGCACTTCTTCCTCTCTACTATTACCTCTTCAAGAGGATTGTGACCAGATTCCTTGAAAGGCATGAAACGGCTCTTACAGGATAAGTATCATGAAGACATTTTTTAACATTGCAAGATATTTCAGCCTGAGATACATAAGGGAGAACAAGCTGAGGAGCCTGATTACGGTTTTCGGAGTTGCTCTGGGGGTAGCCACCTTCACCGCAACAAACCTCATGAACGAGGAAATAGAAAAAAGTCTAAGAGAGACAGTAGAGTATGCATCTGGCAAGGCAACACTTGAGTTGTCAGCAGGAGCAAGTGGAGTAGAAGAAGAAATCCTGGAGAAATTAAAAGAGATTGAGGGAATCCAGGCATTTTCTCCTGTCATCCAGGAAAATGTCGTGATAGACACCCGAACTTTTGAAATGGCAGTGGTTTTGGGCATAGATACCCTTGAGGATACAAAGATAAGGAGTTACACCTTTGATGAATCCAGCCTTGAGATGGAAGACCCCTTTAGTTTCCTTGCCAATCCGTTTTCAATAATAATTTCCAGGAAGCTTGCAGAAGAAAAAGGCCTTGAGGTTGACTCAAAATTCAATATGGTTACGGTAAATGGAATTAAACAATTTATCGTAAAAGGCATACTTAAGCCTGAGGGGCCTGCCAAGGCATTTGGCGGAGGTCTGATACTGATGGATGTATATGCCTCTCAACTCGCCTTTGGAAAGGTTGGGAAGTTTGACAGGATTGATATACTCACAGCCGAAGGAGAAGAGGAGGTAATAAAGAAGAGAATAGAGGCGAAATTTGGAAAGGCTTATATGGTTCAAAGCCCGGCAACAAGGTCAAGCTCAGTCGGAAACATGCTTTCCTCCCTTCAAACTTCATTCAAGCTTTTTGGAATATTTGCTGTGTGTGTGGGGATGTTCCTCATCTTTAACACTATATCCATCTCTGTGGCCCAGAGAACGAAGGAGATGGGAATCCTTACAGCCTTGGGCACAACAAGAAGGCAGATCCTTTCCATATTCTCAATTGAGGCTCTTTTTGAGGGGCTTTTGGGCTCTTTTATAGGCCTATGGCTCGGTCAATTTCTGGCAAGAACGATGACTGGAAAAGCGTCTTTAATGGTTTCTATATCAAAAACCAGTCTGAGTCTGAGTTCCATCTCACCATCAAGGCTTATTCTCGTAACAGGACTTCTCATTGGCATTGGTGCTGCTCTCCTTTCAGGGCTTTATCCTGCAATTGAGGCGACAAGGGTTGACCCTATTCAAACCCTCAGGAACGATCCAAAATCAGGGGGTAAGATAGGAAGCATCAGGAAGTGGATTCTAATCTCCATCGCTAACTTTTCTATATTCATTTTCTTGATCCTCCTTGACCCTAAAGGATCTCCCCCATTCTACTCAGCTTTGGGAGCCCCTTTTGTGATCCTTGCATTCTCATTTATCTCTCCACCCCTTATCATATTTTTGTCAAAGGCCTTAAAAGGAGTTGCTACTAAGCTCTTCGGTATTGAAGGGAATATGGCAGTAACAAATCCAGTCCGAAATATCAAAAGGGTAGCTGTGGTAACCTCCTCACTTTCAGTAAGCGTTGGAATAATTGTTTGGTGGGGAGTAGTAGCGCATTCCTTAACAACGAGCATAGGTGCATTTTTAAACCAAACCGTTCAAGATGTTGATCTCCTTATTGGTCCTTCGTCAAATGTGTTCTCTGCCTTTCTCGCCACACCGTTTCCCTCAAGTTTGAAGAAGGAGATCGAGATGGTAGATGGTGTAAAGGGGGTAGGAGGAATAAGGATCATGAAGACGCCTTTTATGGGTAATGAGATAATGATACAGGCTTCGGATGCGAATACAATATTCATAAAAAAGTATGCTCCTTATGAGCTGACCTCAGGAAAAGAAGAGGAGGCATATCTATGTCTTGAGAGAGATGACTGCGGTCTGATCTCTGACAACCTCTCTTACATGTTTGATATCAAGGTTGGCGATACCATATCCCTCCCAAGTCCATCAGGTCTTGTGAGTCTAAATGTTGGAGGTGTGTATATGGACTTTCTCTCAGAGCAGGGTAATGTAGTGGTTAGTAAAAATCTTCTTAAGAAACGATGGAAAGATGATCTAATAACCTTCTTCGCCGTTGTCCTTAATGATAGAGAAGATACGGAGAGGATGAGGAAGCTCCTCTATGAAAAGATTGGAAAAAGATATTCCTGCTTTATTCTGACAGCCAGAGAATGGAGGGAGGAAATAGAGGCAATGCTTAGAAAAGCGTCCTCTGTCATGAATGGGTTATCCGTAGTCATTGTGCTAATCGCGGTCTTTGGAATTATGAACTCAATGATTGCCACGGTCATTGACAGGATAAAAGAGATTGCTGTGCTGAGGGCGATAGGTGCTCTTAACAGGCAGGTTGTAGGTTCTCTTGTAATGGAGGCGGGATTTATAGCTTTTGTGGGATGCGTTTTGGGTTTTGGATTGGGGCTGCTTTTATCATCCCTGGATATATATATAGTGATAAAGAAGGCATGGGGATGGAGATTCCCATTTTATATCAATTATTTCAGTCTGAGTGCACTTTTTGTTCTGGTCATAGTAGTATCCTGCATTGCAGGTTGGTATCCCTCCAGAAGGGCAGGCAAGATGGATTTGGAAAAGGCTCTTGAGTATGAGTAAGGAGGTGAACGATGATTGAGGTAAAAGAGGTCACAAAGATATACGGAGAGGGAGCAAAAAGGGTAGTGGCGCTCAAGAATCTAAGTTTGAGTATAGAAAGGGGTGAGACGGTTGTCATCATGGGACCAAGCGGGTCAGGGAAAAGCACCCTTCTCCATATCATGGGTTCTCTGGTTCGCCCAACTGGTGGTGATGTCTTCCTGGATGGAAGACCATTCAGCACATGCTCCAACAACGAGCTCACGATCATGAGAAGGAGGACCATGGGTTTTGTATTCCAGTTCTTCAACCTCATGCCGAATCTGACAGCCGAGGAAAATGTAGCCCTACCCCTTCTCCTGGATGGGAAGGGGATGGGGGAGGTGAAGAAAGGAATAGAAAAGCTCCTCTACATGGTTGGGCTTTCCCATCGGATTGGGCATAAACCCGAAGAGCTATCCGGCGGGGAGATGCAGAGGGTAGCAATAGCAAGGGCACTTTCCAGTGATCCCCCTGTAATCCTTGCTGATGAGCCTACTGGCAACCTGGATACGAAGGTTGGCGCAGAGATATTTGGGCTTTTAAAAATGACATCTGATACTCTTGGAAAGACCGTAGTGATAGTTAGCCACGACCCCATGGCAACCAAATATGGCACAAGGAACATTGTCCTCAAAGACGGGGTAATATTTAATCCTGCCTCATGACGATCGTATGGGAACTTCGCCCAAACAGGAACTCAGATGAGCGCTAAAGAAACCCATATGAAAATTAGTCACCTGAACAACCTGAGGATCTCCTTGTATTTGGCATGGTTAATTCCTCTCGCTATATTTTGTATAATACTTGCTTTCCTATACAAGGAGATCCTCTTTTTCTCACTGGAGAATATACTGCGTGACGCTGCTCCAAGTCTTTTTGTATTTTCAACGTGTGCGATGATTATTTTCTTCATCTATAATGAAGTTATGCTGAAGCCGCTATTTATGCGCTGTAGGGGCGGGATACATAATTACCACCCCAAATATGAAGCAATAGATGCTTTATGGAGGTGGATACTTTTGGGTATTGTTATAGATTTAATTTTCTTTGGTGCGGTATATCTCGTATATTTCTCGGAAGTATCAAAGCTGGGATGGAGGATATTTATTGAATTTAAGACCACATTCCTTGTTCCAGGTATAATCGGCCCAGTATCTCTCTTGGTACTCATAGTCTTTTTATATCTGTGGGAAGCAGGGGCTGATTATATTGAAAAGGATACATTTGAAAACTGGCTGGAGACAGATTTTCCTTCTTTCCCTATAAAGTCTGCCTTGGTAGCTTTTTCTCTTAACTTGGCAGTTGGATTCTTTCTCCATGCATATATCCATTTATTCGTCAATCCAGATCTTCTGAGTCCAACACTTGTAATCTCAGCTGCAAGCATCTTTCTGGCACTTCTCCCCCTCTACTATTACCTCATCAAGAGGATCGTAGGCAGATTTATCGAAAAGCATGAACCCATTCTGTTGCAGGATGAGAAACAGGAACTCAGATGAGTGATGCAGAAGCAAATATGGAAATTCGTCACCTGAATAACCTGAGAATTTTCTTGATTTTGGCATGGTATTTTCCTTCAAGTATATTTAATATTATACTTTTATTTCTATACAAAGAGATCCTCTTTTTATCACTGAAGAATGTTCTCCATGAATTTGTTCCGAGTGCCTTGTATATTATTTTGGCGGTGATAACTATTCTCTTTATTTATAATGAAGTTACACTGAAACCTTTATTTATGCGTTGCAGGAGCGGGATAAATGATTACAGTCTCAAATATGAAGTAATAGACTTTTTATGCAGGTGGATAATTTTGGGTACTATTGTGGATTTAATTTTATTGGGTGGATTATACCTCGTGTATTTCTCGGAAGTATCAGGGCTGGGATGGAGGATATTTACTGAATTTAAGACCACATTTCTTGTTCCAAATATAACCAGCTTAGTATCTCTCTTAGTATTTATACTCTTTTTATATCTGTGGGGTGCAGGGGCTAATTATATTGAAAAGGATAGATTTGAAAATTGGCTGGAGACAGATTTTCCTTCCTTTCCTATAAAGTCTGTAATAATTTTATTTGTTTTATCCTTAACAGGCATTTCCTTTTGGGCTGCATATATTATTTACTTCATCAATCCAGACCTTCTGAGTCCAACGCTCATTGCGTCAATCTCAGGAGTTAGTGTTTATTTAGTAATCTCCATTCTTTATTATTACCTTATCAAAAGGATCATAGGCAGATTTATAGAAAGGCATGAACTCATATGAGTAATGCAGAGACCAATATGAAAATTGGTCACATGAACAACCTGAGGATTTCCTTGATTTTTGCATGGCTTTTTCCTCTCGCTATCTTTTGCCTTATACTTGAATTCCTATACAAAGAGATCCTCTTTTTTTCACTGGAGAATATCCTGCGTGACCTTCTTCCAAGCTTCTTTGTATTTGGATTTACATCAATAACTATTTTTTTCATCTATAACGAAGTTATGATGAAGCCGCTATTTATGCGCTGTAGGGACGGAATACATGATTACCGCATCAAATATGAGGTAATGGACTTTTTATTCAGGTATTTTCTCTGGGGTATTGTTATAGATTTAATCTTGTTTGGTGGTGTATATATCGCTTATTTCTCGGAAGTATCAGCGCTGGGATGGATGATATTTATTGAATTTAAGACCGCTTTCCTTTCTTTAGTTATAGGTGGGAGTATAATTCTCCTGGTATTAACACTCTTTTCGTATCATTGGTGGGCCGGGGCTGATCATATCGAA
>Ga0315310_10002942_pt1 | contig 10635 bp, 9 predicted proteins | sample TDP5_MG_FD_203630 | JGI IMG/M metagenome (GOLD analysis project Ga0315310, IMG submission 203630) | Freshwater sediment microbial communities from Lake Towuti, South Sulawesi, Indonesia - TDP5 | ecosystem: Environmental > Aquatic > Freshwater > Lake > Sediment | place: Indonesia: South Sulawesi...
TGCCCGGCTTTACCTGCCCCCTCATGGCAACCGCCGACTTCGCCTACATCCGTTTTCACGGCAGCCAGGGACTCTATTCCAGCAGTTACTCTGATGAGGAGCTTGCCGACTGGGCAAAACGCATCGTCGCCTTAGCTAAGAACTTGAAAGCAGTCTATATCTATTTCAATAATGACGTTGAAGCCTACGCCGTGGACAATGCCCGGACCATTGGTAATTACCTAGAGAGGCAGCCGGGTTGAAAAATCATCCGTTTAGACTGCTGGTCGCTGATATTGATGGCACGCTACTGGACAAAAACGGCAATATTTCGCCTGAGGACGAGAAGGCACTGGTCAAAGTCCGCAATTCGGGGATGCACATTTCTCTATGCACTGGGCGGAGCATACTTGCCAGCAAGAGGGTGATTGCCCGGCTAGCGCTTGATGGCTTTCACATTTTCTTTGACGGTGCTCTGGTCAGCAGTCCGGACGCCAAGACCCAAATCTACGCCCGTCCCATCAAGAAATCGGCCGTCAGGCAAATCGTGGAATACGCCCACGAGCACGACTTAAACCTGGAAGTCTTCTCCGTGAACACGTTCTTCGTGGAGCGTGAGTCACGGTCAACAGAAATCCGCCGCCAGTTCTTCGGTATTGAGCCAACTATTGTCAATTTAAGTAGCATCTGGAACAGAGAGCGAATCATTAAGGCAGGAATGGTGACTACCAGTGCGGAAGAAGTCGCCAGGGCAGAAGCCTTCATTCAGCATTTCAGAGACATCCTCAACTTTTCCCATGCCATGACGCCTGCCTACCCCGGCGTTGACTTTGTCAATATCCTGGCGCCGGGAGTGACCAAAGGCAAAGCGCTGGAAGCCCTGGCTTCGCACCTGGGTATTTCTCTCTCGCAAGTCATTGCCGTGGGCGATGGCAGTAATGACATTCCTCTCCTCACCGCCGTCGGTCTGGCGATTGCCATGGGTAACGCTCCAGACGAAGTGAAAGCCATCGCCGACCACGTTACTTCCGATGTTGACCATGGCGGTCTTGCCGCAGCGATTCATAGGTTTTTGCTGTAAGCTATGCTACAATAAGTTGGCACCCAAAATTCTGTGCGGAGGTAGACAGAGATGAAACGACCGGACTGGGTGATTCTGCTGGCTATCTGGCAATTCCTGAGCGCCTTTGTTGCTTTCATTGGCGTGATTGCTATTGCCGTCCTTGCCCTGCCGTATGGTAGTCTCTGGGGAGCTGCCCGGGTGGGGATGCTCTTCGGGCTGAGCGTGGCGATGGTAATCTTGCTCAGCTTCGTCGCCCTCTCAGTTGGCGCCGGCATCGGGCTGATTATAGGGAAGGAGTGGGGACGCATTACCGCGATTATTCATTCGGCGCTCAGCCTGCTCAATATCCCCATCGGCACGGTGATTGGCATTCTAGCCCTGATTTCCCTGACCAAGCCAGATGTCAGGGAATATTTTCAATCGGCAGGCAAGCCGGCAGCAAACTAGTTCCTAAATATGTAGCTCAATCACATCGCCATCCTGCAGGATATGGTCGCGCTTGACAGCGATGCCATCGTGCTTGCCCGAGCCCCACAGTCGGGCGTACTTCAGCTTGGCAGCAAAGTCCTTATGCACCACTGCCGCCGCCTCCGCCAGCGTACTGCCCCGCGACAGGACAATGGGGTCTTTGTATTCCGCTTTTTGCCCCGGCGCCTTGGTGTAGACACGGATTATGTCAAGTAACCGGTAAATTTTCTGCCTCAGTTCTTCCAGCCCGATTTTTTCTCGCGCCGAAATTGCCACGACGGGCAGTCGCTGACCATACTTCTCCTGCAACTTGGTGAGGTTCTGCTGAGCGCCCGCCGCATCAATCTTGTTGCCCACAATCAGCGCCCTTTTCTGAGCGATAATAATCTCGTCACCGGTATCCCCCACCCCGATGCTTATCCGCATCTTCGTCAGGAGCCGGACTATTTCCTCCGTCTGGGCAATCGGGTCCTTACCCAAATCAATAAGGATGAGCAGGGCATCAGCTCGGCGGAGCATATGGGGTAACGACCACTGCATAATCTGCGGGGCGAGGGCTGGCGTATCAATGAGCTGAATCTGGATATTTTCGTACTCCATCATCCCCGGAGTCGCCACCTGGGTGACGAAGGGATAGTCGCCCACCTGCGGCGCGGCCGCCGTAACCGTGCCCATAAGCTGTGATTTACCGGAGTTAGTCAGCCCGATAATTGCCACCTGGGCGGCGCCCACCTTATCAATGAGCATGGAAGCCCGGGCGGCGCCTCCCCGCTTCCCCACCTGCTGGGTCAGCTCAGACATCTTGCGTCGGAGGTCACGCCAGAGATGGTCCGTGCCCTTGTGTCTTGGGATAGTCGCCATCATCTCCTCAAGAGCAGCGATTTTCTCCTCGGGAGTCTTGGCAGCGCGAAAGTTTCTTTCCGCTTCCAGATATTGCGGTGTCAAATTAGCTGGCACTGAGTACCTCCTTCAGTCTCCTGGCCAGTCTCTCCGTCATCCCCGGAGTGGTGGCGATTTCCTCGACCGGCGCTTCCTTCAGCCGTTTCACCGAGCCGAATTTCTTCAGCAGCGCCCGGCGGCGCTTCGGTCCGATTCCCTCTATATTATCAAAAATGGAGACAAACGTCTCCCGTCTGCGCACTTTCTGGAAATAGGATACGGCAAAGCGGTGGGCTTCGTCACGGAGGTGCTGGAGCAGTCTCAGTCCGGGGGAGGTGCGAGGGAGAACGATTGGCTGTCTACGACCGGGAACAAAAATCTCCTCGTTTTCTTTAGCCAGGCTCATCATCGGGATAGACGTCCCACTCACCTCCTTCATCGCCGCGATGGCGGCATTAAGTTGTCCCTTACCCCCATCAATCAGCACAAGGTCAGGAACAATCGCCCAGCTCTCTTCCCCGGCCAACTGACTGGCGAGTCGCTTAAAACGCCGCCGGAGCACTTCCTGGACCATCGCGTAGTCGTCCGCACCGGCGACCGTTTTGATTTTGAAGCGCCGGTAGTGCGCCGGTTTCGGTTTGCCTTTTTCGAAGACCACCATGCTCCCCACCGCCGCCTGCCCCTGTATGTCCGAGATATCGTAGCCTTCCATACGCTCCGGCAGTCGGGGGAGTCGGAGCATTTCCTGTATCTCGGCGAGCGCTTGACTCATTTCCGGCGCGGCGACCATCTCCTTAATCCTCATCTGCTCAAGGGCTTGTCGTGCGTTCTCCGCCACGATGTCCACCAGTTGTTTCTTGCTGCCCCGCTGCGGCACCTGAATGGCCACGCTGGTGCCACGCTTGTTCTTCAACCAGCCCTGGATGATTTCCTGGTCTTCTACCGGATACTGGAGCAATAGCTGGGGCGGGACGTACGGGCTGGAACTGTAAAACTGCTTGACGAAGCTGGTCATAATCTGGCGCGGCGCTTCGTGCCGGGTGCCTTGCAGGATGAAAGTCTCCCGTCCGGTCAGCTTATTATTGCGGATGAAGAATACCTGGACACAGGCAATATCTTTGTTCTGGGCAAAGGCAATAACGTCCTGCTCACCGCGCACGGTGGCGGCAATTTTCTGCCCCTCAATGACGCATTCAATTGATGTCATCTGGTCGCGGATTAAGGCGGCTTTCTCAAAATTGAGGGCTTCCGCCGCCCCTCTCATCTTCTTTTGCAGTTCCCTGATGATTCTTTCCTGCTTTCCTTCCAGAAAGAGAATGACTTGCTTGATAACTTCGGCATATTCTTCTCTGGTCACCGCACCGATGCAGGGACCAACACAGCGCCCCATATGGTACTCAAGGCAAGCGCGGGTATCAACGCCGGTGATCGGCTTGGTGCAGTAGCGGAAGGGGAAGATACCCTTGATGACCTTCAAAGTCTGCTTCACCGACCTGGCACTGGCGAAAGGACCAAAATAGCGACCGCCGTCCTGCTCCATGCGTCGTGTGGCATACACCCGCGGCCATTCTTTGTTGATTTCTATCTTCAGGTAGGGGAAGCTCTTATCGTCACGGAGGCGGACGTTGAAGCGCGGATGGTGCCGCTTGATGAGGTTCATTTCCAGGATGAGCGCCTCCTGCTCCGAGCCAGTCACATAATATTCAATATCGGCAATGCGCGACACCATCTTGAAAAACTTGGGCGACAGCTTGGCGCCGCTACCAAAATAGGAGCGGACACGATGACGCAGACTGGCTGCCTTACCGACGTATAAAATGGTGCCCTCGGCATCTTTGAAGAGATAGACGCCGGGACTGGTCGGTAAGCGATTTACCTGTTCCGTTATTACTTCGCTGGTCAATCCTGACTACTCTCCTGCCACTCCCAGGACTATTTTAGCATAGCCACTGAAACGGGCAAAACATGGCAGGAGCTTCACTGTCATTGCGACTCCTTCGGCGGAAGGACGAAGCAATCCGCTCAAAACCGTCATTCCAGCGAAAGCTGGAATCCAGAGGGGACAGAACTGGATTCTCGGGTCAAGCCCGAGAATGACAATAGTAGTGGTAACATGTCCCCCTGCCCCCCTTCCCTTAGGGATTGATGAAAGGAGATAGATTTTTGAGAGGGGCTAGCGCACCCCTCTCAGGGATCGCCAGCGAGTTGGTTTGTTGGAGGTATCTTTTCCATCCCGCGCAAGCGTACTGTGACCTCGGCCTTGATTGCCTCTGCTGCACACCAGAGAAGGCCGTACTCAAATTGATGAAACTGATAGGGACTGTCCTCGGGCTGGCGAAATTCGAATACGTACCTCCAGGATTGGAATATGTCTTTTGACCTTGCCAGTAGGTCTGGAAGAGATGGTGATACTTTGTAAGGATCCCACTGTGGCTCCTCCAGCGGCCCCTTAGCGAGCGTGAACCTATGGTGTGGGAGGTGATGCAGTTGTTCCGGCCACTTCGTGTCATAAGTGTCTTGAATGAGCGCCCGGACTGGCTGAGGTATCGCGTCATACAGAGCGCGGAGATCATGCACTTGTGGCACTGGTAAGTCCAGTTGTGTTAGGAGTGCCTTTAAGTAGAGTTCGATGGCAAACCCTAGGTTCGTCGCACAGGCTACCAGATCGCCCAACTCATTCGACATAGCATGTGCGGACGTCTCTTTTATTACGCCTATCCTAGGGAGGAATTCCGCTGCCAACCTCTGGAAGGCCTCGCCACATACGAGGGCCGTCTGGGCGTCACGTTCCTTTTGTTCTTTACTTGCCATACCTGTCTCCCCTATTCTATGACATATCGGGAACTCTACTCTGTTACCTGGCTTTTGTCAATGGTTTGTCAACTAAGGTATCGTTCCCTTTTAGTTTAAAGTCGCTTAGAATTACCAAGAAGCGGGGCGTCCGTCAAAGAGGGGTGCTAGCCCCTCTTGTAAAAAGTCCCCTTCCCCGCACCAATCCTTCCTTTTCACGATTTGGGGAAGGGGATTCAGGGGATAGGGCACACCCTGAATCCTACGTCAACTAAAATGAAACGTTGCCTCAACTAACGGGCGTCTAAGAGGGGCGTGAGCCTCTCTTTCTCTCAGTCCCCTTCCCCGCATAAATCATTCCCTTTCTCCACTCGGAGAAGGGGACTACTGGGGATAGGGCACCTTAATTAGCTCTCTTCCCAAAGCCGACCGCTCCCTGCGACAAAATCCCCTAGCCTTCTTACCATACCTGTGCTACTATTCATCCTGGAAAAAACCATCCCCCTTTGGTAAAGGGGGACTAAGGGGGATTTAACATAAAACCATTCGTTTCCGATTCGTTTCTGCAACACAACTCACGCTCAAATTGACTCCCTTTACGATGATTTGTTTTCTCAAGAAAATTCATCCAAAAAACGAAACGAATGCTTGCCCAAACAAAAGGGGGGATTTCGCCCCCCTCATAGCCTGCCAGAAGGAAAGTGCTACCGCGTTATTCTCAGACTCCCCTTGCCTGCCACGAGTGTCTCCACCTCTTCCTTCGTATAGAAGGCGAAGTCGCCGGGGTTAGAGTGCTTCAGCGCGGCGCAGGCATTGCCGTATTTCAGGGCGGTCTCCACATCGCCATTGCGGGTCATATAGATATAGAGGAACCCGCCGGCAAAGTTGTCACCCGCTCCCACCCGGTCCACTACCTCAAGCTCATACTTGCGGTCTTCGTAAATCTTGCCGTCTTTCAGGGCAATTGACGTCCAGTTATTGCGCCACACGGTGATATCTTCCCGCAGGGTGATGGCGACCACTTTGAAGCCGAAGGTGTCCACCAGTTTGCGCGCCACTTCCTTCCAGTCGGTGCCTTTAATCTGAAAGACGCGGAAGACGTCCTCCTCGGTGGTGATAAGAATATCAACATACTTCATCAGTGGACTCAGCCCCGCCTTTGCCTGCTCCCCAGTCCAGAGTTTGACGCGGTAATTAAGGTCAAAACTGACCTGCAGTCCCTTCTCCTTGGCTTTCTTCAGCGCTTCAGTGGTGGCTTCCAGACAGCTTTGGCTCAGGGCTGGCGTGATGCCGGTGCAGTGGAAAGCCTTGGTCTCAGAGAAGACTTTGTCCCAGTCAATCATTCCCGACTGGATTTTGGAGATGGCGGAATTCGCCCGGTCGTAGACAATAGCGCTGGGTCGCGGCGTGGCGCCGAACTCGAGGAAATAGGTGCCCTGCCGGTCCGTGTCCGACCAGATAATGTTGGAGGTATCAACGCCCTGCTCCCTGATTTTGTTCAATACCAGCCTGCCGAGCGGGTTCTTCGCCAGGCGGGTGATGTAGGAAGTCTTGAGCCCCAGCCTCTGGGCGGTAACCAGAACATTCAGTTCCGCCCCACCAATCCGGACATCAAAAGCGTTCGCCTGCTCAATGCGATGGAAATTTTGAGTAGACAGCCTGACCAGTATTTCCCCAAAACCAACAATGTCAAACATAATGTCCTCCTTTATGTTTTTATTTTATACGAGCGAATTTCTGGATGGTCCTCGGGCCCCTGTCAATGCCGGCAAAGGTATTGGACACTTCGCCGACGTACAGGTCGCCCCGGGAGTCAACTGCCACGGCGTGCGGCGCGATGAACAAGGCTTCTTCCTTCTTCAGACCGGGATTCCCCCAGCGGGTGACCAGCTTGCCATCGGGTGTCCAGACGCTAACACGCATACTCAACTCGGAGACATAGACCATACCATCTTTGTCAAAGCAGACATCGGTCGGGCGGACAAAGTCAGTCCACTGGTCGAGGAACTTACCCTTGGCATCGAAAATCTGGAGGCGGTGGTTCTCCCGGTCGGTAACCCAGACCCGGTCCTTCCGGTCCACGCGACAGGAGTGAGGGAGGCGGAACTGGCCCGGCCGACCACCCGGCGCACCCCAGGACAGGATGAGTTTGCCATCCGGGCTGAACTTGTGCATTGATGCATTTCCATAGCCATCAGCAATGAAGATTTCGCCCTTCGAGTTCAGAGCGATGCCAGTGGGGCGGTTGAAAGGCGGGGCGGCACGGACAACCCTCCCCAGGCTCTCCCAGAAGTCCCAGGTACGGATGTAGCCGCTATCGGATGCCTGCCCCTTGGTGCCGAGCGTCGTCAGCACGTTGCCATCGGTGTCAAATTTGGCGACGATATGGTTCCGGTCGTCAGTACACCAGATGTGGCCCTCGGGCGTGATGGTACTACCATGCGCCCGATTGAAGAACCCCTCCCCCCACTTCTTGAGAAGATTACCTTCGCGGTCGAAGACCATTATGGGGTATTGACTACGATTGAGGACGTAGACGTTGTCTTTGGCATCGGTGGAAATGCCGCCGACATCCAGAAAAGACAACCCCGGGGGTAATTTTGCCCAGTCCACCAGCTCGTAAGTGTATTTACCTGAGCCGTAAGGCATATTCTTAAAACCTCCTTTTGTTTTTCAATACGAGAGATTTTTGTGCTCTTATTTATGGATTAAAGGGGGTAGGCGTGTTGGCTCCCTGAGCAAAGCCGCCATCCACCCGGAGATACTCCGCAGTGATAAAGTCCGAGGCGTGGCTGGCTAAAAATATGGCGGCGCCAGCGAAATCCGTTGGCTTACCCCACCGACCCATCGGCACTCTCGCCTTGATGAACTCCTCAATATTGGGGAAAGCTTTCTGAATATTAGCCGTGAGCGGTGTTTTTATCCAGCCGGGCAGAATGGCATTGACCTGGATATTATCATTCACCCAAGCAAGTGCCAGCGAATAGGTCAGGGACAGAATGCCCATCTTACTGCAGGCGTAGACCAGAGTCCGGCCCAACCCGAAAAGGGAGGTCATTGAACCAATGTTGATAATCTTACCACCCCCTGCCGCCTTCATTGACGGATAGACCGTCTTGGCACAGAGGAAAGCGCCACGCAAGTTGGTGTTCATTATCCAGTCCCACTCATCAACGGTATATTCCTGAGGTAATTTGCGGATATTCACGCCAGCATTATTGACCAGGATGGTGATTTTACCGAATTCATCAATGGCTTTTTTGACCGCTTCCTGGACACTTGTCTCCTGAGCAACATCCACCTTTACGCCCAGCACCTTCACGCCGAACCTTTCTTTGATGTCTTTGACCGCCTCCGCCGTTTTATCCTCATTACGTGCCGCAATGACAATATCGCTCCCCTTGGAAGCGAGCGCATCAGCAATGCCCTTACCGATGCCGCCATTTCCCCCGGTAACCATGGCGACTCTCCCCTTTAGACTGAATATGTCTTCCATGAAGCACCCCCGATGGTATTAATCTATTACTTCTTGCTCGGGAAAGTCAAAATCTTCATCAGCTCTTTAACATCCTTCAAGTTCTCCAGATTCATCACCAGTTGCATAGAACGTTCAATTTGCTTCGGCGAGAGAGTGCCGCTGGTGGCATCTTTGTACTTGGCAACTAATTCTTCGGTGGTGAAGGGGGAGGTGTGATGCCCGCGCCAGGTCTCCCATCGGGGACTGCTGTACTCCTTACCATCCTTGAGCTTGATGGTCACGATCTCAAAGTCCTTGAGCCCCTGACTTTCCCACTCCGGACTGACAACAATCTGCACCTTCTGGCGCACTTCTTTGAATTTAGCATCGGTGGCTTTTTCATCGGTAAAAGAATCTATCCCGATTTTCTTTTCCAGGATAGCCGCGGCGATGCCATGCTGAATGCTCACCCTAGCATGCTCCCCATCGGGTGGGTCAAGCAAATCAAGCTGGCGGGCAATCCCCGGCTTCATCTCCACAGCAACACTATCAATATCCCGATAATTGGTATAGACCTTTCCCAGCAAGTCTAGGATTGCCTCCAGGGAGCGCTGCTGGAGGGAGTGGCAGGGGAAATGTTTGGTATCAAGGAGCTCAGTGCGGAACTCCTTGCCCAGCCCCTCAGTCAATTTTTCTATCCGAAAGCCTTCTTTCCCGGCAACCGCGGTACAGAAGCCGACGCCCCGATTGTTATCTTCCAGAATGTTCATATCAGAAGTAAAGCCGTCTCGGGCAAGCATCGCTGCCAAAACACCGTTCCGGCAAGGAAATCCAGTCTCCACAAAGTGCGTCATCGTGTCGTGCTGTCGCAGAGTGCCCGCCGCCTGTGAAGCGGCGATACTAAGGGCGACACATATCTGGTCGGCATTTAGCTTCAGCATTTTGGCGCTGGCAATAGCAGAACCGAAGTTACCAAAGACAGGAACAGCAAAAAATCCCCGCTCCGTCGCCGGCAGACAGGCGAGTCCAATCCGAGACTGCACCTCGTGGGCAATAATTGCCGCTTCCAGAACATCTTTCCCGGGAAGCCCCATCTTCTCCGCCATGGCGAACACCACCGGAAATACCGTCATGACCCCCACCATCTCAGGTCGGCTGTCTCCCTCCCACTCAGCGGCGTGGGCAAAGCTACCTCCCGCTAGTGCGGCATTCGCCACCGGTGCCTTAAACCCGCTACCAATCACCCCCGCCTCCGTTGCCCCACCCATTTCTTTGAGCAGCCGGGCGATAATTTTGCCGGCGGGGAGGGTAGAGCCCCAGATGATTGACCCCAGAACACTCAAGGCTAAGTTTTTGGCATACTGGACTGTCTTAGGGGGCAGGTCATGGTAAGTGGTCTCCAAAACAAATCGGGCTAGTTTTTCAGTTGCGGTCATCTTTCGCCTCCTTTACCGGTTCCGTCAATTGATGATTGACCTATTTGCTTTATCACGAATTTCGTTTCTTGTCAATCCCCTTTGCCATTTTTAACCAGCTACTTTCGCGTTTTATAATTTTATGTTAAAATACCCATTACTTGACATATACTAATTTTGCTGATGACAAGGAGGCGCGGTGAAGAGTGAAATTAACAGCTTCTTAAATTATTTGAATGTAGAGAAAGGCTTTTCTGGAAACACCATCGCCGCCTATCGCAATGACCTTAATTATCTGGCTGAGTTTGCCACTCAGGAAGCCACCAAGCAAAATCTGATGCCGTCCTGGGCTAACTTTAATCGCCAGTGGATGCTGAGCTATATGCTCAATCTTAAGGAGAGAAGGTACGCACCAACCACCGTCGCCCGCAAGGTCGCCGCCGCCCGCTCCTTCTTTGGCTTTCTCACCGCCGAAGGCATGATTAGGACCGACCCCACCGAAAATATGAGTTCTCCCAGCGTGGGTAAACCACTCCCCAAGCCCATTTCCATCACTGAGGTGCGCCGTCTTCTGGAACAACCAG
>Ga0315310_10002944_pt1 | contig 10634 bp, 10 predicted proteins | sample TDP5_MG_FD_203630 | JGI IMG/M metagenome (GOLD analysis project Ga0315310, IMG submission 203630) | Freshwater sediment microbial communities from Lake Towuti, South Sulawesi, Indonesia - TDP5 | ecosystem: Environmental > Aquatic > Freshwater > Lake > Sediment | place: Indonesia: South Sulawesi...
AGTTGAAGCGCAATACTGGCAGGGCGTGTTGTCGGAGGACTTTCGCTGTCTGCTGCACTACCTTGTTGCGCATCGTGCCGCCGTGCTGTGGATGGGGATGGCAAACTAGGCCTACCCAATCCGCACGTGGCTGGGCGGGCAGTTCCAATTGCGCCTCCAGCGACCCTGCCGGCCCAGCCAAAAACAGCGACTCAATCCGACGACCCATCGCCTACTCGCCTCGTGCCCACTGCTGACCGCTTGCGGGCAAGTTGGTATGCTAGCAACATGAGTGAGACCCAGCAAGGCGCAACTGCCACCTGGTGGTAGGGTTCGATAGTGAAGGAGATGGAGAGTAGTTAACGAAATCCAACAGGAGCCGCGACAGACCAACACCTGGGACGTGCTTTCTATCGGGCTGCGCAAAAAGGGTGACGAACTGGAAAAACTCACTAAGCGCGTGTGCAAAAACATTCGTAAGCTCTAGCTGCTCAGCCCGTCGGAGGTCTTGCAGCGATGAACCTGTTGCTCACCGGGAAGCCTGGCATAGGTAAGACCAGCGTGGTCGAAGCGGTAGTGGCGCAGCTACGTCGGCGTGGTCTGCGGCTCGCGGGTTTCTTCACGCGTGAGTTGCGCAATCCCAGCGGTGAGCGCATCGGGTTCAAAATCATCACCCTGGATGGGGAAGAAGGCGAGCTAGCGCGTGTAGGCTTGCACAGTCCGGCGCGCGTCGGCCGCTACGGCGTCAACCTGGACGACCTGGAACGCCTGGCCCTGCCACGACTCCGTGCCCGCAACGTTGACCTCATCGTCATTGATGAAATCGGCAAGATGGAGTGTGCTTCAGCTGGCTTTCGTCGCGCCGTGGAAGATGCCCTGGACGCCCCGGTACACGTTCTGGCCACGCTCGGGATCGGCTGGATGCCCTTCTTTGAAGCCCTCCGGGCGCGCCCGGACGTCAAGTTGTGGGAGGTTACCGGGCGCAATCGTACCCGCTTGCCCGAGGAGCTGCTGGCATGTCTCGGGGGCTAGCTTTTTGCTGTCTGCGTAATTCTTGTTGCGAGTCACCGTGGTTCAATGTTAGGGTAGAGGTCTTCGAGTCTAAGCTCTTCCGAAGGAGAACGAGGTGAAAGAGCGTCGCAGCGCGCGCCGCTTTCTGCTGAGCTTGCCCCTGGAAGTCAAAGGCCAGCTTTGTACCGGCGAAACCTTCTCTGCCGCAACCAAAACCCGGGACATCAGTTTCCGCGGACTCTATTTTGTCGTTGACCGTGAATTCGATTCCGGTTCACCGATTGAGTTTGTTCTTACCCTACCCAAGGAGGTTACACTCGCAGGTGACGTGCGCATTTATTGCGCTGGCCGGGTAGTGCGCGTAGAAAGGCCGGACTCCCCGGGCACGGTCGGTGTGGCCGCGGTTATTGATCGGTATGAGTTTCTGCGAGAACCCTCCTGAGCACACCGGCTGCCAGAATGGTTCCGGGGGCTAAGTTTCTTTCAACTTCGATCCCGCCGCCGGCTTGGACTACTTCCTGGGCGATGTGAGCAACTTCGATTTCGGCATGCACCTGCGACCCTTCACCTCCCTGCGCATCGATGGCACCTATATCTTCTCGCGCTTGCAAGAGCGCCACACCGGGGCCAATATCTTCAACAACCACATCGCCCGCACCAAGATTAACTACCAGTTCAACCGCGAACTCTCCCTCCGCATCATCCTTCAATACGACAGTGTCCTGCCTAACCCCGCGCTCACCAGCCTTACCCGGCGCAAACGCTTCACCAACGACTTCCTCATCACCTACCTGGTCAATCCGGGTACGGCGCTCTACATCGGCTATAATGACGTGCTGGAGAACTTGGATCCGCGATTGCTCATGGTGGATGACGAACTGGTGCGCACCCGGCGCAGCAAGCAGTTTTTTATCAAGCTCTCCTACCTATTTCGCTTTTAGTGAGTTCCGCGAGGAGGCTTTCCGTGCGCCAAGTCATACTTGGTTTAGGTTTGGTCGTGTTGCTGATTGGGTTCGCTCAGGCGCAGCAGGCTCCGGCGCCGCCGGCCGTGGAGCTGCTGCCGGTTGAGAAAGCGGTACATGACTTCTATCGCCAGTACTGGGCGGCCTGGGAAGCACTCGACCATGCCGCACTGGCCCAACTGATTTCGCGTGATTACACCGGCACCACCTTCGTACCTGGCAGGGGCATCGTCCACGAAGACTACACCCGCGCACTGGCTGCGGTAGCCACCTTCTTTGAGACTATCCGCGGCCAGCAAATGGCCTGGAGCCGTAACCTGCTCAGCATTATGGTGCGGAGCGAGACCGAGGCGGTGGCTGCTATCCGCACGGGCTTCGTCCTGCTCGGCTTGGGGCAGAGCGAGCTGAGCTTGGAGGTGCTGCGCCGGGAAGCCGACGGGCAGTGGCGTTTGGTGCGACGCTGGTCGGAGAAGCATCTCCAGCCGGGTGCTTAGTCGCACTGGCGAGCGACTCACGTATAATACCGCGGCGTGGGTTTTAGTAGCGCGCTCTACTAATGAAGGTAGGCATTTTCGGTTGTGGCCATGTGGGCTTGGTGACGGCAGCGTGTCTGGCCGAGCTGGGGCACATAGTCGTCGCCACCGATGACGACCCTCAGAAGCTAGCTGCGCTCGAGGCAGGCCGTGTGCCATTCTTTGAGCCGCAGCTCGACGCGCTTGTAGCCCGAAACGTAGCCTATGGGCGGCTGCGCTTCACGCCTGATCCAGCGGCAGTGTGCGAACACGGCGAACTGCTCTTCATCTGCGTGGGCACACCGCCGCGCGACACTGGTGATGCCGACCTTAGCGCCATCACCCGAGTGGCGCAAATCATCGCCCGCTACAGTCGTGGTCATAAAGTAGTGGTGGAAAAAAGCACCGTGCCGGTGCAAACCGGCCAGCGCTTGCAACAAGATTTTTTGCGCGCAAACACCCAGGCAGAATTCGACGTAGTGTCGAACCCGGAGTTCCAGCGCGAGGGCACGGCGGTTAGCGACTTCCTGCACCCACAGCGCATCGTGGTAGGCGTCAGCAGCCAGCGCGCAGCAGAGCGCATGCGCGAACTGTACCGGCCGATCCTGGACGGTAGCTTCAATTGTACCCTGCATGCAGATTGCCCCCTGCGGCAGAGCGAATTGCGCCCGCAGTGGATTGAAACCGACATCAATACGGCAGAGATCATCAAGCATGCTTCCAACTCTTTTCTTGCCCTGAAGCTTTCCTACATCAACGCCGTGGCAGATTTGTGCGAACGGTTTGGCGTGGACGTCAAGCAGGTAGCTGAGGCGCTGGGGCTTGATCCCCGCATTGGACGCGATTATCTCCGTGCTGGGCTCGGCTTTGGCGGTTTTTGTTTGCCTAAGGACATCCAGGCATTCCGGCGGCTGGCGGAGAAAGTGGGCTACGACTTTGCCTTCTTGCGCGAGGCGGAACGCATCAACCAGGAACGCGTGCCGCGCTTCTTGGCTAAACTAACCCGCGCCCTGGGTAGCCCACAGGGCAAAACCATCACCCTGCTCGGGCTGGCTTTCAAGCCGAATACTGACGACATTCGCTTTGCGCCAGCGCTGGAGATTCTGCAACGGTTGCAGGAAGCGGGGGCACAGGTGAAGGCCTACGATCCCCAGGCGATGGGAAAAACCCAGGTGCTCTTCCCCCAGGTGGTCTATTGTCGCGATGCCTACGAGGCAGCCGCCGGTAGCGAGGCTTTGTTGCTGGTGACCGAGTGGGAGGAATTTAGCAGACTCGATTGGCAGCGCATTCGCCAGGTGATGGCGCGGCCACTCGTGCTTGACGGGCGCAACCTGCTCGACCCGAAGAGAATGCGCCAGCTCGGTTTCCAATACCTTTCCATGGGCCGCCCGGACTAGCGCGCAGGCAGAGTACTGCGAAAGTATTCGAGTGTGCGCTGCAAACCTTCCTCAAGCGAAACCTGAGGCTCCCAACCCAGCACCTGACGCGCTTTGCTGATGTCCGGGCAACGCCGTTTGGGGTCGCCTTCCGGTAAAGGCCGAAAAACAACCCGGCTGGCGCTGCCAGTAACCTGGCGGACTTTCTCGGCGAGCTCCAAAATCGACACTTCACTGGGATTGCCCAGGTTGACCGGGGCGTGCTCGTCGGAGTCCATCAGCCGCAAGAGACCATCAATCAGGTCGGAGATGTAGCAGAAGCTGCGCGTTTGCGAGCCATCACCGTAGATAGTAATGTCAGCCTTGGTGAGCGCTTGCACCATAAAGTTGGGTATGGCGCGGCCGTCGTCGTGCCGCATACGTGGCCCATAGGTATTGAAAATACGGGCGATGCGCGTGTCGAGCTGGTGGATGCGGTGATAGGCCATCGTCAACGCTTCCGCAAAGCGTTTGCTCTCGTCGTAAACGCCACGGAGGCCGATAGAGTTGACTGCCCCACAGTAGCTTTCTGGCTGCGGGTGCACACTGGGGTCGCCGTAGCAAGCCGAGCTAGAAGCCAGCAGGTACTTGGCCTTTTTTGCTTTGGCTAGTCCCAAGGTGTTGTGAGTACCCAGGGCGCCGACTTTGAGGATTTGGATGGGCAGGCGAGCGAAGTCATGTGGGCTGGCGGGCGAAGCGAAGTGGAGGACGTAATCCACGGAGCCGTCGAGTTCGATGAACTTGGTAACGTCATGTTCGAGCAAGTGGAAGGCGGGCAGGTGGCGCAGGTGGGCGAGATTTGCGTAGCTGCCAGTAATGAAGTTGTCCAGGCAGATGACTTCCCAGCCACGTGCTAGCAGCGTCTCGCACAAATGTGAGCCGATAAAGCCAGCTCCGCCAGTTACTACCGCTCGCATTGCCAATTCTTCGCGGCGCAGTTCAAAGCAAGCGCACAATAGTTTTTTCGTGAAGGAGGCGCTTGTTTCACTAATTTATAACGGAAAGCTCCTTGCCGCAACGGCACAACTTGGGCAAGTAAACAGCTTTTGTTATAGTGGCAGGCCTGCCTGCGGCAGGCAGGCCACAGAGCTTGGTAAGTGCGCGGCTATGGCTGAAGCCCGGAACTAAGATGCGAGTACCCAGGGTTGACTTGCAGGCAGAGTATGCCAGCCTGCGCGAGCAGGTGCACGCGGCGCTGGAGCGCGTCTGCGGCACGCAGCGGTTCATCCTCGGGCCGGAGGGAGAGGCACTAGAGGAAGAAATCGCTAGCTATTGCGGTACGAAGCACGCCATCGGGTGTGCTTCTGGCTCAGACGCGTTGTTACTGTGCTTGCTGGCACGGGAAGTGAAGCCAGGGGAGCAAGTGATTACGACGCCGTTCACTTTCTTTGCTACCGCTGGGGCTGTAGCCCGCCTGGGAGCACGCGCTAGCTTCGTTGACATTGACCCACGCACTTTCAACCTCGACCCGAATGCCCTAGCACACTTCTTGACGACACTACCCGCCGCGCGGCGACAGCTTCTCCGGGCTATTATCCCGGTGCATCTCTACGGGCAGCCAGCAGAGATGAAAGAGATTGCTGCCCTGGCCCACCAGTACGAGTTGGCAGTTATCGAGGACGCTGCTCAGGCCTTGGGAGCGGACTATGCCAGCCGGCAGGTAGGCAGCTTGGGCTTGGCAGGTTGCTTCAGCTTTTATCCCACAAAGAATCTTGGTGGCTATGGTGACGGCGGGATGATTACCACCGATGATGCCACCTTAGCCACGCGGCTGCGCGCCCTACGCCAGCATGGCAGCTTGGGGCAGAAATACCGCCATGAGTACCTGGGGTTCAACAGTCGCCTGGACGAATTGCAGGCGGTGGTGTTACGCGTGAAGTTCCAGTACCTGGAGGAGTGGAATGAGAAGCGGCGTGAGTGTGCCCAGCGCTATGACCGCTTGTTCGAAGAAAGCGGCTTGACTGAGTCAAGCAAGACCTATCCAGATGCCAGCCATCCGGTCGTCATCCCCTACCGCAAGCCCCAGTGCCGCCACGTCTTCAACCAATATGTGATTCGGGCCTGGGCGCGTGATTCCTTGAAAGAGTTTCTGGCTAAGGAAGGTGTGGAAACTGAAATTTACTATCCCATCCCGCTGCATCTCCAGCCGTGCTTCCGCCACTGGGGCTACAAAGCGGGCGATTTCCCCGAAGCTGAGCGCGCCGCCGCGGAAGTGCTGGCACTGCCACTCTATCCCGGATTGACCGAGGAGATGCAACGCTATGTGGTCAGCAAGCTACGCGAATTCTACCGGGGATAGACAGGGCAGACGAAGGCAGCCAGTTCGATGAGGCTATCCACGAGCAAGTCCGGGGGAGAGTCAGCCAGGCGGTGGCTGCCCAAGCCGTAGGTGACGCCGCAGGTCCAAGTACCAGCGTTACGTCCTGTGGCTACGTCGATCTCAGAATCCCCAACCACCAGCGTCTGCTGAGGTGTAGCCGCGACCTCTTGCAGGATGATTTCCACGCCCATTGGGTCGGGCTTTTTCCGGGGGAAACTGTTCCCGCCGTAGATACGGTGAAAGTAGTGGGCTAGGCCGAGGCCTTTGAGGATGTCGGTACTGAAGCGGACGGGTTTATTGGTGAGGACGGTCAGGATGCGGTCGTTGCCCGCGAGTGCGGCCAGGCCTTCGGGTACGCCGGGGTAGGGAACGGTAGTGTCGAGCATATGGGCGCGATAGTAGGTGAGGAAGAACTGTAAAGCGCTCTCGACGACCTCCTCAGCGGTCTCTTCGCCGAGTGAGCGGCGGATGAGTATTTCTGCGCCATGGCCGACATAGCTATAGATTTGTTCGTGCGGCAGCGGTGGCAGGGCAAACTGAGCGCGTGTGGCGTTGACTGCCCGGGCGAGGTCAAGCTTGGAATCAATCAAGGTGCCATCGAGATCAAAGATGAAGACGCACAAGCTACGCAGCACCTCGGCTGGAACTCGGAGCTCCCTCATAGCCTACGCAACTGCTGGGCAGCTTCTTCAGGCAAGACCGGGTTCAGGTAGAATTCTTCCTCGCGCAGATACTTCCGCCGCGCTTCGAGGCGCGGAAGGATTTCGATGTGCCAGTGGAAGTCCTCGCTCAGCGTCCGCCAGTATTCCTGCAATACTCGTGGCACCAAGCGTGAAGGCTCGGTGTGGAGGACGAAGTAGAGTGAGGGGGAGAGACGTTCGGTCTTGCGCAGTGCAGCTTGGAGAAAATTGGCCAAGGCAGCAAGCACCTCTGGGCTGCCGACACCCTCTTCGAAGCAAGAGTGGTGGCGTCGCGGCAGCAGCCACATTTCGTAAGGATAGCGCGAGGCGTAAGGGCAGAGCAGGACGAAGCCGTCCTGGTCGGCCACAACGCGCTTTTGGTCTTTGATTTCTTGCCGGAGGAGGTCGCAGAAAACGCAGCGCTCCTTGTTCTGGTAGTGTTTCTGGCAGGCGCGTAACTCACGCTCGACACGATGGGGCAGTATCGGGGAGGCGACGAGTTGGGCGTGGGGATGAGAGACAAGTGCTCCGGCCAGCGGCCCTTGGTTTTGGAAGATTTCGATGTAGCGCATGCGCGGGTCGCGCTTCAAATCCACCAGCCGCTCACGAAAAACTTCCACCAACAGGCGAAACAATTCTGGCGCTAAGCTGCCTAAGGTAGCGTTGTGGTTCTGGCCTTCGATGATGATTTCGTGCGCGCCCACCGCATTCATAGTGTCGAAGATACCTTCGCCGCTGCGGTCGAGTTCACCCTCAATACGCAGCAAGGGAGCACGGTCGGCCACCACGCGCACCAGCCAGTTGCCTTGGGCGTCACGCCGCTCAGCGATGACGATTTCCTGGCTAGCAGCTTGTTGCGCGGGGCAGAAGGGACAGGCTTCCGGGACGCTAGTAGCCGGCGGGGAGACAGCGTTGCCAGTAATCACCCATTGCCAGGTAGTGGGGTCTTGACGGAGGCGAGCCATCGCCGTCGCTTCAAAGAGGCCACATTATAGCTCAACTGCCCACTGCGGCGCAGGCTTTCCTCTTGCCGAGGCAGGGAAATGAATTATAGTTACGGAAGGGAGGAGTTCTGAAACGGCGATGGCTAGCGTCTATCCCTTTCGTGCTTTTCGTTACGACCCAGCACGCGCTGGTGTGGAGCTAGAGCGGTTGGTCACTCAGCCCTACGACAAAATCACGCCGGCGATGCAGGAGCGCTACTACAGCTTGAGCCCTTATAACCTGGTGCGGTTGATTCTGGGCAAGCGCGAGCCCAGCGACTCAGCGGAAAACAACGTTTATACGCGGGCGACGCGCTGGCTAAAGGAATGGGTAGAGGCCGGGGTGCTGGTGCAGGGGCCAAAGCCGGCTTTCTACCCCTATTTTCAAGAGTACACTGTCCCGAGGACGAATGAGCAGCGGTTGCGCAAGGGGTTAATTGTGCTGGGCAAGATTGAAGACTATGAGGCGCGCGTCATCCACCGGCACGAGCAGACGCTGACCGCACCCAAGGCCGACCGGCTGGAATTGCTCCGCCACACCCGGACTCACTTCGGGCAGATTTTTATGCTCTACAGCGACCCCAAGCGGGAATTAGACAATCTGTTAACTGAGTTCGCGCAGAAGACGGCAGGTATCAGCCTGGTGGACGAATATGGTGCCACGCACCGCCTCTGGGTGCTGGATGCCGCGGCGATCGTGGCGCGCATTCAGGCGCTGCTAGCCGACAAGAAGCTAGTCATCGCTGACGGCCACCACCGCTACGAAACTGCACTCACTTATCGGAACGAATGCCGGCTGCGTAATCCTGACCCGGATGCCCCGCACGAACGCGTGATGATGACGCTGATCAATATGTCCGGGGAGGGCCTGACCATCCTGCCTACGCATCGCCTGGTGTCGAATCTGCCGCAGTTTGATTTTGTGCAGTTGCGGCAGGCGGCCGGGGAGTACTTTGACTGGTACGCTTATCCTTTCAGCTCGGTGGAAGAGAAAGTGGCAATGGAGGCGCGCTTTCGGCGTGACCTAGTGGAGCGCGGGGCACAACGGCCGACGCTCGGCGTGTATGCGGCAGGGGAGAAAGCCTTCTACCTTTTTCTGCTCAAGGTCAATACTGACCTGGCTCGCTTGCTGCCGGAAGTTTCTCCGCGACAACGTCGGTTGGACGTTGTGCTGCTGCACCGGTTGCTGCTGGGCGACTGCCTAGGACTGGACGAAGACTCAGTGCGGCAACAAAAGAACTTGCGCTACCTGCGCGAGTGGGAAGAAGCGATTGGCGCGGTAGAGCGCGGCGAGGCGCAGGTGGCCTTCCTGATGAATCCCATTCGTGCTGAGCAGGTAGGCGAGATAGCCTTTGCAGGCGAGGTGCTGCCGCAGAAATCTACCGACTTCTACCCTAAGCTCCTCTCTGGGCTGACCATCTACTGCCTCGACGCTCCTTAGCCAGCGCCACGGGCAATCTACGCAATCCCCAATCGGAAGAACAAGCCAGCTGTGGGATGAGGGGCGGAGTGTGAGTTTTGTTTGGTTCGTAATCGCGCTGGGGAAAGGCGCTCAGGGTGAAAGCGATGGCTGGAGTGGCCAGCCGCTGGGGCGAATGGGTGTTTGCCGTACGGAGTTGGAATATGATTTTTGGTATAGAAATATGAAATTTGGAAGATATTCGGGGCGTAAACACCTGCTGGTCGCCGGGCCTAGAGAGCAACAACTGTGTTTTCAAGTAGATAGTAAAATCAACTTTTTCCTACTGGTTGGCACGCAGAGTGCAAAGCCAAGGAAGGGTTTTCTTCCTGTTTGAAGGTTAGAGCTTATCCGAGCGAAATCCGAAAGGGGGATGGAAATTATGCGAAGGCTAAAACTAGGGGGATTGTTGTTGCTTGTTCTTTTACCCATTTCTGCTGCGGCGCAGATACCTACGGCAGCCACGGCCACGGTTTCAGGGACGGTGAGTGACCCCACCGGGGCAGTGGTGCCTGGGGCAGAAGTGGTACTGACTGATATCACCACGAATGTGGCGCGTACGATGACGACCGACGCGACGGGCCACTACGCCTTTGTGAGCGTGCTGCCTGGGGTTTACAGGCTCACGGTGCGTATGGAAGGTTTTCGTCAAGCGCTGGTACCGGAGTTGAAGGTGGACGTAGCGAAGGCGTACACGATGAACTTCACCCTCGAGGTCGGGGCAATAGCTGAGGTGGTGGAGGTGACGGCTGGTGTGGAGGTGGAGTTGCAGAAGCTTGACGCCACCGTCGGTGCCGTGCACAAGGGAGAGGCCTTGCAGCGCCTGCCTAATATCACCCGCGACCTGTACGGCATCCAGTTCACGCAGCCGTTGACTATGCCGTACCGAGGCACGGATGCCGGCCCGAACACCGGCGGTGTAGTGGCTGGTGCCCGCACCGACCAGAACACTTATGTGCTCGATGGCGCTGATATCACCGACACCTGCATTGGCGCTGGTCTAGGTCGCGCGGGGCCGGTCCAAGCCGTAATTCCGCTGCCGCTCGACAGCGTGGAAGAGTTTCGCGTGGGTGCTACCAATCCTAATGCTACCTTCGGGCGCTCTGGCGGCGGCCAGTTCATCGTGACGACCAAGCGTGGCACTAACACTTTCCACGGTTCGGCCTACTGGTATCACCAGAATGATAACCTGAATGCCAACACCTGGACGCGCAAGCGTCTGGGTAAAGACCCTAAGACCGGCAAGGACAAGAATCCCGAGCCGGAGATGAAAGATAACCGCTTCGGGTTCTCTGTGGGCGGGCCGATCTGGA
>Ga0315310_10002945_pt1 | contig 10629 bp, 10 predicted proteins | sample TDP5_MG_FD_203630 | JGI IMG/M metagenome (GOLD analysis project Ga0315310, IMG submission 203630) | Freshwater sediment microbial communities from Lake Towuti, South Sulawesi, Indonesia - TDP5 | ecosystem: Environmental > Aquatic > Freshwater > Lake > Sediment | place: Indonesia: South Sulawesi...
AATCTATGAGGAACGCGAAGGTTCGTTTTTTGAAGGTGGCGAGGGAAAGCAATGAGGTTTTCTTTGCAACGTCAACTTCGACAGACCACGCTTCTAGGTCTCTGATTAGCCTTATCGCATTCTCGCCCGCTTTGCTTAGTTTGTATTTGCCTGTCGGCGTTTGTTCAAGAAAAGCAGTTAGATTCCGAATGTGGAAACTCAGTTTACCTGTGTCAACATTGAGAACGTTCATTAGGTCCGTGAAGGAACACTCACCTTTCTCACTGAGGTTTAAGAGAATTTCTCTTCTTATAGGATGAGATAGCACTGACAGTATTCTTGATACGTTCTCTTGGTCAACGGCCATCGTCCATACCCGAAATCATTTTGAACTAACAGCTTGCACCATGTTTTTGCAAGGTTAGTTAGTGTATACTTGAAAAGCAATTATACACTAAGCTACAAATAAAGGCTTCAGTATGTCTTTTGCATGTTGGGAAATGAAAACACAAGTATTAGAAGCGTTACGTCAGAAGCTAAAAGTGGCTTATTATTCGCTGTTTGATGGATTACCTAAGCAATTTTCTTTGATTGATAAACTTCGTTTGCTGGCCTCCCAGAAAATTTCGTCTCGATTTCTGAGCAAAATCAATGGATACGTCTTGCTTGCATTAGTGGTTATGATCTGTGTTTCTTTGGGTCTTGGCGTAATTGTCGGGCCGCAGTCGGCTTTTAACATTATTAATAGCCGTGGAAATGTGATAATTGAAGGAGTCGGTGTCTACAAGGACTGGACCTGCAACACTGCTGTAAGTTTTTTAGACTGGGGAACCCTTGAACCTGGGTCTGCCCGAAATATTACAGTGTACATTAGAAATGAAGGAAACCATGTTGCAACCCTTTTCATGGCGGCGGACAATTGGAACCCGACTAACGCATCTAGTTACATGAGTTTGAGCTGGAACTACGATGGCAAAATGTTTAGTCCTATGGATGCTGTCGAGGTAACATTAACGTTGTCTGTTTCTCCAACCGTGGAAAACATAGCCGACTTCAGCTTTGACATAATCATCGGAATAAATGGGTAGCCTTAGAAGCGCTCAAAACATAGGAATCACGCGGCTCTGAGCTATAAGCGCGACGCTTGCGACAATGGGCAAATGAGCGTGCTTTAGGGCAAAACGGTCAAGTTTTGGATGTTTGATAAAAATTTTCATTTAGCATCGCCGGTCGCCAGACTCTTTTTGTCTGACAGAATTACCGGTCGATACTTAAACTACGACTCGCCTACAAAGTGGATATGTTTGGGCTTTCTGGCGCGTGTAATAGGCGCCAAAGAAAGATTGTGGTCGATAGCGCGTTGCTGATTTTCGTTTTTGTTGTGAGTACTGGCTTTAGGCGTGTTCTATCTATTCGTCGAGTATAGTCCAAAAACACAGGAAAACTTGCAACCATTGTAAGGGACGCGGTTTCTCCTAGTTTAAGAAGTATTTTAGCACGTTGCAGCATTGATTCTTCGGGCAGCTTTCATGATAACGGTCGCATTACGTCTTTTAATGGTACCCTAAAGGCTTTAATTGTCGTCGTCATTTCAAATCTTGCGCCGGCGACATTTAAACTAAGCGCGTCCGTTTCTTCCTTTGCAGCTTTGGAAGGGGGTTTCGTTTGACATATCACGAGCACATTTCAAATGAAATGCTTTGGCCTTTGTTTGTAGTTCAAGATTTTCTTTTGGTATTCTAGCAATGGTGCGGTGATGGCCGCTAGCGCTTTGATTTTTTGAAGGACGAGTGTCGCTGATTGGAGTTCTGAATGATTCATGATTTTTGCTAGGGGTGTTAGTGTTACATATGTGAAGAGATAGAGTAGTGCTCCAGCTACGACTTCGAAGAGCCTTGGCAGGGGCCAAGGCTGAAGCAGCAGTATTAGGAGAGGTGGGGTTGAAAAGATTGAGACGAGGTAGATTTTGACCATTGATTTGGTGTCGAATTCGATTCTGTGATTGGTTCTTGCAATGTACGAGCCGTAGGAAGTGCTGGCAATGCTTGCGATCAGAAAGGCCACTATCAAGCCCAAGACACCATAAGTCTTGGTAAAGATTGGGGACAGAACGGTGACTGTGAGGAAGGTGATCAGGTTCATTTTTAGGGTTGTTTTTGTCTCTCCTAGGCCGTTGTAGAAGCTTGTAAGGGTGAGGTAGCCTAGCCCAATGAGAAGGTAAAGTAGGCTGTACGTTGCCAAAAAGAGGGGGGCTGACTCGAATGTTGGGCCGTAGATTAGTTGGACTACCTCGTTGGAGAATATGATTATTAGAACTGTTATTGGCAGTATGAGTATAGCAGTGTACTTGTTTGCGAGTTTGAAGAAGGTTCTTATTTTTTGGGTGGTTGAGGCGTCGAGTTTTGAGAATGCTGGAAGTAGCGCTGTTGTTATTGGGATTGTGAAGACCGTTATGAGTGTCGTGAAGTTTATGGCGGCTTTGTAGTTTCCTATTTCTGCGTCTGTTGTAAAGATGGCGAGTATGAAGTTTTGGTAAAGCGTGATGAATCCTGTCAGTAGCAAAGATATGTAGAGGGGTGTCCCATAGTGTATTAAGGTTTTGAGGTCGTCTGCGAGGCTGTGGCTGTTTTGTGCGTTTTGTTTTTGGCGTAGTATGAAGAAGAGCATGGACGCGCTTGCGCCTGCTGCAACTATGTAGCTTGCCACGTGACCCATTAATGCTCCGGCGATGCTGAAGCCTACGAGGACTAGGGCGATTGAGATTATGGCTTTGGCGATTGCTTGAATGTTTGATGTTAGGGCGTTGTATTCGGTTTTGTCTAGGCCTACGAAGGCTGAGGTTGCTGTTGTGAAGATTACTTGGAAAACAATTGTGATAGACGCTATTCTAATGTATAAGGCTAGATCAGGTCTTTGGAGGAGGGCTGAAGCGAACAAATCGGCGACGACGTAGTTTATGATGAAAATGGCTATTCCTGTTGATGCTTTGAGCAGTAGTCCATATTTGATTATTTTTGTTAGACGGCTTGTTTCGCCTTTGACGCGGAGACTCGCTGTGAATTTGATAATGCCTTGGTTTATGCCTAGATCTGTGAACAGGAAAAGAAGCTCGGGGACGATAAGCACTAAAGTGTATTGCCCATATAATTCTGGGCCTAGAAATCTTGCAATTATGATTGATGCGATTGCCATTATGACGGTTGCTATGGCTGTTCCGAACATTAGGAAGAAGCTGCCACGGGCTGAGTCTTCTGCGACTTTGAATAGTTCGTCTGTCATGGGCGCTTTTCACATCATGCTTGCGCGAAATTTAGGTGGTCGTTTTGGTTTTGATTTGATATTCTCTTGTTATTGCGGTTGTGGCGAAGATTGTGGTTAATGCGAGTAGGCTTAGTGTGATTGGTGTGGTTCTTATGCCCCATGGTGTATAGTTGAGGAGTAGTCCGTTGATGGGGATGAGGGCTAGGCTCATCCCTATGCTTAAGGCGGCGCGTTCAATGTTGTCTAGTTCTATTTTTGGGAATAATGCTTTGATGAGGCTGTAACCCGGCAATAGTAAGACGAAGATGGAGCCGAGCACGTATCTTGCATATACAATGGGGTAGGCGTTTTCTGGAACGGTGAATACTGTTAAGGTTGTTGCCAGTGTCAGAACTATGGTTATCCAGTACCAGTAGGCTTCTTTTGTTTTTAGATAAGTGTCCAGTTTCTGCGGGGGCGGTTTTGGCAATTCTTTTAGCGTTATTTTTCCTTGGCTTTGAAGCTGGAGGACATGTTCAATAATATCCTGCCTTGGGATAGATGTCTCCTCTTTCGCTAGATCGACCAGTTGCTGAATGTTTCTTGGTTTTTTGTGTTCTATGAGCTGGATTATTGTCTGGGTTAGTGCGTCTTCTGTGGAGTTTTGGTTCATGTTGTTTATCCTCAAAAATAGGATAGAGTAATAGCTTGATATATTGGTGCTCTACGCGATATACGCGTGCATGCGCAACCCCGAGCGTGTAAGTTGCCCGCAGTATGCCCGACTTTACTAGATTTAGCACTGGAAAATATAAGAAAGGGGTATTCAATTGTAATTGATGGTGACAACAGCCATCAGGTTCACAGATGCTCTTTGATGGAAACGTGCTTTCTCCTCAGAGCGAAAAGGCCTAAAGCTCCGAACATAGCAACGGCGACAGCTATATTTCTATAGGTACTTCCGGTACCGAAGAATGATCTTGCTATGATCCGGGTGAAAAAGGGTTAATCTGGGATTGGGCCAATTCCATTTCCCGGTTGGTCATGGTCATAGAAAACAGCTTGTACGCCACAGTCGCCTCCTACATCAGGATACTGTGTATTGGTCCATTGGTAAACGGTTTTGCCATCTACTTCCACGCTTCCCGCGCAGGTACCTACGTCAACAATAGGGCCACCACAGGTAACAACCACCGGAACTTGACTTCGTCTATTCCACCATTAGTCGTTCCAGCCCACACAATTACTGGATCTCCTATCATGACTGGGTCCGGGAAATTCTCTGTTGTTACGCGATAACCGGAGCTTAAGTTATTGTAGGGGAGAGTCCAGTCGACTGCACCCTGCACCAAGGGAATGGCGACAATCAGCGTGACCAATATGCCCGTAGCTATTGTTAACCCTAATGACTCTACTCGCATTTTCGTTACTCTTCTGACCGACCTTTAATTATTGTGCGCGCGCGCCCCATGTAAATAGCTCTGGAAATGTTACCCGTTTGTTCTAGAAGTGCAATCCGGTACAAGTTTTCTGTATTCAGTGATTTGATTTGCCAGTTTTCAAGTTCGTGCCATTATTTCGAAGATTCGTATGAGGACTGTGAGAAGTAATAATATGCCAAGTGTTAATGCGGCTGTTCTTAGTCTTCCTTTTTTAATGTGAAGGTTTGTCTGACCGTAGTAGGGTGAGATGAGTTCTGTTGTTATTAGTAGTATTATGGAAGTTGCTGCTAGCCAGAGGCTTATGTCTGAGAAGCTTAATGGAAACTGCATTTTCCTATTCCTCCTGTATGTGGTATTGGATTTTCGTTGTTTTTCCGTCTTGGCTTTGTTCTTCTCTCTCGATTGTTATTGGTTTTCCTGTTGCTTTTGCCAAGGCGCATGCTATCCCGCTGCAAAGCAGACAACCTATTGACTCATGTATTTTTGGATGCTTTCTTGTTTCTTTGCATATGTCTTTGAAAATGTAGTTCGTTATTTCTATTGTTATTGTGTTGCTTTCTTTTAGGGCGTTTATGTTTTCAACCATTTCCATGTCTTCAATGAACAATTTTGGAAGCTTTTCTTGTAGGTAGTTCAGATCTGTTTTTGTGAACGATGTTCCGAGTTTTTCTTCGAATAATTTCGATAAGGCTAGGCCTGGGGGCTCTAGGAGGATGCCCCTCGGGTTTTTTGAATAGAGTTTTTCTTCCTCTACTTCTTCAGGTTTTGGTAGAGCTTGTTCGGCTTGTAAGGGGATGAATATGAGACTGGATTCGAAATCTTTTAGGTATTTTGGAGGCAGATAGACTCCTTTTCCTTCGGGATTGAAATAAGTCAATATTTTTTCAATGTTGGTTATGGTCGTAGTAGCTGTTGCGTTTAATAATTCTAATGATACATGTCTGGATGGGGTCATGTAAAGAAGCAGGGCTCCCCAAAATGTGAGACCAAGTCCTATAAAGGCCAAGATCGAGGAAGCAAAGTTGATCGAAAGGGCGAGGGCAACTATTCCAGCGGAGAGTAAGATGGCACAAGCTAGTTTTGTCGGGTCGATTTTGAGGGTGCGCTTGTTAGAAAAGCCCCGGGTTTCGCGTGCGCGTGAGCCTACGAGGATCAACGTGATAGAAATAACGGTGGTTGCGATCGCAAGTCCGATCAAGCCAAGCATCATTTTAGCATATGTCCAGTACTGTTCTGCCCATTCGTAGTTAAACTGCAAGCCGTATCTGTAGAGGTCGCCATGCACAACTTGATCTAGGCGGTTGAAGAGATATGCTGAAAAAGCGTTCATAGCAGTTGCTGCTAGTAGCAAGGCTAGAATAATTTTGGGTCTGAACAAGGTTCGTATTTTCATGAGTTTCCCAAGTTGTGCACGTGTTTAGTAGGGTTTTTCTATTTTAGAAATTCTAGCTACTTTTTTTGGGAGTTTTGCAAACCACTCTTCTGCATTTTGATATATTCTTCTTTCTCTGTCTATTTTTCCGATGCAGTCTCGGTCGCAGAATAAAACCTAATGACTGAACTGTATTAGCCTTAAGATTAACGTTTTGACTTGACACAAGATGCGACAAACGCGCAAAAATATGAAAAGACAGCAAAACCTAAAAGAAATTTTTTGTCATTGTAGACCAAAAATACTTACGACACAACTTGTGGCAGATAACAAGTTCCAGATACAAAATTTTGAAGAATAGATATTGATTGTTCTAGCCACGCTTTAAATTCTCTTCACTTTTGCTCGTCTTAGTTTCACTGTGCCAAATACACCCAGTGCGCCAAGGCTTGCAACTGTTGCCATAACTGTTCCTAGGGGGACTTCTGGTATGACGAAGATTGTTCCGTATGCAATGAGTCTTGTTTTAGCACTGGTGCAGTAGATGGCGTAGTAACCCGTTTCAGAGGGTGTAAAGAGTATCTCGCCCGTGCTAGGCTGGTCTAACCACGGGCCACCAGCGGTTGAGCCGTCTTCGAATTCTGCTCTGATGTTTACTGTGCCGTCCGCTGTCCAACGTATATGAACTGTTTCGCCTGTACCAAATTGTACTTTATCGGTTCCAAGGTCGCCTGTAGTATGCAACGCAGCAACCGTAGCGGTAGCCGCTTGAGCCAAATTTATTGATAACATCAGAGCAAATATACAGACTATTATAGGTAGCATAACCTTCCTCGTTTCCACGAAATTTCCCCCAGCTTCTTTCAAAAAATATAGCCCCAAAAGCCCATATAAAGACATAAGGAACATTGAAAAGATTTTTCTATAGGACTGACCCTAGCCCGCGTTAACTGCTCCTATCCCGTTTCAATTATCAGCGTTTCTCTATTATCTTTCTTCAATGACTTTGATACAGGGCATTTAAAGTTCGTTTTTGCTCCAGTTCGAAATTCTCAGAGGTAAATTTGTCCTCTTGAACATTGTCTCCGTCTTCCATACTTGTATCGGCTCGTCCTGTCTACTGACTATGTCACTCTTTATTGTGCCACTCTTCTCTGCTTCGATGAGTTTTTGCCGAAGTGTTTCTTTATTAATAGTCTTCCCGGTCATGTTTTGGTAAATTAGGGTTATGTTGTCTAGTGTAGGTGTAACAGTTGTCTCTGTCTGATGAACAGCATCAACTATTTTTCTATTGACTTTTGAAAGTTTTTCATAAACGTTATTGTTTGCCTTCCTTTCTCTTCTTCTTTGAAGAGCTTGAAGTAGAAAAACGCTAAATAGTAAAGCAATAGTTATAGCGATTAGTGTGTCTCCGTTTCTGCAGAGTATTAAGGCTATTTGGGACCAGGTTTTGATTGGTTGCCAATAGTTGGCGATGGCGAGGCCGAAGGGCAGTAGCTTTTCTTCAATTTGATAGATGTCTTCGGGGTTGTTAGTGTAGGTTATAAGGCTTATTTTCACATATTTTAGTTCAGAGGTTGTGCTTGTTTTGAAGAGAGCGCTTTCATACCAGTAGAGCACCACTTGAGTCATGCTTGAATTTACTCGTTGAAATGCGAAGAATCGTCCGATGATAGGCGGGTTTTCCAAAAGTTGTACGTCTCTCAGATCTAGTTGTATTGCTCGTGGAGGGCGTCCCAGCTTTTGCGGCCATATGATTACGCTTGCTTCCCAACTGTGCCATACTAACCGTGAACTACCGACTTCCAAAGCAACCCAGATCGTTTTTCCCGATTCGTTCAGAATTGTGGTGTATGCATAAACTAGTGCTGCATCTCGTGGGGCTAATTCTTCAAATCTTTTGTCTCGATATACGAATTGGAGATTATAGTCTGGAATTTGTGGAAATATTTGTGTGGTTGCTGCATATTCGCCTCCGGGCGATTGGACAAGAACTTGTGCAGGGCCTTCTGCTAGAGCGAAGGTGGGCACTTGTATGGCTTGAATCAGGACGGTGCTTATTAAGAGAGCAGCTATTTTAGCTAGGTCTCTTTTGGAAATGTTGATGTTTACGCGTTTTAGAAGTCTTCCACATGCCAAGCAGAAAAATTCTTTGTTTTTTGTGTTCGGATTGCAGTTAGGGCATGGCGTTGCCTTGTTTTTCCTGAAGATTTGGATTTTCGAGGTTTTTTCAGATATAAAAAGTAAGAGAAGGGTTCCAAGGAAGATGAGAACCCATCCTCCAAGTAGGTGAAATGCTTGTATTGCGGCTTGCGCTCCATATTCATAGCCTATCAACACAATGATTATTATTCGCAAGATGTTGAGCGCGTAAAAGAGGGGAAAGCCCGCGAGGAATACTGTTATTTTCTTCCAGGTGGCTCCTCTTGCTATGTAGGTAACGAAAACTGCGAAGATTGTGAACCCTATGAAGGAGTATATACCAGAACATGAAATCTCAATGGCGAACGTGAATGGCGGGCTTTCAGGCTTGTTGAGGATTATTAAGGGTGTTTCGTATTGGTTTGCTAGGGTCACGGGTAGTCCTAAGGCTTTGAGGACGTTGTAAGCGGCTTCGGAGGAGATTGTGGAAAGGATCCCACCAACCTGTGAAACTACTTGGAGTGGTGGGGGGGTTAGGAGGAGGAGGAAGGCTATGGGGAAGGCCAGGACTTTGAGTGTTTTTGTGTCGAATATTATTAGGATGAGTCCGGTTACAAACAGGAATAGGGAGCCCATGTGGTATTCCAATGGAGTGAACGTGTAAGACCCATGCCAGTAGAGTATTGTAGCTGTTGTGCAAAGTAGGATGCCGCTCAACGTTGCTAGAGTTTTTGTGTTCTTTGGCTGGTGTGTGGTTTCGAATGATATTGCTGCCTCAAGCATTTTTCTTTTGCGATAGAGTAGATAACTGAATAGGAATGGTATTGCTAATATGTGGCTTGTCACCTCGTTTTGTAGAGCATCGTTGAATATGAGGTTTAGGTCTTGGTAGTATAGTGCTACAATTGCGATTACTATGGCGGAAGTCTTCATGATTATGACTAGGCTACCACCACTTTTCAATGCTACTAGTTGATGGTGTGTTGGGAATCTTATTTTTTGCATTCATTTCATTTCCATTTTGAGCTTACTTTGGACCTTTACACCAAAAAGTCATCAATAAGCACGGGGCATTATCATGCACACATATGCCAAAAGAAGAACCTTGATACTCAGGGTCGAACGCAGGAGCCTTTACTCCTCAAGCTCAGAGTCTAAACGTACTATGTTCTTGGACCCACACTTAGGACACGCAAAGGGTTCCTCTTTCTTTTCTTCTAATTCCCAATCATCTTGGCAGTCGAAGCAAATATATATTTTCATTTGCAAAGCTCCGTTTACCATGTTTTCTTTATGAATCAAAAAAGTAGTATGCTATATTAAGGAACAGAGGGAACGCACAGCTCTATTTTAGAGCTAAAAATTGGGTCTGTTAAAATTGAACTTTCGTAAACTTAAATTCTCTTCTTATTTCCAGAAGAGGACTCTTTTTGATTTTTTCGATTCTCCACTTGGCGAGCTCCAACTTTAGTTTTTCATGGGCTTCGGTTGAAAGACTCCCTTTCATAGATAGAAATCTTTTGTTCAGCAGATCTACGATCTTGTAAATACTGATTGCCTCTTTCCACAGAATGGCATAGGTCTCTGTTGAACTGACCTTTCTTCTCAAGTATGATTCCCAAGAATTATATTCCGTGACTTTTTCCAAGGCGCGATTCAGAAGATTCATTCCCTTGTTTTCAAAAACTCCTTTCACAATGCGCATTCTCTTAGAAATGTCTAGTCTCGTCGAAAGTTTTTTTGGGGCACCGCGTTTCTGAAAAGTATCATGACAAAGTTCCAAGTACTTTCTGCCCATCTCATTATCTAACTCAGGTGCGTTGTGACTAGCGACTGCGAACGAGCCTTTAGGTTTTAATACACGTTTTGTCTCTTGAATGGCTTGCTTCCATTTCTTAAGCAAGTGAAGAACGTGCACGGAAATTATCAAGTCAAAAGAAACATCTCGAAATGGAAGTTGCGTTACATCACCCACAAGTAAGCTGATTTGACCCTTCGTGACCCTTCCTCTCAGTTTCTCTGTCATTTTTCTAAGCATCTTTTTGGAAAGATCTATTCCAACTAATTGAATGTTGAGATCCAGAAGAGGCATGACTGTTCTACCTGTGCCAATTCCGGCATCTAGAACAACTAGATTATGGTTTGATTGAATGTCCTTTTTCAAAATCCTTTTGTAAAATTCATATAGTACCCAATTTGGTATGATTCTCGTCTCGTCGTATATGGGCGCAATATCGTCGAAAGCCATGTAGTACTACTCCTTCTATTTTCAACTATAACATCAAAATACACACTTTATTTCTACTTTGGGGAGAGTCGAAATAAACGGTTTGCATCGTGAGCATGGCTACTTATCACTTGGAACAAAATCTTGGTACCACAGTATAAACATCATTATGCCAAAGCAATGACCTATTGGTATAACCTCTCTTTTGGCTTTATCGATGAGATCTC
>Ga0315310_10002947_pt1 | contig 10629 bp, 8 predicted proteins | sample TDP5_MG_FD_203630 | JGI IMG/M metagenome (GOLD analysis project Ga0315310, IMG submission 203630) | Freshwater sediment microbial communities from Lake Towuti, South Sulawesi, Indonesia - TDP5 | ecosystem: Environmental > Aquatic > Freshwater > Lake > Sediment | place: Indonesia: South Sulawesi...
AGAAAAATACACTCGGGAACGATTCGATTGACATTTCTATTAAAAAGGAAGAAAGAACCTCAAACAAGAATCCTCTTCGCCACAGACATGCACGGGTCAGAGGGCGCATGGAGAAAATTCCTTAACGCTTCAGCCATGCTTAAAGTAAACGTAGCCATCTGCGGCGGAGACTTAACAGGAAAAATGATAGTCCCTGTAATAAAAAAAAGCGATGAAAAATACAGTTATTACCTCATGGGAAAAACCTACTTAATTGACTCAACTCAATTAGAAAAGGCGTTCAAAGATGTCCGCGGAATAGGCTACTACCCTCACCAAACCAGTGAAAGCGAATACGAAGAGATGAGGAAAAACCCAGCGAAAGTGGATGAAGTCTTTCACAAAGTCATGACTTCAACGCTTGAAAAATGGTTCTCCCTTGTTAGCGAGAAGGTTCCGAAAGAAACCCAGGTAATTGTCTGTCCAGGAAACGACGATAGGATCCTCGTAGACGAAGTAATCAAAAACCACAAAGACGTCATTAACGCAGAAGGGAAAGTGATAAATATCGACGACATGCACGAGATGATAAGCACAGGTTGGGTGAACCCAAGCCCCTGGAAAACGGCTAGAGAAGAAGAAGACGATAAACTGGAAGCCAGACTTGAAGAGTACATTTCTCAGGTAAAGGACAAAAGCTCAGCCATATTCAACTTTCACGCTCCACCCTTCGAATCTAAACTGGATGAAGCCCCGTTGCTGGACAAAGACCTAAATCCTATAATCCAGGGCGGAAGCGTCATCATGGTTCCCGTAGGCTCAAAAGCTGTCCGAAAAATGATTGAGAAATATCAGCCCCTGCTGGGCTTGCATGGACACATCCATGAATCATCAGGTTCTATAAAAATTGGCAGGACCTACTGTGTCAACCCTGGAAGCGAATACGCGGAAGGAATACTGAGAGCCTTTCTAATAGAGCTGAAAGGGAATGAAATTCTTAAGCTTCAAAGAATAGAAGGATAAAAGGAGAACGGCCGCACTAATGGCTTGGTTGTTGGATAAAGAAATCAGAAGAGAATTGCCCGATGAGTGGAAGGGCATAGTTCCCACGGACGTGTTTATTCAAGAAGCGGAAAAAATAGTGGAAGAAGCAAACGCGAAAGGCGTGCGACTGCGGGTTCTAGGTGGGTTAGGGGTGGCGTTCCACTGCCGAGAGTTCAGAGACTTCGCCAGAAAACTCGGCAGAGTAGGAACAGGCGTGATCGAAGGCCAAGAATACAGCGACATAGACTTCATGTCATATCGTCAGCATAGGGAAAAAATCAAGGAACTCTTTGGCGGCATGGAATACGCAAAAAGAAGAGCAACCCTTTCTTCAGCTGCCTCTGAAAGACAAATATATTATCATCCAAAAGGCTGGTTCTACGTTGACGTCTTTTTCGATAGATTGTTGGTGGCAAATCACCCCATAAACTTCGTGGGCAGATTGGAGTTAGACTACCCAACAGCTTCAGTGACCGACATACTCCTTGAAAAATTACAGATGTGGGAAGCCTTCAGCGTAAAAGACTTGAAAGACTGCTTGCTCCTGCTTAAGACTCACGCTGTTGAGGAAAAAGCCCAAAAGGAAAATATTGACGCGGGCTATATAGCTAAGCTACTGTCTGAAGACTGGGGATTCTGGTATACTGCCACAACTAATCTTAAGAAAATCAAGAGATTCATTTCCGAAATACGAAAGTTGGGTGCAGAAGTTGGAATTGACCCGAGTCGCTTGGAAAGCGAGGAACTGGAGGAAATCGTTGGAAGAATCGAAAAGCTGCTTGAAAGAACTGCGAGAGAACCCAAGTCGTTTAAATGGAAAATGAGAGCCAAAATAGGCACCAGACAACGCTGGTACAACCCTGTGGAGTTGCCTGAAACAGTCGGCGGTTTCGGTATCTGGGAGGCCATACTCAAAGAATAAGCAACATGACAATCTGTCTGTCCTTGTTGAATTCTATTAGCCTATGGCTATAGACTCGTGTCTACACCCCAGTAACTTTTTTCCTCTTTTTCTTAGATGTGGTGCTGAACAAATATCGCTTAAAATAAAATCGCATGAGTAACTTTTATAATGGGAGTCTTCTGAGAAGTGCTGACGATAATTCAGTGGCAGTGGAGGAGAAATCCCAATGCCTCTTTGGGATGTCATTGTGGTTAATCTCATCTACATTGAAGCCGTTGTGATAGTTGCCGTTGCAATCATTCTCGAACGGTTAATTGCACGATATTTAAAGCGGGTTTCAAAGAAGAAGGAGTGGCCTCCCCATGTCACAAACGGTTTGGTGCTGATATTCCGTCTTTTGATTCTTTTAGGCGCTGTAGCCATGATTCTGAGGATTGGTGGAGTGCCTCCAGATTGGTTGGCTGTATACTCAGCTATCGGTGGCGCAGCGCTTGGTTTTGCTTCTCAGCGAACCCTTGGAAACTTTCTCGCTGGACTCTTCATATTTATAACTCATCCATTTCGGGTTAACGATTATGTTCGAGTGGATAATGTAGAGGGAATTGTTGACGAAATAACGTTCAATTACACAAAGATTTTGACGCGCAGCAAAACATTGGTTTTCATAAGCAACTTGAAAATATTAGACCAAAACGTTGTTAACTACAAATATCGGGGTGGAAAATCTCCGCTGTATTGCTACACCGTTGAGTTAGTTTTTGACCACTCTCTGCATACAAATCAATTGGAGAAAACGTTGGACGAAGTTATAGAACGATATGCAGAGAAGCTTCCTAGAAAGCCAGAATATGTTCAGTTAAGGATGGGAGCCTTCGATCGGACTTATGCTTTCTACCTATACGTCAAGGAACCCCATGACATCTTCACCGTCCATCCAGAGTTCGTCAAAGAGGTAACCGAAGCGTGGGATAGGGCAAGAGGAAAATAACTATACTCATTTGACCAGCCAATCGGTTATTTTTGCTTCAACCTTGGCTTCGGTTTCGAATCTTATTCCCATGGGCTTGAATGTTTGATTTAGTGCAGTTGTCAGGTTCCGAACGTAGTCTTCTACGTTTATTTCTGAAACGCTCTGCACATGATTTGCGGGTTTAACTGTGAACTGTCTTCCTCGATAGGTGAAAGGTTTGACCTTGATGAAAGACATTGTGTCGTGTTGTTTCACTTCTTTACCAGAGTCGATGAGTTGGGCAGCACATTGGTAGGGTTGAGGCAAAACCTTTGACACTAACTTTTCTTTCGGGTCGTGATAAAGGTTTACCGAGAAAATCAGGTCTTGGAGCCCAACCTTTTTGTCTTGTAAATCTCTGATGGCGTTTTGAACGGTTGCTGCGATTTTCAGTTTTGCCAGCGCGTATTCTTCGGCGTTTTTGACATGGCTTAACTCTTTCACGCATGCCTTGAAAACGTTTTGAACAAAAATTGGGGCATTAGATTTTATGGCTGTCAACCCCTTCAAATCGGGCGTGCCATCCGATAAAATGCCGAAGTATGCCTTCTTCGCCATGGACAACACGCACACCGAATATTGTCTCTCAACCGCTAAGTCTAGACGAAGCCGTTCTTTCACGGTTTTAATCAGCCAATCAACCTTGTCTAAGGGAGCGTTTTCTAAGAAGATTGAGTCAGTGTCCCCGTAAACTGGGTGCAAACCGCTCTTTTCCGCAATGTTCCATGTGGTTTGAAGAGCCCACCTTCCGTAGCCAGTTATTGACTCAGCCAAGGGTGGACAAGCCAGACCGTGAATGCGCACAGACACACCGTAGCTGGAAACCGTTAACAGTTTGAGCAGTTTAGCTGTGAGTTCTGCCTTGTGGCGCTCACTCTCCTGAAGCGAGTTGTCTTTAGATAGGGGCTTGAACCAGCGGATGCGCAAGTCTTTCAAGGCGCCAATCAACGCTGCTAAGAAGCCCCTCCGTTTCACGCACACATGATGCCCAATTTCCAAAACCTTGTTTGTCTTGCACTCTTCGTGGGCGCAGTCAACAGTCTCATAAGACAAGTTATAACTATCGATGCAGCTTGGGTACAGGCTTTCAAAGTCGGCCACAACCGTGTTGAAGTAGATCCCACTCCTAGGCGTGATAGTTAGGGCGCCTGGAACCATGTGGGTTTCTAATCCCCTGCGCAGTTCCTTGGAAGCTGGGATCAAAATCGTGTTTCTGCGCAAATACGTGTACATCATGGACTTTAACCAGTCACTCACGCTTCGGCTCGAATAGGCTTGGGGAACAGGCAAGTTCACTATCCTCGACAACACGAAAGCAACATAATATTTGTCGGGGTTGACCTCTCTACTTGCACCTAACATTTCAGGCTTGACTTGTGGCACCGGTTGATGAAGCAGAGCGAACCAATACTCAAGTTGACCATATTTTAATGGGTCAACGGCTTTGACATTCCCAAACATTTCATTAAATCTTGTCCTCAATTCCTCTGGAATTCCCGAAATTGGCGTGAAATTGTTGTCTTGCACCCAGTGTTGAGCACCAAAAATCAAGCCGCGATCGTAAGCGTAACTGTGGCAGAACTCGATTTCGCTCTCCCAGACATTTTCAAACCTTTTCATGGCTTTGGTGAGAAGCTCGGGCTTGTACACCTTGACCTTGACGACTTCCTTGGGTTCATTTGCATACAAGTCGATCTTCTTGACAACCTCAACCTCGCCATATAATCTGCGCACAGCTTCTTCGTCTTGCTTGCTTAGCGGATAAGGAAGAAAGAAATAGGGCTTGTAAGAGTTGTCAGTAATCTCCTTCATCAAGTCGGTTGAAGCGTCGTAGAATCTCAGTTTCATCATGCTACCTATACAGGTGGCGTCTATTAGATACCAAACGTCCAATTGCTAAATCTCCAGCAACTTCTCTGCTTCAATCAATTCGTTTGGCGTGAGGGGTCTTGGATAATTGTAGATAGCGCCACCTGGCCTTTCGTTGTAGTAGGGACGGTTACAACTTGGACAACCAGACGTCTGGAAGGGACTACCACGCTTTACCACACCTCTTAGCAGGTGTCTCGAAACCCCGAAGTCGCTTATCCGCCCTTCATCGTCAAACTTCATGTTTTCAAAACGAGTTTTCCCATGAACTATAAGGTGGCGAGCGAGTTGAATCCTTCTATAAGAGGTTATTGATGGTTGAGGAAGTCCTTCCAAGGCTGTTCCAGAAACGGGAGTGAAAGCGAAGAGGCTAGGATAAACGCCCATGTCAACACACCACTGGATAGTTTCGATTATTTGGCGTTCGGTTTCTCCCAGCCCAACGATTAAGTGCGTGGAGACCGCGCCTTCGCCAAAGACTTGAACGGCTCCTTCCAAAGTCCTCCGCTGTTTCTCCCAAATGTACGGGCCACAGGTTAAAGCGCCCTTCACCTTGTTGAAGAGTTCCTCTGTGGCAGCGTCCAACGCTACGCTGACTCGATCAACTCCAACCTCAGCCAACGTTTTCATCTGCGCTCCGTCTAGAGGTTGACAAGAGACTGAAACGGGCACTTTGGCACGTGAAAAAATCTTTCTTATGAACGCCACCAGATCATCGAAAACCCCTGAATAGTTTATTGCTTGAATGCAGACTCTCTGTATGGCTTTCTTCTGCCATGCTGAGGCTATTTTGGAAACAACCTCTTGCGTTGGAAAAGTAGGCCATGTTACGCGTGAGAGCATGTCGGCTCGGCTTGTGCTCGTTCTGGCTTGAGGACAGAAGCCACAGTTAGCGGAGCACTTGCCTCCATGATACGTTAACAAGTAAACGGTTGTGGGCGGAGCGTCAAGCCTGCCTCTCATCAGATCGAGAACAATGGCCGACCCTACAGAAACTCGAACTTTCATGGGCAATTGAGTTTCAGTCATTGTTAAACGTCTTTTTTCAGCCATTCTCTATCATCAAAATGGTCGTTTTATTTCTTCGGTCATTCTTTGTTTAAGCGCTTCCCAGACATCGATGTCCAAGTCTTTCGCCATCATGACCAACGTGATTATGACATCTGAGATTTCTTCCTTCATCCTTTCCCGTAACTCTTCATCAGGCATAGATTTACGTTTCCTCTGCCTTTTGTGAACCCTTAAGGCAAGGTCGGCTACTTCGCCGAGTTCTTCCATTACCTTAACAACTTCAACAACAACTGTTTTCTCAGGGAATTTTTCTCTCAACTTTCTATACAACTGGTCGCTCAGGGCTTCAAGTTGCATCTCTTTTCGACCTGAATATTTGTTAAATAGTGAGAGGCTTAATATTTATCCTATTCAAGGTGCGCCCATCCTTGGCAGAATGGAAAGGCAACATTGAGGACTTGCAAAGCGTCAGTCAAAGCGAACTTGAAACAGCTCTAACTCTTGCACGCGACTTAAGTTGGAAGAATTTCGGTAAGAGAATTCGTTTTTACGCGCCTAGCTTCATGTATTACAAAAGCAACCATTTCTTTTCTTCACCTCTAGCCTTTCCCTCAATCTCTGTGACAGGCTCCTTCTGCGCCCTAAAGTGTAAGCACTGCGGTGGCAAAGTACTCAACACCATGATGCCGGCGCTCACGCCTAAGCGATTGATCGAGGTCTGCGGAGAGGTGAAACAAAAAGGTGGAATTGGTTGTTTGATAAGTGGAGGCTGCCTTCCAGACGGTTCCGTTCCTCTGGGCAGGTTCGTGAACGCCATCGCCGAAGTGAAACACAGGTTAGGCTTAACAGTCGTTGTGCACACTGGAGTCATCGATTTTGACACGGCGCGGAGGCTTAAAGAGGCAGGTGTGGACGCCGTCCTCATGGACATAATCGGGTCAGATGAAACAATAAAAGAGATTTATCAACTGAACGTGCAAGTCAGCGATTACGAAAAGTCGCTCTCCGCCCTGCATCGGTCCGGCATTCCATTAGTACCTCATGTGCTGGTTGGTCTACACTACGGCAAACTTCGAGGCGAATTTCAAGCACTGCAAATGATTTCAAAATATTCACCCTCAGCAGTTACAGTTATAGCCCTAATGCCCATACACGGCACAACCATGCAAAACGTGGCTCCACCAACCCCCCAAGACATTGCCAAGGTTCTGGTAGCATCACGATTCATGCTCCCAACGACACCTTTAGTTTTGGGTTGTATGAGGCCAAAGGGAAAACACAGAGCAGAAACAGACAGGCAAGCAGTGAAGGCTGGGGTCAACGCCATTGCGTTCCCTGATGAACAAGCCGTAGAACTAGCTAATTCTATGCAACTTGAAACCTCGTTTTCGTCGCTTTGTTGCTCTCAGATTTTTGGTGATTTAGAACACAACGTTTGGAAAGCTCAAAGTTAAGAAAAAGTACACGGTTTAGTTTTCGGGCTTCTAGAAAAAGGCTTCCAGCGATCTGTCTAAGCGCTCATTATCAGCGATTCGGTTGACAATACCCCAGGGATTGCTCTCATTTTATCTATAATGGTGCGTGAAAGCTCTTCTAAGTTTGATGCGTCAACCTGCACAACGAGGTCATATCGACCGAAAACGCTGTAGACATTCTTCACTCCTCTTATCTTTGACACGTCCTCTTTGACTGTTTTCACGAAGTTTAGTTGTTCGCTTGTTCCAACTTTAACTAAGACAAAGGCTGTTACCATGCAAATTCACCTTTTTCTTTCATGAATGCACCAGTGCCAAGATTTAACGGTTACGGCTTGAGTCCAGCTTCTTGCTTAGTTCACTAAGGCGGTCATGTGCCTTGTTAACTCATGCTTGACGCCACAATTCAGCAGACCCGACTATTCCAACTTCTTCTTTAAAAGTTGAGACACCAGTTCGGCGTCTGTCTTGCCGCGAACTTTTTTCATTATCAAGCCCATTAAGGGACCAAATGCTTCTTTGCCACCCTTCTCCACAAGACTCTTGTTTTCTCTTATCAGATCTTCTATAATAGATGTCAATTCTGCTTCAGAAAGCATGCCTAAACCCAGATTCTCAAGTGCGTCCTTAACTGAAGCGTCCTCATGTTTCGCCATCCAAGAAACAATATCTCGTATAGCCTCTTTAGCTGCCTTTCCAGCTGCAATCAGACGAAACAATTCCAGAACCTGCTGGTCGCTGACGTTTTCAGTTTCAACGCCCTCCCGCCTCAAGCCCTTAAACGTTTCAGTCAAGGCAGCAGCAACAACAGTCGGCGAAATCTTGGTCTCTCTGGCAACTGTTTCGAAAAGTTCGGCGTACTCCGAGTCCAAAACCTGCTTAGCTAACTTCTGATTTAGCCTATACTCCCTCATTAAGCGAGTCATTTTCTGTTCAGGTAATTCAGGAAGCCGAGACCTCAACTCTGACAAGTAGTCATCTGTAACCTGAATCGGTGGAACATCAGTCTCAGGATACATCCTTGCGGCGCCAGGGCGGGGTCTCATATAACGAGTCGTGCCGTCTGGATTCGCCGCACGCGTCTCTTCTGGAACCTTCTTTAACGCCTCCCTAGCCCTCTCTATTACGGCTTTAAGCGCGTCAGTTGCGTTTTCCACGGTGTCAGCTACAAACACAACGGCGTCTTGTTCAACTACTTTCATTAGGTGTCTTAGCTGAGTGACTTCTTCGCTTGTTATTCCATAAGCGGGCAACTCATCGGTGTGAAAAATTCCACCAACTCTGCCCCAAAAATGAGCTCTGTCAGCCATCTCTGTTCCAAGCCGTGTTCCTGGTGCAAGCTCGGTTTTGAGCAAGTTAGCGAATTTAGGTAACTTGACCGCTAGAACCCGTTGTTTTACATCGAGGGCTTTCTGAATAACCTTGCACCTTGTTTTTTCAAAGACGCTGGTAACATCCACAAACTCGTCTTCGATGTCGTCTTCGCTTAAGCCACGATTGTCTAATTCATCTTTAACCTTCAAGAGATTGAGTTGCCGCATTACCTCATACTCAACAACTTTGGAAACTAGTTCTAGCTCTTGCACTCCTTTTATTTCGATGAGGGCGCCCTCTGGAATAGATATGTTCAAGTCTTGTCGTATGGTTCCCAAGCCTCGCTTGACCTTGCCTGTTGCCCTCAAAATGCGCCCAATGGCTAGAGCGGTCTTCTCGGCCTCTTGAGGCGAGTACAGAACAGGTGCAGTTGTCACCTCGACGAGGGGAATACCCAAACGGTCGATTCGATAACGTAGAACTCTGCCACCTTCCTCTTCTCCTATTTTTCTAGCCGCGTCTTCCTCAAGACCCACGAGTTGAATGGGAATGTCCTTTCCATCTACTTCTATGCTTCCGTCAAGAGCGATTATGCATGTTCTTTGGAAACCCGTGGTGTTGGAGCCGTCTATAACCGTCTTGCGCATGACGTGAATCTCGTCGGCGGGTTTTGCGTCAACCATCAAGGCAGTGATTAACGCTGTGTCAACCGCCTCCTTGTTCAGGTTGTGAGGCGGCTCCTCATCCATCTCGACGAGGCAAGAGGTTTCTCTGTTCGCCTCATACAGTATTCTGACGCCTTTCTGAAACTCGAAGAAAGCGGCGGGGTCAACCTGTCCCAATTCGCTCTGGGTGGGGCGCAGTCTCCTCAAAAAAGTGATCTCTGGCTCTTCCTTGAAAAGCTCCGGTTTACATGAGCAGAAGAGTTTCTCAGCCGTGTTTAATTGCTGATGAACTTCAAGACCGACTTTAAGCCCTATTTTGGAATAATCAACGTTCATTAAGCCCACCTTGTGTTTCCTCGTAAACTGTCCTAGGTGAGATTTCATGAGCTATGTTCTTTGTGAGTGATTTCTTTGCTTCTTCAGTGTCGGTGGTCTGTCCGAAAACCCACATGAGTTTAACAAGGGCTGTTTCAGCCAGCATGTCCTCAAACGGGATCACTCCCGTGGCTAAGAGGTCTCGCCCATGATCATAAACCGTCATGCCGAGGCGACCCCAAATGCACTGCGATGTCATAGCCACGATCACGCCTTTTTTTATGGCTCTTCGAATAGCCTCGAAACAGTAACCGCCTACATGCCCTAGTCCCGTTCCTTCAAGAACTATCCCCCTGTAGCCTTTGTCTACATACCAGTTGATGACCTCTGGATTCAGACCTGGATGAAATTTGACGAGTGCAACTCTCTCATCAAAGCTTGGTTTTAATACCAACTTTCTGGAAGCTTCTCGCTTTTGGTAATCCTTCACCCTAACAGTGATTTTCCTGTCTACTATCTCTGCGAGTGGTGTGGTGTTGACTGATTGGAACGTGTCTCGGCGACTCGTGTGGCATTTCCTGACTTTAGTTCCACGGTGGAATAAAATACGATCGTCAGAAGGGGTTTCGTGCATGGCAACGACAATCTCTGCAAATGGTGCATGAGCTGCCGCCTCTACCGCTCTAATCAGGTTAGTGGCTGCGTCTGAACTGGGACGGTCTGCGGATCGTTGAGAAGCCACCATTATCACAGGCACCGGCAAGTCTTGCAGCGCAAAACTCAAAGCAGCAGCAGTGTATCCCAGAGTGTCCGTTCCGTGAGCCACCACAACTCCTGCTGCCCCGTTTTCAATGTGTTTGGCAATGGTTTTTGCCAGTTCTGACCAATGCTTAGGTGTTATGTCTTCGCTGAACAGGCTGAAAAGGATTTCAGCGTCTATGTTGGCTACCTCCGAGAGTTCGGGAACAACGCTGTAGAGGTCGCTAGCTGAAAGTGCGGGTCGCACCCCGCCTGTCCTGTAGTCCACTCTGCTAGCGAGGGTGC
>Ga0315310_10002948_pt1 | contig 10626 bp, 10 predicted proteins | sample TDP5_MG_FD_203630 | JGI IMG/M metagenome (GOLD analysis project Ga0315310, IMG submission 203630) | Freshwater sediment microbial communities from Lake Towuti, South Sulawesi, Indonesia - TDP5 | ecosystem: Environmental > Aquatic > Freshwater > Lake > Sediment | place: Indonesia: South Sulawesi...
TGGGCATTTATTATCCATTACTCACCAAAACATACTGTATTGAACGATTTGATAAAACTATCCTATAAGGATATGTTAGCCAAGTTCTGTTAAGTCTTCGAGACTTGAATGATGGGAGATTTTTCCTAAATTATTAATACAACTTGAAATCACGTTATAGAAACGACATAAAGGAGAAAAGGAGGTGATACGATGACTGTTTTCATGGTAGAAACATATGTGGTAAAACCTGAGAAACAAGGGGAGTTCATAGCAATGATAAAGAAATGGGTCGAAGGGACAAAAAAGAACAAAGAGAAGTATAAAGAGCTAAAATCATACAAGCTGTTTGCTCATATGTTTGGTGGTAGTAGGCTTGGGTATTCTGAAATGTGGGAGTTTGAGAACTTGGCGGATCTTGAAAAACTTTTGAATAGGTTAATGCAAGACAAAGAGTTCCAGACAATTCTGTCAGAGTTTTTTAGTCAAGTAGTGCCCGAGACATGGTCGATAAACATATGGAACCCCGTTACGTAAACCAAACATAAAGCCTCGCCAGTTAACATTCGACCTTTTTCTACACTAAGCCCCTAAGAGTTAACAGAACCTTAAAAGTGCGGCTAGTATAGGTCTCCTTCGATTTCCACGTTTTGCTCAGGCATCTTCCCATACCTTTTTATGTACTGTTGAAGCAGCTCGCTCTCCCTCATCGTGTACATCTTCGCCTCCTCACAGATGAAGTATTTTGCCTTCTTGTTTGTTGCGAGCTGCTGTTCCAGCTCCTTTCTCAAGTTCATTGCTCCTTTTATGTAAATAGCTTCCTTATTTTCGTTTAAGAGCTGGTAAACTCCCTCCGTTTCTGGAACGAGTGTTAGGTTTTCTTCTTTTAATGGCAGCCACTTTTCCGGAGGCTGGGGAGCCTGTTGAATGTACAATCTTAAGTCGCATCTCAGACAACGGCTCGCCTCCTCTTTGGCCGTTCTCTCGTCGTATCCGAGTTCAACTTCAAAGAAGTTTCCCTTTCGTTTTTCAATGGGCAAACTGGGCATTTGAGCGGATTGTTTGTAGGCAAAGTTCTCCGCTTTCCCAAGCCACGGATTTGGCTTCTCCAACTCTACAAACCTATCCTCGAGGGTTCCTCTTCCCCCAAGATACTTGTCAATGGCGAAGGCAGCTTGTCTACCCGAAGCCAGTGCCTCAACTATAGAGGCCGGACCCCTTACGATGTCTCCGCACGCAAAGACGCTGGGAACGCTTGTTTCCATTGTTGATGATTTTACTTCAAGCAGTCCAAGTTCTGATGCCCTTAACTGGTTTGTTGTCTGCCAAGAAAGGTCTGGGGCCTGTCCTATTGCAAGGACGAGCATGTCAGTTTCCATGGTCATCGTTTGATTTTCGTCGAAGGCTGGATTAAATCTTCCCTCCTCATCGAACACCGAGAGACAACGCATAAGCTCAACCGCCGCCACTTTACCGTCCTTGCCCAAAATCTTCTTAACCCCGTAGGAGTTGTGGATCTTCACCCCTTCTTCCAGCGCTTGCCGAATCTCCCATGAAAAAGCTGGCATTTCTTCGATTTTCTCCAGACAAACAGCTTGTACATCGCTGGCTCCAAGCCTTAAGGCTGTCAGGGCAACGTCCATAGCAACATTGCCGCCGCCAATTACTAAGATCCTCCCCTCTAGGCTTGCGGCTTTCCCAAGTCTGACGTTCCTCAAGAAGTCGAGTCCACCGACTATTCCGTCAAGGTTGGCACCTTCAACCTTCAGCTTTCTGCTAACCTGCAAGCCTACGGCAACAAGAACAGCGTCGAAACCCTCCTTCTTAAGAGTTTCAATCGTTAAATCCTTTCCAAAAGCCACATCTGTCTTGATTTCCACGCCTAAATTAACAATTTCTCCAATGTCTCTTTCAACGATTTCTTTCGGCAAGCGGTAATCTTGAACTCCATAACGCATCATTCCACCCGGCTCGGGCATAGCTTCGAAAATCGTAACTGAGTGCCCAAGTCTGGCTAGGTAGTAGGCTGCGCCTAGTCCTGCTGGACCAGACCCTATTATGGCAACTCTCCTCCCTGTTGGCTTTGCAATCATCAACTTTTGTTTCCATTTTTCCGCGTCGTTCTCCATTGCAAAACGCTTTAACCCGCAAATCGAAACAGCCTCGTTCACCTCTCTTCGTCTACAAACACCCTCGCATGGGCGGGAACAAGCGTGAGCAAGGACGTTTGGCAAAGGCAGTTTTTCCCGTATGACAGCCGCGGCCTCAGCAAACCTGTCCTCAGAGATTAATTGGACGTATGTGGGAACATCAACCTCTGCTGGGCAGGCATACTTGCATGGAACCAAGTCGATCTCGCGTTTTGCAGCCTTTAATCCCTTGTCCCTTAAGGCTCCGGTTGGGCAAACTTCTACACAAGCCCCGCAGAACCTACAATCAGAATCCATAAACGTTGGTGCAACGGTTCCAACGAGGACCTCTCCATTCTTGTAAACGAAGCCCAAGGCTCCAACACCGCGAAGCTCTTGGCACGCCCTGACACAGCGGGTGCATCCAATGCATAGGTTGTAGTCTCGCAGGAATAGGGGTTCATTCTCTATTACAGCTAGGTTTTGGGGAGTATAGCGAGGAGTATCCTCTCTGATTCCGATGTATTCTGCAATCCTCTCTAGTTCACAGTTCCCAAACTTCGGGCAGCATCGCTCAGCTTTTGGAACATTAGTTGAGCATGGTTCTGTTGTGCACCCCTCCTTTTGGGCGCAGATTAAACAAGCATGGGGATGCTTAGCTAAGATGCGCATCAGCTGAGCTTTTCTCGCTTCCCGAACTTGTTCGGTTTCGGTGTTGACCTTTATTCCGTCAGAAACCAGCGTGTTACATGCAAGAATAGGTTCTTCTTTTCCCTCAACCTGAACCAAACAAAGCTTACAGCCTTCGAACTCTCTCTCAGAGGCGTCACCTACGATTTTCTCGTTGCCGCGATAAATGGCTTCGATGGATTTAATCTTGGTAGGTGGTGGTAAGTCAGGATGATAACAGATTGTCGGGATATAAACATCTATTTTTCTGGCCGCATCAAGGATGGTTGTGCCTTCTTCAGCCTCAACCTCGATGTCGTTGATGAAGAGCTTGACAATTTTTGGGATGGGCTCTCCCTACCAAGAATGGGTTATTGCCTCTGTCTCGCACGCTAGGACGCATGGAAGCTTCCTTTCACCACTTACTGGCTTGCAGGGCGCACAGCTGTACTTAATCTTTTTACGATGCTCTTCGGTCACCGCAGCCATCAGTCCCCCTTCAACGTCGAATTCGTTCTCGACGAGTTCTAGAACACCGTAAGGGCATGCTTCGACACACTTTCCACAACCATTACACTTGTCAGTGTCAACAATGATGAAGTAGTCCCCGGAGCCGTTCTTATAGCCATAATGGGCCTGCACTTGCTCCTCCTCTTTCAACGCAAGCCTATTTGCTTCTCATAGAGTGCCTTCGCGAACAAGGCAGCGCCTATGGCTCCTGCTAGAATCGGGTCCAGCCTAGCCTCAAGAGGCTTAATCCCAAGGTTTCTCTCGATCCTAGAGACTATACCGATGTTTTTTGCAACCCCGCCCGTGATTACGAAGTCCTTTTCGATTCCAACCCTTGTTAGCAAGTCGATTATTCGGTCAACCATGGCGAGGTGATAGGCTGCCGCAACCTTTTCCTTCAGCCATCCCTGGCGCAGTAGAGCCAACGATTCGGCCTTTGCAAAAATCACGCATGTGTTGCTCACGGGTGGGGGCTCTTCCGCGAGGTTTAATGAGACCTTTCCAAGCTCTTCGATTGGAACTCCAATCAGGTCGGCGAAAACCTCGAGTCCTCTTCCGGTGCCAGCGGCGCACTTGTCGTTCATGAGGAAAGACGCAACTTTCCCTACCTCGTCACACCTGATAGCCTTGCAGTCTTGCCCTCCAATGTCGAGCACTGTTCGAACAGTTGGTCCGTAAATGTAATGGGCTCCTCTTGCGTGGCAAGCGATCTCTGTTATTGTTCTGTTGGCGAAGGGGACGTTCACCCTGCCATAACCCGTACCAACCACATGATGAAGATTTTCGGTTTTTAGGCCTGTTCTCTCAAGAGCCCAGCTCGTTACTTTGATTGCTGTTTCTTCGCTTACTCCGCCAGTTCTCATAACTGAGTAAGCGTAAAGTACTCCGTCAAGCATGATGGCGGCCTTGCTGCCTACGGAGCCTATGTCAACACCAGCTGTGATTATTTTTGCTTCACGCCAATTCACGTCAGGCTTTGTGTGCCTGTATTCTGGCCACTTCCAAAACTCTCTAGACTTTTCACTCATTGTTGTTCCTCCATTTCAAGTGCAAGTAAAGCTGCCCCAAGGGCTCCGACATACTCGGGGTATTCGGGAACAACTATCTCCGTGTTCAACTCCTTTCTCAGAGGCGGCAAGAACCCCGGGTTTCGGGCCACGCCTCCGATTAGAACTACGTCCCTTTCTACACCTACTCTTAGGACCATTGAGGCTATTCTGCTGGCCATGGCGTCGTGGATGGCCTTTGCTATGTCCTCTTTTTGAACTTTTGAGTGGATGAGGGTCACAACCTCAGACTCGGCGAAGACGCAGCATTGGGCGTTCATTGGTATGGCCTTCGTGGATTTTAATGCGAGGGGACCCATGTCTTCAACAGCCACTTCCAGGGCCCTAGCCATTGTTTCTATGAAGGTTCCAGCTCCAGCGGCACATCTTTCATTGATGACGAAGTCTCTTACCCCCCCGTTTTCACTCACCTTCACTCCTCTCCCTTCTTCGGCTCCAACATCAATGACCGTTTTCACTGTGGGGATTAGATGGTGAGTTCCTTTTGCGTCGGCGATGACTTCTGGGACTATTTCTGCAGCGTTTATTGGGGGTTTATTATGGATAATTTTTCTTCCCATCCCTGTGGCTACAACCTGAGCGATCTGCGCACGTTTTAAGCCCACGCCGAGCAAGGCTTTCTCAAAGACTTCAGTTGCCGACTTCCAGACGTCGAATTCAACGATGCCGTTGGCCCTCGTTAGGACGTTTTTTCCATTCTCAAGAAGCACCGTTTTCACGTATTTAGCTCCCACATCCACCCCGGCTGTTATCATACTCTCAACTCCCTCCTATTCCCTCAGCTTCTTCAGTCCCATGCTCGCGAAGAAGGCGGTTAAGCGTGCTAAGGTTCCTGGGAGATCAAATTCCCTCTCGTCGCCCATGTTTCCCTCAAAGGGGAAGACTGGCACGCCGGCTTTTAGTAGACCCAGGCGGTTTTCAGCTATGTGAAGGCTTAAGCCTTCGCAGCCCCTGTTGTAGTGGAGCAAGACTGCGTCAACCTTCCACTGCTTTACAATGCTTACCATCATCTTTGTCTTTGCTTCTGGTAGATAGGTGTGTGCCCATTCAGGCCTGTGAACCGTCCATTCAACAATAATTTTTAAGGCTTCTTCCCTTGTCTGCGGCTTTGTAGGCGGAAGCTCTCTCGGAGCCCATGTTCCATCTGGGCGATACTCCCACATCCCAATCAGTCCATAAGTGTAGAGAGAACCAAGTGAAACAACGCCATATTTCTCCATTTCCCTGAAAATCTGTAGGAAACCCCATGGAGGCTGGGTGTCCGTGATCACCCTAAATCTCTCATTAGCCACTGCCGCTATTCCCCTTCTGACTCTGTCCTCAACCTCTGCTTTCAGCTTCTCATAAAAAGCAACGCATTCCGGTCGATGCTTTATAAGAGTCCCCATAACATACAATGAATACATGGTCTTTTCATCCAGTGGGGCTGGAACGGCTTGGTTTAGGGTGCAAATCTCAGCCCAGAGTCTTGTTGCTTCGATCTCGTTCCAGACGGCATCGTATAGCAGTTTATCGTCATATTTTCTTCCAGTAACTTTTTCCAACCATTCGATTCCGTCGTTTAGTTGCTGAACAATGTAGTCTATCCTATATTCTTCGAGGGGTTTGTCCATTGGGTAACCAACCGAAACATCCACACAATACATCGGCACCTCTTTACCCTTCTTTCCCTCAAGCCACTTCACGACCTGATACCATTTCCCGTGGCTGCAACAGATGTGATCTTGCCATATAAAGTCTGGAGTCGGATAATGGTCAACGATTGTTCCGTCAGCAAGAATGTACTTGTCGAGCAGGACGGAGCCCCAGTAGTTTCTCATGTAAGCGCAGAGTGTACGTGGAAAGCCAGATGCCTCAACAGCGTCGTGGCATTTAGCTGTGAAGTCCTTGAAGAAGGCTGCTGTGGCTCCGTAAGGTTCCCCTGTCAGACAGTAAACATCCTCGCCTAGACCGGCTGGTATAGCACTGAAGGACCACGCTCCCCCAGCCCACCGAAGCCCTCCACGCTCATGGGCAGTTAAATAATCCTCATAGTACTTTCTCCTGAGATTCTTTGCTTCATTCCAAATTTTCAATGGTTCTGTCGGATATTCTTTAACTTGAGCCATTCATAAACCTCCTTAGAAGAGTTCCTCCAGTCCGGTTAACGTTTCAAGAAAGGCCTCAACTCTGGTTCGAAATTGTCCCCATGGAACAGTGACGTCAAACTCGAGGGGATATGTTTGAACACCGATTGATTTTAGGGCTTCCCTCAACGGTGGAATTTCAATTCCATGTGGGTCGCAGAACTTGTTCTGGATCACCAGTGTTCCTTTGACGTTAAATTCCTTGGCAAGCTTGACAGAATGCTCGACTCTCGTGAATTCTGGCCAGTCCTTGCTGGGGCATGGAACCCTTCTGACATAGCGGGAAGCGATGGCGAACAGCCTGTCTTCATGGGGAACTACGTCATCCCAGATGTATCTTGAACCGGTGCAGTGCTCATCAACCACGAAGGTTGCGCCCAAAGCTTCAACATTTCTCATGAACACTCTGTCGTCGTCCTCGCTTCCAATGATCATGAGTCTAACTCCGGGGTTGCGGTCAGGTTTCCGACTTGGCAATTCTTGCAAAAGCTTCTCTAAGAGTTTACTGTGTTCCTCCTTGTCAACCATCTGGCTTGAAAGAACCATTTCCATAGCTTCTAAACCAGTGATTCTCGGATTATCCAGCTTTCTGTACTCGTAAACTTTCCGCATCAACTCTCTGTTCCTGTTCATGATTCTTATTCCCCTATCCAAGTCTTCATTCGTTATTTTCTTCCCAGTCCAATCTTCAAGGGCTTTTTTGAACAGGGCGAGTTCTTGAGTTAGGTAAGGAATTGCATGCGGATTTTGAACCCCATGGGGAATGTAAATATAATATGCGAAGTCTGTGGGGATATGGAGTCTCCAAGCGTTGAAGGCCTGTCTCAGATGTAGACATGATTGCCCCTCTGCAATTCCGTCTAGGTATTTGAATCTGCCATTTAGTCCTTGGGCCAGACAGTCGCGGCAAAGGTGACAGTACATCGCAAAGATGTAGGGTTCTGTGACGGTTGGGGGTTCGTGGCTTCCCAGAATTCTGACCGGTAAGATGTCGGCTGCGTATAGTATCTCTTCAGGCACGTATGTGCAGAAATAACCTACAACTTTGTTTCCAGTTCTTCCTTTCCAAGCCCTTGCATATTCATGCCTGTTGTTTATCCATTCCGTAAATTTTTCAAACACTTCCTCTATCAAGCGTATCCTCTCTATTCTCTATATAATTTTCTTCTTTTAAATATAAATAGTTTCTTGCTTATATTTAAATTCAAACGAGTGCAAATTATATATCGGAGAAACAAAAAGACTACAAATGATGGGATGCATGGGTGATAGAAGAATTTAGGAACATAATTTACGAGAAAGACGGCGATGTCGCAAGAATAACCATAAATCGGCCCCCGTTTAACATCTTAAACGTTGAAACTTTACAGGAAATTCATAAGGCCCTTAAAAACGCCGAAAAAGACGACAACATCAAAGTTTTGGTGATAACGGGGGCTGGGGAAAAGGCCTTCTCGGCTGGGGTTGACATAAAAGACCATTTCCCGGAGAAGATCGAAGAAACCTTAGAATCCTTTCATGGAGTTTTTCATCTACTCTTTGAGATCAACAAGCCAACAGTAGCAGTGGTGCGAGGGTTTGCCTTTGGAGGGGGATGTGAACTGGCATCCTCCTGTGACATAGTTTTTGCCTCTGAAGACGCCCAGTTCGGGCAACAGGAGGTCAAAGTTGGTGCAATACCGACCGTCGCGACCGTGCTTTTGCCGAGGATAATCGGCAGGAAAAAAGCCCTAGAAATAATCTTGACGGGAGATACCATAACAGCGGCAGAAGCAAAACGAATAGGCCTAGTCAACGAGGTTTTTCCCGCAGCAGAACTTGAGGAAGCCGTTAACAAGCTGATTGAGAAGTTTAAAGAGAAAAGCTCTGTTGCGCTTAGATTAATCAGGATGGCTGTTTATCAGGGCTTAGATAAAGATTTTGAGGAAGCGTTGGATGGTGTGACTGACATCTATCTGAATAGGTTAATGAAGACCGAGGATGCTGTTGAAGGCTTAAAGGCCTTTTTGGAGAAAAGAAAACCTGTGTGGAAGGGAAAATAACAGCGTCTGTGAAACCATAAAGGTTCATTTGTTTCTTTCTAGATCTTTATAAACTTCTCCGCAAAGGGTTTGACCTATCTTTGAATATGAGAAAAAACGTGAGAGCCTTCAGCCACAGTTACTCGAGTTTTGCACCACATCTTAAACAGTATTCAGATTTCTCTGGGAGGTATTCTGCACCACACTTGCTGCACTTACGCATGTATGGCCCGTAAGGAATCCTCGGGTCCCATCCTTTGGCGATTAAAGACCGGATTTTTTCCATTTCGACTTTTCTCTTTTGTTTGAAAGCCCATAAGCCTTCTGTGGGCTCCATTGACCCGATGTTGAGGGCAAACCAAGCCTTTCCATGCTCCCATGTGGGACGCCAGACCAGTTCCTTCCACCAGTTGTGATGAACCTTGTAATACCAGAGGCTTGATGGAGACAGATTTTTCATCTTATCGATGTACTCTTTCACCTTGTCGTCCAGTTTGTCTTTAGGTACCACCTCGTTCACCACGCCGTACTTTAGGGCCTCTTCCGCGTTTATCGTTGAGCTTAGCAGAACCATTTCCGCCGACTTCTTTATGCTCATGTGGAGAGGAAGCCATTGGGAAAGTCCGCCGATAGAGGTCATGCCTACCCTTGGACCTGGGGAAATGAATCTTGCGTTGTCCGCCGCGATTGCAAGGTCGCAACAGGCGACGAACTCCCAGCCGCCCCCTGCCACTGCACCGTTTACTCTGGCGATAACTGGCTTTCCACAGTGCATTATTAGGTCGAAGATTCTACCGTAATACTCTCCCCAATCCCAGAACTTCCAGGGCTTTTTATTGTATATCTCGGCGTACTCGTTCACGTTTCCACCGGTGCAGAAGGCCCTGTCGCCCACACCGGTCATTACTATAAATTGGACAGCGTCGTCTCCCATAGCCCTCTCGTAACCAGCACATATCTCTTTAAGAGTGCCTAGGACATACGAATTCATTTCCTCAGGGTTGTTAATGGCGATGCAAGCGGTGTAATCGTACCAATTAGGATCATATTTTACGGTTCGCCAGTCTTCCGGGTTCTCAGCCGGATACCAGTCATATTTTCTTTCTGTCATTTCCATCACATCAATCGCCATTATTTCCAAAAATATTTAAGACTTACTAGGGATCAGCTGAGAAATCTATCAATGCATGCTAGAGAAAAGTCCTGAATTATTCGTAAGTTGCTTTTTGACGTGTGGCCGTCTTTAATTGGTGGTTTAAGCCTCGTATTTAGAGTTAATCTCCTAACTTCCTTCACGAGACCACGCGAAAAAAATTGCTACTTCCAATTGCTAAAGCAGACACGATTGTAAAACCCTTTAAAGGATTTCGGAGAGTTTAATAATTGGAAGGATGCCAATCTTGTGGCCCCTAAACTTGACTGGGTTCCCTTAAGGTGAAGGGTCTTGAATGACGATTTTATCTTCCGCATTCTGTTCCTCGTCATTTTCCTCGCGGGGAGCCTCATTAGAGGTTACTACGCCCGCAAAATTCCAAGCAAGAAACGCTCAATATTGGAACGATTGAAGGATGCGGCACAAGTTGAAGGAAAGGTCTGCGCCATTACATTGAGGGCTCAAGGCTTCTATTTGATTATCGTCGTACTCCTTTACCTACTCTTTTCGCCCTGGATGCTCTGGGCCCAACTTCCCATACCCGACTGGTTACGGTGGCTTGGTGTTGGCTTGGGAATCGTATCTCTGCCCTTTCTCACCTGGGTTCAGCATACCCTCGGCAAACACTGGACCGTATCCTTAGAACTCCAAGAAGACCATAAGCTTGTGACCAGTGGCCCCTATCGTTGGGTTCGGCACCCCATGTATACCGTTCACATAGTATATTTCTTTACTTGGGTGTTGGTTTCTGCTAACCTACTCCTTCTCATTAATTATCTCTTGACAACCGTCCTTATCTTCGCGCGAATCCCTAAGGAAGAGAAAATGTTGCTAGAGCAGTTTGGCGACGAGTACCGTGCCTACATGAAACGAACTGGTCGATTACTGCCACGCTTCCATCGTGAAGCAGACAGGGAAGAATAGAATTCGCGTGCATTTTATAAGGAAACAAGTGTAATGTACTAATTCAAA
>Ga0315310_10002949_pt1 | contig 10625 bp, 12 predicted proteins | sample TDP5_MG_FD_203630 | JGI IMG/M metagenome (GOLD analysis project Ga0315310, IMG submission 203630) | Freshwater sediment microbial communities from Lake Towuti, South Sulawesi, Indonesia - TDP5 | ecosystem: Environmental > Aquatic > Freshwater > Lake > Sediment | place: Indonesia: South Sulawesi...
ATGCTGATTAGTTGTCCTTTGAGGTGTTTGGCTTCGTTTTGGAGTTGTGTGGTTAGGTGTTTTTTGGGTCTGCAGTTTTGGAAGTTTGGGATGTAGCTGGTGGCGTAGCAGTAGATGCATTTGTGGTCGCAGCCTGTGTATGGGTTGAAGGTTAGCTTGTTGAGGCATGTGCAGAGTGGGCTGCGCCATGGGTCGAATGGTTTGAGCAGCATCATTATTTGCCGTTGTGGTTGTTGGATTTAAGGGTTCTTTGCATGTTGAACCTTTGGGTGAGGGTTAGTATGAGTCTGGAAAAAATTTTTTTGGTGAGAAGAGTTGGGCATCGGTTTGTGTTGTGGGCTCTGATGCTGTTTCTGTATGGTGGCTCTGGGTCTGTTTTCGCTGTTTTAGCGTGAAGTTCTATGTTGCTAAGCGTGACGTTTAATGTTGCTATGCGTGGCATTTGCGTATGTTGAACGGTGGCTCTTGCGGGAAGAGAAATTTTGGAAGAAGAAGGGGCTCATCGCTTTGCGCCTTCTTCTATTATGGCAGGAGAATAGCTTGGGTGTTAGTGTTGACACAGCCTTAGAAACACTAAGATCGTTGTTGGTTCATCAAACTTTGTGGGTGTTGAGCGCGGCTGCGGTTTTTAGCCTTCGCTTGCGAGTATGTTTATGTAGTCGGCTGTGTCGGCGCATACGTCTGCGGCTTGTTCCATGAATTCGATTAAGTTGTTGAGTATTAGGAGTGTGCCTGCGTCTACTTGGTGTCCGTGTTTGATGAAGATTTTTTTTGTGGCGAGGTAGTCTTTGTCGATTCGTCCTTCGATTTCGTTGACTTTGTTGGCGAGTTCTTTTGCTTTTGCTGGGTCGGTTCCGAGTTTTTCGATGCTGCTGCGGAGGGTTGTGGTGCTTTCGACTAGGGCTTCGGCGACTTTGACGTTGAGGCTCCAGATTTCGTTTGGTACTTTGGTTTCGAGTAGGACTGTTACGCTTCTGGCTGAGTCTTTGACGAAGTCTGCCATTACGTCGAGGCGTTTTACGAGGTGCATGAGGTCTTCGCGGAATTCGGTTGAGACGGCTACGTTTGTGAGTTCTTTGAAGGCTTGTTGTCGAAGGCTGTCGACTTCTTCCTCTTCTGTGGAGAGTTTGGCGATGCAGTTTCTGGCTTCTTCTTTTTTTCCTTCTGCAGCATTTTGCACAGCCTTGTGTAGCAGGGTGGCGGTGTCGAGTGCTTTGGTTATTTGCTCTTGTGCGAGTTTTAGGGCGTCTGTCTTGCGGCGTTTTTCAAACCATGTGTAGCTTCCTTTTGCCATTGTTTTCACCTCTCACAGTTTGTGCATGTTATCGGAGCACGATTTTCTCGCCTGTTGCGATGTAAACTACTGATTCGGCAGTGTAGGTTGCGTGATCAGCTATTCGTTCGAGGTATCTTACTACGAGGACGCTGGACACAGTACACCTGTTGGTGGCAGGTCGTTTTTCAGCGAGTCTGTCGAGGTATTTGAAGTACATTTGATCCACTTGCTTCTCCGTTTCAGAGAGTGTTTTTGCCAGTTCGGTGTCATGGCTCTTGAGTGAGTCCACGCTTGTTCGAACCATGCTCAACACTTCGTCACTCATCTGTCGGATGAATTCGTTGATCCATTTTTCACACTCTTGTGTGCCGCCGAGTCTCTCGTAAATCTGTGATACATCAAGTGCATATCTGCCGTGTCGGGCGAAATCATAGGCGATTTTCATGTATGATTTGAGGATTCGTAGGTCTGTGGCTACTGGCTGGTATCTCGCGATAAGCTCGAAGATTCTGTCTTCTGCTTCACCGCCGATTACTTCAAGGGTGTCTGACAAGTCTCGCACTTCTTGCAGTGTGGAGACTCCTTCAACGTAGCCGCGGATGGATATCGTGACCGTCTTATGGGCTAGTTCTCCCATGCGGACGATTGTTTGGGCAAGCTGTTCTAAGCCTACGTCGATTAGTCTGCTCATGGTTCTCTACCTTAACCAAATTCTCCTGTTATGTATTTCTCGGTTAGCTCACTCTGTGGGTTCTCGAATACGCTCTTAGTGATTCCGTATTCGACTACTTCACCCAGATACATGAACATGGTGTAGTCTGAGACGCGTGCTGCTTGCTGCATGTTGTGAGTCACTATGATGACTGTGTATTTCTCTGCAAGTTTCCGCATTAGAGCTTCGATTTTTGCGGTTGCCATCGGGTCTAGAGCACTACATGGTTCATCCATCAGTATGATTTCGGGATTTACGGCAAGTGCCCTCGCGATGACCAGTCTTTGTTGCTGTCCTCCAGATAGATCTAATGCAGAGTCTTGGAGCCGATCGTGTACTTCGTCCCACAGGGCGGCTTCTCTGAGAGCTCTTTCGACCGTAATCGGAAGTTCATTTTCGTCGCTTAATCCATGGATTTTCGGTCCGAATGCCACGTTATCGTAGATTGATTTGGGAAATGGGTTGGGTTTCTGAAAGACCATGCCTACTCTGCGTCTCAGTTCGAAAACGCTGGTTTCCTTGCTGTATATGTTTTCCGCGTCGATGTAGATTTCACCAGTGGTTCGGCTACCGATTATTAATTCGTTTAGTCGGTTAATGGCTCGTATCAGTGTGGTCTTGCCGCATCCAGAAGGTCCCATAACAGCTGTAACAGCGTTGGGTTTGAATCCTATCTTGATGCCTTTGAGAACATGGTTGCTGCCGAACCATACGTTCAGGTTGCGCACATCTATCTTAACATCATTAACCATGCTCTCACCAGTTTCTTATCTTGCCCTTTTTTGGTAACGGTTGCGGATGAATATCGCTATTGAGTTCATGCCTAGAAGAACGATGAGAAGCACCAGAATTCCAGCAGCTGCCAAGCCTCGAAACTCTGCCTGAGGCTGGTTTACCCAGTTGTAGATTTGAATCGGCATGACTGTGAAGCGGTCAAGCGGTCCTGTGGGAATGAACCTCACAAAGACTAAAGCGGCAATGGCTATCATGGGTGCCGCTTCGCCGATTGCGCGAGACAGAGCGAGAATGGTTCCAGTTAACATCCCTGGAAAAGCTTGAGGCAAGACCACTCCTCGAGTCACTTGCCACTTTGTTGCTCCAAGCGCATAGGCACCTTCGCGGTAGGCTTTGGGCACGCTGCGCACGGCTTCTTGAGACGCGATTATGATAATTGGCAGAATCAGCAGAGTCATGACCAACGCGCCAGCCAAGATGCTTCGACCCAGAGCTAAAGCCTGAACGAACAAGCCTAGACCCAAGATTCCGTAAACGATTGATGGGACTCCAGCCAAATTCGCTATGTTCAAGCGAATAAACGATGTTAACAGGTTCGTGGGCGCATACTCCTCAAGGTAAATGGCTGTGCCGACTCCCAGTGGAAATGAGAACAAGGCTGTCAAGCCGACTACCCATATACTGCCCCACAAAGCCGCCAGTATTCCCGCTTGCTCAGGGTGAAGTACAGATGGAAGGCTCGTGAGAAACTGCAGGTCAAACCAAGGCAATCCGTCTTGGATAGCATCGAACAGGATAACAGCTAAGCTAAACAGACCCACTACCACAGCGACCAAGCATAGACCATAGACGATGCCGCCTTTCACTCGTCGAACAACACCGTTCTTGCCGCTCAGCCTTTGACTAACCACTTCAATACCTCTTCCAGTAGCGTTTCGCCACCCACTGTCCAATCAAGTTGATAACCAGCACCATTAGAAACAGTGTTAGTCCAACGGAAAAGATGGTTCTGTACTCGAGACTTCCGAAAGCCGCTTCGCCAAGGCTGATCTGAGTTATGTAACCAGTCATCGTCTGTATGCTCTCAAAAGGATTAAGCGTCAGTCTCGCCGTTGAACCCGCAGCCATGCTCACTATCATAGTTTCCCCAACAGCCCGCGAAATCGCCAAAATAAACGACGCGACAATGCCTGAAAACGCCGACGGCACAACAATCCGAAGAGCAACTTCATGCCTACGTGCGCCCAACGCATAGGCGCCTTCACGAAAAGACTGCGGCACAGCCAGCATAGCATCTTCGCTGAGAGAAGAAACCATAGGAATAATCATAACGCCCATAACTAAGCCCGCGCTCAGAGCGTTGAACACATTCAACTGAGGAAAGAAATTCTGCAGCCAAGGTGTGACAAAAGTCAACGCGAAATAACCGTACACCACAGTAGGCACGCCGGCTAATATCTCCAAAACAGGCTTGACCGCTTTTCGCAACCCTTCCGGAGCATATTCACTTAGGAAAATGGCGCTTCCCAGCCCAAAAGGCACAGCCACCACCAGAGCGATGGCTGTGACCATGATCGTGCCCCACACTAGCGGCAGTATGCCGAAGTGTTGAGGCACAAAAAGAGGCGTCCACCTTGTATCAGTGAAAAACTCCACGATGGACACCTGCTGAAAGAAGCCCACTGCCTCAAACAACAGGACACCCAGTATGGCTAAGGTGGTGAAAACTGAGATTATGGCGCTCGCAAAGAGCAGCCTCTCAATCAACCATTCACGTAAGTGCTGTCTTTTCTTGGACATTACTGTGCGCGCGGATTTCTGCAATGAAGAGGCTCCTTTGATTTAATCAGACCCTAGACAAAAAATGGTTACGGTAGCTGGTTTATTACTGAAAGATTTTCTTCATATACTGACGACGGCAACGGAGTATAACCTACTGTTGAAACCAGCCGCTCGCCGTTTTCCATATAGAACCTCACGAATGCCCTGACTTCAGCTCGGATCAGGGATTCCCTGTTCACATATATGAACAGCGGTCTTGACAGAGGCACGTACTGCCCAGAGTTGATTGTTTGATCAGTAGGCGTCACTGGTCCACTACCTGAGTCGATGGGCACGATTTTCAACTTGTCCGTGTTTTCTGCATAGTAAGCGTAGCCAAAGTACCCTAACGCGTATGTATCTCCAGCAACGCCTTGGACTAGAATGTTATCGTCTTCGCTTGCTGTGTAGTCAGGTCTGCTTGCGCCCGCCTCTCCAACGATCACTTCAGTGAAGTAGTCGAATGTTCCCGAGTCAGTTCCTGGACCATACAAATGTATCGGCTCGTTTGGCCAGCTTGAGCGGATTTCGCTCCATCTCGTCACTGCGCTATTGGGCTGCCAAGTCACGTTGAGCTCTTCCACTGTTAAGTAGTCAACCCAAGTGTTACTCGGATTCACGACTACGGACAGCCCGTCGAGCGCTACTCTGAACTCGATGTATTCGATGCCGTTTTGTTGGGCTGTCTCTGCCTCTGAACTCTTGATCGGACGGGACGCGTCGCTTATCTCAATTTCACCCGCCGTGAAGCGTCTGAAGCCACCGCCAGTTCCCGAAATACCAACATTGACTCTGACGTCAGGGTTCAGGTTTTGAAACTCCTCTGCTACAGCTGCAGTTATGGGATATACTGTGCTTGAACCGTCGATTTCAATGGTGCCAATTAGCCTTTGAGCTGTTGATGATGCGTAATACCAATAAGCTAAGCCTCCAACGATCACTGCTACCATCACCGCCACAATCAGCATTGTTCTTCTTTTCATTTTTCCACCTTCCTTTTAGATACAAACACGCGGAAATGTCTATATACATTGTCCAAATAGAAAATATAGAAACAGATCAGCTATATAGACAGGAGAGACATGCATGGAAGAACGACTTCATCAAGAGCTAGATGAGGAAGTTAGGAAGATCCAACTTACAGGCAAGTCCACTTACATCGTATCCCTACCCAAGAAATGGATTGCCAGCATGAACCTTCAGCAAGGAAGCCAGATTATAGTCTCTAAGCACAGCGACGCCTCACTTCTCCTTACGCCTAAAGAGCTGTTTAAACCAGTCAAGTTGGGCGAAGCCAGCATAGTCGCATCTCAAGAAGAAGACCCAGGCACGATAGAGCGAAAGATTGTAGCACTCTATCTCGTGGGCTATAATCTCATCAGAATACACACTAGAAACGAACGCATAACCGCCCTTCAACGTAACACCATAAAAGACCTGACCAGAAAGAAGCTTGTCGGCACAGAAATAATCTCAGACTCGCCAACCGAAATGAAACTCCAAATTCTCCTGAGCTACCCTGAACTCTCGGTAGAAAGCGCTCTACGCCGAATGTGCTTAATCGCTGCTTCAATGCACGAAGACACAATGCAAGCGCTGAAAAACCTCAACAAAGAACTTTGCCAAGACATAATCACACTAGATGATGAAGTTGACAGGTTCAGCCTCTACATAATACGCCAGCTGAAAGCCGCAGTGCAGAGTGAACGCATTCTCAGAGACATCGGACTCTCCAATCCCAGAGACAGCTTAGGCTACAGAGTGATAGCCAGAGCAGTGGAACGCATAGCAGACCACGCAGTCAAAATTGCTGAAGACACAATCTTACTCGATGATAAAATCGAAGAACCAGTTTTCAAGCGAATATCTGAGTTAAGCTCATTTGCAAGATCAGTCTTCGACGACTCAATCAAAGCGCTTTTCAAGAAAGACTACCCCCTCGCCGACAGTGTAGTCGCGAAAGCAAAGACCATCGTATCCATGGAAAATGAGGCGTTGAAAACCATCTCCAAGAAGAACATGGACCCATCAAAACTCTCAAGCATCAGAATCATCATTGAAAGCATACGTCGAACCGCTGAATATGCCAGCGACATCGCCGAGATCGTTCTGAACCTGAACGTAAACCAAATAATAGAGACATGAACCCATAGAAAGATCTCACTAGAAAAGAATGGTGAAGCAATGATTTCGATCATAGGCGCAGGGAGAGTTGGCACTGCTGCAGCCTTTAACATTCTCAGATTCCGAATCAGCGACGTCGTACTCGTTGATGTGGTCGAGGACTTGGCGAAAGGTGAAGCGTTGGATATGATGCAGGCTGCGCCTGCTATCGAGTTCGACGGAAAAGTTGTGGGCACAAGCGACTTCAGGCGAATCGCGGGTTCAGACGTTGTAGTTTTGGTTGCCGGTGGAGGAAGAAAACCCGGCATGAGTCGACTCGACCTTATGAACGAGAATGCAAAGGTTGTGAGGTCAGCTGTGAAGGAGGTTGCCCAGTATGCGCCTGACTGCAAGCTTATGGTTGTAACGAACCCAGTTGACATCATGACCTATGTAGCTTACAAGGAGTCGGGCTTCGAGAGAAATCGAGTTTTTGGCATGGGCAACATTCTGGACACCATGCGTTTTCGATCTTACATAGCGATGGAATTGGGTGTGTCAAGGGAAGATGTGCGCGCCTTGGTCATAGGTGAACACGGCGACTCTATGGTTCCGCTCGTTGAATGCGCCTCAGTGTCAGGGATACCCATAACCGAGTTGCTCACAAAAGAGCAAATTGACAAGATCGTGAACCTGACGAAAACATCCGGGGCCGACGTAATCAAGCTTAAAGGCGCCACAACTCACGCACCAGGCGTAGTGATAGCTATAATGGTGGACGCGGTTCTGAGAGGGCGTAACCGAGTGATGAGTGTCTCCACAAATCTGGTGGGCGAGTACGGGTGCTCTGACGTTTCCATGGGCGTGCCAGTCGTTCTTGGGAGAAATGGCGTTGAAATGATCCTAAAACTCAAACTCAAGCCAGAAACACATAAGCAGCTTGAGAAATCAGTTTCCACCATAAAAGATGCAATCAGTCAACTACAAAGCTGAGAAAGCTGCTTGTCAGGCAAAGAATTCTTTGTCAACCGTTACCGAAAACTAGGCTGGGAATTCAAACCCCTCAAGCTAAGACAAGCGATGAGGATCAACACATGTAACGCAAAAGAGGCAGAGGTTACGCGAAGGCTGGAATCGCGCGGAGTTGAACTAGAGCCAATTTCATTTGTGCAACACGGATATTGGATTTGCAAATCACCGTTCTCAGTTGGAGCAACAGCAGAATATCTCTTAGGCTATTATTCAATTCAAGAAGCAGCTGCTCAAATTCCTGCAGCACTTTTCACAGGCTTAGAAGACAAAATGGTCCTTGATGCTTGTGCAGCTCCAGGCGGCAAGACAGTCCAGCTAGCTGACCTGATGCATAATACAGGTGTAATATTCGCCTTAGACATCGAAAAACGAAGGCTCACAGCCCTCGCAAACCATCTGGAACGCTGCCACATCGAAAACACAATTGCATACCTGATGGATGCCAGAAGCGTTTCTCACCTGAAAATCAAGTTTGACCGCATACTGCTAGACGTTCCATGCTCAGGCAACTTCGCCACAGATAAACAATGGTTTCAAAGAAGAACAATCGAAGACGTGCAAAGAAACGCAGAACTGCAGAGACAAATCTTAACTGAAGCAGTCAGAACTTTGCGTGACGACGGCGAGATCGTCTACTCTACCTGCAGCTTGGAGCCAGAAGAAAACGAGTTAAACATTGACTGGGCGACGAAACACCTTAACGTTCAAGCTGAGCCAATCGTTTGTTACGGAGAAACAGCATCCACAGAAATTTTGGGAAAGCAGCTTAGCAGCTCAATAGCCAACTGCAAAAGAATCTGGCCCACACAAACTCAAGGCTTCTTCGTCTGCAAACTCAAAAAGCGAGTTGATCCATAACGAAGCAGATAACTGATTTCGTAAGCCAGTTCGGAACAAGCTTGGAATTAGATGAGACTTTGATTGTTAAGAAGAGGGGTAGATATTTCCTCCTTAATCCAGAATTGAAAAAGCTCATTTCTGAAGATTTCTTTTACGCTGGTGCTTATTTGGGGAAAGAGAGGCGCGGCGTCTTCTTTCCAAGCTTCGTCCTTCTAGCTATGATAGCAGAGAGGAAAGAGTCGAACAAGATAATTGTTGACGATAAGACTGAATGGCTGTTCATTGTTGGAAGAGACGTGTTCAAACGAGGGATACTGCAAGTGGTCGGTTCAAGGAGAAAGAATGCTCATGCCCTTGTCATGAACAAGCGTGGCGAATGCTTAGGCTTCGGCAGGATACTGCACAATTTAGAAGAAGGAGAAGTCAAGCCCAAAGTTGCTGTAAAAAATGTGTCTGATGTGGGCGATTTCTTAAGAAGAGAAAGAACGATAGAGCATTAAACTAAGGATTTAGCACACTTCATTAAGCCAAGTTTAGTCCAGCTCTGAACGCAGCGATGTTTTTTTCTCCAGCCTCACCCGTGAACGTGTCTTCGATTGCCTTTTCGACTGCAGCTGGAGTCACTAGTTTGGATATTTTTGTGATTGCGCCGAGCATGACCATGTTTGCGTAAATGCGGGATTTGAATTCTGTTTCAGCGATTTTTGTTGCTTCGACTTTGAAGACCTTGGCTTTAGCCGATGGCGCCTCTTTGATCATGGTCGCATCCACTATGATGATTCCGTCTTCCTTGTGGTTGTTCAGGTGTCTATCAAGGGCTGTTTGATTCATCGCAACTAGCACATCGCTTTTTCTCACAACGGGAAACCCGATTTTCTCGTTTGATATGATGACTTCACTCTTGGCTGCGCTCCCTCTGGCTTCAGCCCCATAACTCTGCGTTTGCACAACCCTCAAACCGTCGTAGACAGCTGCCTTCCCCAGAATGTGCCCTGCTAAAACAACGCCCTGTCCACCCAAGCCCGCAATCCTGACTTCCGTTCGCTTAGGCTTTGACATCTTTTTGAGCCTCCATCACAACCTTATAGATATTATCCGTAAGCGTGGGCTTTTCGCAATGCGCATACTCGCCAACAACTATCTTGCCCACAAGCTCTTTCTCAGGCATCTTAGGCGCTTGCTCCAAAGATATGGAGTGGTCTCTAAACCAATGTAGCATTTCCGCAACATCTTTGAAACCAGCTCTCCTTCCAAACGCTGTGGGGCATGGACTCACAGCTTCAATGAAAGCGAAGCCCTTAGTTGTAATCGCCTTCTTCATGGCTTGCGTCAACTCCTCCCCATGGGCTGTTGTCCATCTAGCTACGAAACTGGCGCCAGCGGCTACAACCAAACGTGCGGCGTCTAATGGATACTCGAAGTTTCCGTATGGCGTAGTGGTGGTTTTGGAGCCGTACGGTGTTGTCGGCGCCACCTGCCCTCCTGTCATGCCATAAATCATGTTGTTGACCATTATGACCGTTACGTCCAAGTTTCTTCTAGCCGCGTGGATTAGGTGGCTTAAGCCTATCCCGACAATGTCGCCGTCTCCGCCAAACACAACAACGTTCAAGTCGGGACGCATGAGTTTCACGCCCATCGCAACTGGAATACTTCGACCATGAAGAACGTGAAGCGAATCAGCCATCAGATAAGGCGAGGGAATCCAAGCAGAGCAACCGATGCCGCTGCAAAACACAAACTTATTCAAGTCTTTGTGTCCAAGCTCATGCGCTGCTCTCAGGAAACTGCTCATCACATTGACGCACCCGCAACCAACACAGAAAGGCAACGTCAAGTCTGGGCGCAAGTACCGCTTCATGCTAAAGGGTTCAGCCGCTGCCAACTACTTCACGCTCCTCAGAACTTCAGCCAGCAGCTCTTCAGGCGTAATCATTTCTCCGCCACCCACCTTATTGACCGAAACCACCGGCGCGGCTCCTTTAACAACACGCTCAACTTCATAGAACAACTCACGCATGTTCAATTCTGGCACAACAATCTTTTTTGCAGTCTGTCCCATTTCTTGAACAATCTTCTCAGGAAATGGCCAAATAGTCTTGAGTC
>Ga0315310_10002950_pt1 | contig 10625 bp, 8 predicted proteins | sample TDP5_MG_FD_203630 | JGI IMG/M metagenome (GOLD analysis project Ga0315310, IMG submission 203630) | Freshwater sediment microbial communities from Lake Towuti, South Sulawesi, Indonesia - TDP5 | ecosystem: Environmental > Aquatic > Freshwater > Lake > Sediment | place: Indonesia: South Sulawesi...
ACGGCCTTTTCTGGATATTTGCCCAAGACCCCGCTGGGCCAAAGGAAAGTCAATAGAGAAATGAAGATTAAAGAAATCGTCAATAAAAATCTTTTTTCCATGGTTACCTCCTTAATGATTTTTTTCCCAGGGGTTGGTCCATTCTTCCACAACCCGCGCACTTAAGACAGCCGCGAAAGATTAAGTAGGATTAAATCTTTCGGTTAATCTGCCCAATTCGTCCTTCAGCCTTCTGATGATCGCTGCATCCAGAGGAGGCTTTGTCGCCAAAGCCACATTCTGACGGGATTGATCGGGCGTCCTGGCGCCAACGATAACACTGGAGACCTCCCGGGGTTCCAGGGTGAAGCGCACGGCCACCTCTGCCATGGAGGTATACGGTGGGCGCACGGCATACTTCTCCATCTCGAGCACTTTATCAAAGATCAGGCGCTGGGTCTCCGGTGCCCAGCGTTTGCGGTGGCCCTCGGCGATGACCTCGCCGGGACGGTACTTGCCGCTTAAAAAGCCGCTTTCCATGGATGTTCTGACGACGAGCCCCACCCCCTTTTCATGGGCGTAGCCGAAAATCTCGGCGTTTTTCTGGCGCAGAATACTGTAAACTAATTGAATGGCATCGACGCGGCCTGAATCAATGTATTGGCAGCACAATTTCACCGTAGCTGCTGTGACAGCTGGTCCTTTTATGGATGCACCGATGGCCCTGATCTTCCCTTCTTTCTTCAAGATTTCGAACTCATCCAGAGTTCGATCCATTATCTCTGGATCATCCGGCGGCATGTGTAGATAGTAAAGATCCAGATAATCGGTTCGGAGCAGCCGGAGTGATTCCTCCAAATCGGCCCGGATGGCCGGGATGCTCTCCAAGGAATCTCCCTTAAAAGTCTTGCTGGCTAGAATAATCTGGTCGCGTAATCTGTCTTGGCTGAGAACCTTACCGAGTATAGCTTCGCTTTGCCCGTAAGCCCTCGCGGTATCGATAAAGTTACCCCCCGCCTGAATATACGCCTTAACCGTCTCGATGGCCTCCCCCTCGGGAACGGGTCCGTATTGGGCCCCGCCGATGGGCCAAGCTCCAAAACCCAACTCGGATACGGCAATTCGGGTCCGGCCGAGAATTCTTTTTTGGGGTGGTGCCATGGTTCTAAACCCTTCCTTAGACTCCGTTCTTATTTTTTCAAAGTCACACCCAATCTTTTGATCATATCGCCGTAGTAATGATACATCTCGGCAATGTACTTGGCAGCGTCCTCGGAGTTTAAATAATTGGGGGCGAAGCGTATCCTTTCTAAGACCTCCTGGGTGCTTTTTTCTCTGAAAGCAGCGGCAAAGGCATCATGCAATTTCTGGATGATCTCCCGGGGAGTTCCTTTGGGAGCAGCGATCCCCTGGTTGACGGCAGTGCGAATATCAAACCCCTTTTCCACATACGTAGGGGAGCCGGGATAGAAATCACTCTTTTGCGGCAGGGAGTAAGCCAGGCAGCGGATCTTTCTTGCCAGGACTTGCGGCCACGCGATGGGCACGCCAATCTGGGCCGCTTCCACATGGCCTCCGAGGAGCATGTTTAGAGCTGGTCCGCCTCCCCCCGTGGGGATCGCGCTTATGCTGATACCCGCCAGCTGCTCGAGAGACAGGGCGCTGAGGTGGTTCACCGTGCCAGCCCCGGGATGGCTGTAGCGAATGGCTCCCGGTTTTTTCTTGGCCTCTTCGATGAACTGCTCGATCGTCTTCCAGGGAGAATCTTCCCGGACGAACAAGCCGGAAGGAAAGTAACTCAGCATGATGATCGGTTCAAAATCCCTCAGGGTGTCGAAGGGAACTTTTTGCAGATGAGGCGAGACCAACTGTTCTCCTCCCCCAAAATTCAAAAGAAGCGTGTAGCCATCTGGCTTGGCCTGGGCAACCTCCTGGGTCCCGGCGATCCCACCGCCGGCTGGCTTATTCAAGATCACCACGGGAACGCCCAGGTATTTCCTCGCCGACTCCAGAAGCGGCCGGAAGATAAGCTCCGGCGCTCCTCCGGGGGCATAGGGCATAATGGCATTGATCGGCCTTTCGGGATATGCGGCCGTGGCTGTCGGCTGAACTGCCCACAGAAAGAGGGCGGAGATGAGAATCACTGGAATGAGAATCTTTCCTTTTGATTTCATGGCATCCTCCTATTTTGAATTTTTCTTTATTGTGCCTCCTTTAAATGGCCACCTCTTCTTACGATCGAAATGAATGAACGAAGCAGAATAACTAAGCAGATGGCCAGAAAGCAGGCCGATATTGGGCGAGTGACAAAGATGGCAAAACTCCCCTTGGAAAGGAGAAGGGACTGGCGGACGGCTATCTCCATCATGGGACCGATGATGAGCCCCATGATCAAGGGGGCCATCTCATAATCAAGTTTTCTCATTACATAACCGAATACGCCGAAGATGGCCACCAGGAGCATTTCAAATTTGCTGGCATTGATGGCGTAGACCCCAATCAAGCAGAAGATGAGAATCAGGGGGAAAAGGATGCGGTATGGAACTCGCAGCACCTGAACCCATAACCCGATCAGGGGAAGGTTCAAGGCCAGCAGCATAGCATTGCCGATATACATGCTGGTAATGATCCCCCAGAAAAGCTGGGGGGCATTATCCATCAGTTGCGGCCCCGGGACGACCCCATGAATGATCATCGCCCCGAGCATCAGGGCCATGACGGCATTGTTGGGGATGCCCATACTCAAAAGAGGGACGAAAGCACCAGAGGTCGCCGAATTATTGGCCGATTCTGGCCCGGCCACTCCTTCAATCACTCCATGCCCGAACTTCTCCGGATGGTTCGACACCTTCTTCTCCACTCCGTAGGAAATGAAAGAAGCGATGATCGGGTTTCCCCCGGGAAGGATCCCGATAAAAAATCCCAGCAGAGAGCCGCGCAGGATCGCCGGCCATGAATCCTTATAATCCTTTAAGGTAGGAAGGAGTCCTTTAAACTTGCTCTTGATCACTTCCCGCCGCAGAATGATTTCGACATTCAGGAGGACTTCGGAAATTCCAAAGACCCCGATGGCCACGGGAACGATTCCTACGCCATCCTGCAACTCGCGGATAGCCAGAGCAAAGCGAGCATTGCCAGAGATCTGATCCGTGCCGATCATGCCCAGAGCCACCCCCAGAGCGACCATCATGAGGGCCTTGATTTTTTCGCCGCTGCCGATATAGGCGATGATGATCAGGGCCATAAATAGGAGGGAAGAGTATTCGGGGGGGCCGAAGATCAGGGCAAAACGAGCCAGGGGTGGAGCCAGCACCATCAGGATGAAGATGCCGAGCGTGCCTGCGAAGAAAGATCCAATGGCGGCGATTCCCAAAGCAGGGCCTGCTCTGCCCTGGCGGGCCATCTTATATCCATCCAGGCAGGTCACGACGGAGGCCGCTTCGCCCGGGATGTTTACTAAAATCGAGGTGGTCGAACCCCCGTACATCGCTCCGTAATAAATGCCTCCGAGCATGATCAGAGCCGGAACGACGGGAATGTAGAAAGTAACCGGGAGGAGGAAAGCGATTGCCGCAAGAGGACCGAGGCCTGGAAGGACCCCGATCAGCGTACCCGAAAGAACGCCTAAAAAGCAGAAGAAGAGATTCGCTGGTTCCAGGGCCACGGAGAAGCCGTTGAGGACACTCGTCAGGAGATCCATCGGGAAATCCTCCACCAGCTGATCCATCCCTCGGGAAGCTGAACGTGCAACCAGACCTGGAAAAGAAAGAATCCAAAAGCTGTCACCAAAAAACTCAGCAGAAAGGCGCTTCTCCAACTAACCGGGTCTATCGTTTTGAGGAGAAATAGAAAAAGGATAAAGGTGGCCAGGGCGAATCCCATCCATTCAAAGATCCCCACATAAATCAGGATCGCCCCGAGGACATAGGCTACCCTCAGCTTGCTCTTTGCCTCCGGCCAGAAGGATTTTACATCTCTGCGGGGACCTTTCCCGGAAAATCTCTGAATTGCGAAGGCAAGAGAAAGCAGGAGCAATGTGGCTCCGGCAACGAGAGGCAGGAAACCTTCGCCAGGACTGGCCAAAGAGCCGATCCCTACGCTGAGGCCTCCGATGCAGAATAGAAGGCCAATGACTCCCAGGAATATAGCGCTCAGAAATTCACGAACATCTAAATTCTGGATCATTCCTTGGACGGTCTTTCTGTCTCAGACGCTCATCTGGTAAGGCAATGCAGGGTTTCAATCCGCTTTTAGCCCGATCCTCTTCACGACCTGGGCATTTTTTTCATAATCTCTCATCAGGGTCTTTTTCAGGTCTTCAGGGCCTTCGTAGAACAGGGCCAGACCCTGGGCTTTCATGGGCTCAGTGAAAGCGGGGTCAGCCATGGATTTTTTGAAGACCTCGTGGAGCACCGATACGACCTCTGGGGGAAGGCCTTTCGGACCGATGATGCAGGCGTAGGAATCAAATGTTACGTCATACCCAATCTCCCTGAAGGTGGGCGCGTCCGGGAAGAGGGGATTTCGCTTTTCTTCGAAAACCCCAAGGATCCTGACCCGGCCTGCCTGAACCTCTTTGGGAAATACGGCATGATGCTGGGTTAAAGCGTCGGCCTTTCCTTCCAGCAAGGCTTTCACGGTCTCAGGGGCGCCGGTGAAATGAGCAGGGCTCAAATCAATCTGAGCTGCTGCCTTGAGTTGCTCGGTAGCCAGATGAAGGCTGGAACCCTTGCCCAGGTCGCCCACGCGAATTTTTCCGGGATTCGCCTTGGCATAGGAGATGAATTCTGGCAGGGTTTTCCAGGGGGCATCGCTTTTTACGGCCAGGCAAACTGGGTTATTGACTAAGTTGATAATCGGCGTGTAGTCCTCCGCAGTCTTATAAGGGAGCTTGCGCAGGTGGGGTTGAATGGTCAGCAACCCCATCGCACCCATACAGATCGTATAACCATCGGGCGGAGCCTTAAGAAGTTCGGCCATACCGATGGTTCCAGCGGCCCCCGGCCGATGCACCACATGGATGGGTTGGGGCAGATACTTTTTAGCCGCTGCGGCTAAAGGCTGTGCCGTGAGGTCCAGCGAGCCCCCGGGTGGAAAACCGACGATAAGGGTAATCGATTTTTCCGGATATCCTGAACTGGCGGCGACTTTTCTCAACTTCACTCTATCGAGAAGAGCCGCGTTATTCTCAAAATCCCTTTGCAGGCGCTTTTTTAGTTCCCCGGGGCCTTCATAAAAAACCTCAAATCCTTTGGCCTTCATGGCATCCTTGAAAACCGGATCCTCCATGGATTTTTTTAGGAACTCATGGAGGAAAGCCGTAATGGACGGGGGCAATCCTTTGGGGCCGATCACCAGTAAATACCCACCCAGGGTGATGTCAAACCCAAGTTCCTTGAAAGTGGGGGCCTCCGGAAAGGTCGGGCTGCGCTTTTCTTCAAAAACTCCCAACACCCGCGCCTTTCCCGCTTGAACCGCCGGGAAGACCAATCCGTGGTGCTGGGAGAGAGCGTCAATCTGGCCTTCCAGGAGGGCTTTTAGGCTTTCCGGTCCACTGGCAAAATGAACATGCTGGAAGCGGATGCCCGCCAGGGAACAGAGCTGCTCGGCGACCAGATGGAGAACGGAGCCCGGATCCAGATTTCCCACTCGCAGCTTGTCCGGGTTCGCCCGAGCATAGTCAACGAATTCTTGGGTACTCCTCCACGGAGAGTCACTTCTTACGATCAGGCAGGCGGGATTGTTGATGAGATTGATGATCGGGCTGTAATCGTCGGGAGGTCCGTAAGGAACCTTCTGCAGGTGGGGCTGAATGGCCAGAGCTCCCATGGCGCTCACCCCGATGGTATATCCGTCAGGGACCGCTTGAATAATCGCTGCCGTCCCCAGGGTTCCGGCCTTTCCCGGACGACTCTCGATGACCAAAGGCTGCGGAAGGTATTTTTTCGCTGCCTCGGCCAGGGCCCGGGCCGTCACATCGACCGGGCCTCCGGGCGGGAAGGTGGAGATCAGCGTGATCGGTTTCTCCGGATAACCGGCCAGCGCTTGAATTGAGTGAGCCCTCCTTTTCTGAAGAGTGTGCGCCGATTCTTGAATCTCAAATCCCCGGCTGGCTCACGTAAAATCGGAGGTGCCCGAGGTGGCAGTAGCTGACCCGATATTCGACGATAGCCCCGCTAAAGGAAGTCAGCTTGACCTCCAGCCGCAGGAGAGGGATTCCCCGTTCTACTTCTAACAATCGGGCCATCTCTGCATCGGCGGCTATGGCAGAGATGAATTCTTCCCTCTTTTCTACCCGAATTCCAAAATAGATCTCCTGCAGTTTCCAAAGGGTGTTTTTCAGAAAATCTTCGGCCGTATATTTCTCCAGGCCTTTGTATAGATGCTTCGGGAGGTAGGAAATTGTGTACACGAGGAACTCATCGCCAATCTTGCCCATTCGATCCAGCCGGATGACTTTGGCACCATTTCTCAATTCCAGGTATTGGGCCACTTCGCCCCTCGCTGGGATCACCCCGATTTTCACAAAACCCAGGTTGACATTCACTAATTCTGAGTTCAGCCCGTCGACGAAGCGGAAATTGCGGTAGCGGCCGCGGCTGGCTTTATCAAAAACGACGAAAGTTCCCTTACCCTGTTTGCGGTAAAAAATCCCTTGATGGGTCAGGTCCAGGATCGCTTTGCGCACAGTGCCCTGGCTGACCCCATGCCTCCGGGCTAACTGCTGCTCTGAAGGGATGAGGTCTCCTTCTTTGAGCTTGCCGGAAGCGATCTCCTGGCGCAGACACTCTTGAACCTGCTTATACAGGGCGAGCGCCCCATTGTATCTCCGGAGGTTTTTAAGTGGCTCTCCCACCACCCTTTCCGCCTTTTTCCTATTGATCTCTACGGCTCCCCTTTAAGGCCGTTATAAAGTGGTACTTCATCTCGAAGGCCCAGAATGGGCTGTAGCCAATTGTCAGGCAGACTTAGGGCAAGTTATTTTCATATTGCCCAAGTCGTCCAAGATTGTCAATAAAAATTATATAAGATCAAGATATTTTTTTCAGAAATCTATCCATCCTCCTTCCCTGCTTTTTTCCGAGCGAATCGGAGCATGATAAAAGTAATAAATTTTATTTAAGTATCATGGAATTGTAGATAAGCTCGTATTTAATGGGCCTAAAAAAGGAATATTTCGCCCTAAAGATTCTTATATAAGACTATTTCTTTTTCCTTGACTTCTGTTCCCCTCCTATGATTAACTTTTACCGCGAGATGGAAAGGGTTTTGTCGTAAAGGAAAAAGAGGATGGGTATTTAATTAAGGAGGAAATTTATGGGATGGTCGCCTTTTCGTCCGACTGGGCTTATGTACCGTGATTCCCGCTCTTTTGGGGGATACACCTTAATTACCCCCATTGGTGGGGATGCTGTTTATCTAATCGATGAGAAGGGGTATATCGTTCAATGGTGGCAGGTGCCTGACTTTCAACCCGGGTATGGCTATCTTCTTCCTGGAGGGAACCTATTGGTCCGCGGGCAACCTTTGGTGAAAACTGACGTGGGGGTGGGAGAGCCGGCGGGGAAGGCGGACATCCTGCTGGAACTGGATTGGGACTCCAATGTAGTATGGCGTTGGGAACATGAGTCCTTTCATCATGACATGTGCCGCATGCCCAACGGAAACACGCTGGTGCTCATCTGGGAGGTTCTGCCCGAAGAAATCGCCAGGCGGATTAAAGGCGGGCTTCCCCCCGAACAGGTGGAGCGTATTCACAACGATCCCCAGTTCATGTCCTTTATTCTGGCGGGGATGGGCGTAGGAGGCCGCCCCCGGCTCAAGGGGATGCTGTGCGATGCCGTCTGGGAGATCAATCCGGCCGGCCAACCGGTTCATATCTGGCATACCTACGAGCACTTTGACCCCGAAACAGATATGCTCTGCCCGATCGACCTGCGGGCTGAGTGGACGCATCTGAATGCCGTGGAGTTGACTCCCGAGGGGCACGTCTTGATCAGTTCCCAGAAACTGGACGTGGTGGTCATGTTTTCCTGGCCGAAGGGAGATGTTTTGTGGAGATGGGGTGGACTGGGTCGTCTCAGTCACCAGCATGACCCCACAATCACGCCCGACGGGACACTGCTGGTCTTTGACAACGGAAGCCGCTATCCGGTCCAAGGAAAGACGCGGGTGATTGAAGTGGATATGAAGACCGGAAAGATCATCTGGCAATACATGGGCAATCCGGTCTTCAGCTTCTTGAGTCTACACATAGCAGGGGCCGAGCGCCTGGCCAACGGAAACACTTTGATTTGCGAAGGGGAGAGTGGACGGGTATTCGAGGTGACCCGTGACTGCCAAATCTGCTGGGAATGGGTCAGCCCCTTTGTTTTGTCATTTAAGGGATTCCTTTCTTGCATGCTTTTCCGCGCCCATCGCTATTCAGCCGACTCTCCCCAATTAAGAGGGCGGAAGCTGGATACTGCTTGTTTTCAGGAATTGAATTATAAACTCGGCTTGATTAAATAAAAGAGGCAGAGCGCAAAGCGCATAGCGTTAATTCTTGGACCGCTTGGCGGTCTGCGGTTTTCCGAAGAATAGAAAAGAGGTTTATTATGGGTAACGGATACATGGGAAAAGTTCTAAAGGTTAATTTGACCTCCGGGCAGATCAAGACTGAGCTTCTAAAGGAAGAGTGGGCCCGCAATTACATGGGGGGGACGGGTCTGGCCACTCGTTATCTATATGAAGAAATCGATAAGTCCACCAGGCCGGAAGATCCACATAATCCGCTCATCTTCATGACTGGCCCTCTGGGTGGTACCCCTTCCCTCACCTCTGGGCGGCACCAGGTTGTTTCTCTTTCTCCTTTAACGGGCATTTTCGGAGAATCCGATTGCGGCGGTCATTGGGGCGACAACCTGAAAAGGGCTGGTTTTGACGGCATCGTGATCACTGGGCAATCGCGCACTCCGGTTTATCTCTGGATCAGGGACAGCCAGGTGGAGATTCGCGCCGCGGAGAAGTTGTGGGGCCTGGATACCTATGAGCTCGATCCTTTGCTCAAGAAGGAGACCGCCGAGAAGGCCACGGCCGCCTGTATTGGACCGGCGGCGGAAAAGGGAGCCCTGATTGCTGGTATCCTGCATGAGGGGACCCATGGCCGGGCCGCCGGACGCTGCGGCCTGGGAGCGGTGATGGCGGGTAAGAAGCTAAAAGCCGTGGCCGTATTGGGAACCGGCCAGGTTTCCATGGCTGACCCGGAAAAATTAAAAAATTTAGTGCGCGAGAAAACGCCGCTGGTGGTGGATCGACTCAAAGACCTGCGAAAATACGGGACGGCGAGAATGGTCCAAGCCAGCGAGCAGATCGGGAGCATGCCCCTGCAGAATTTCAAATATCCCCACCGCTGGGAAGAAAGTGCGGCTAAAATCTGCGGCCCGGCCTTGGCGGAAAAAGTCCATATCCAGCATTATTTTTGCGGGGGTTGCGTCATTGGCTGCGGCAAGACCATCCAGGTCAAAGAAGGGAAGTACAAAACATCCGTCGGGGGCGGCCCCGAATATGAAACGGTCAATCTCCTGGGAGGCAACTGTCTCGTTGACAACCTGGAAGCCATCTGCCTCGGTAATGAACTGTGCAATCGCTACGGTATCGATACCATCGAAACGGGAAATCTGGTGGCCTTCGCCATGGAAGCCTACGAGCTGGGCCTCATTACGGAGAGAGATACCAAAGGTGTTCCCTTGAGATGGGGTGACCCGGATGCGCTCATCGAGACGATCCGCATGATTGGTGAAGGAACGCATGTTGGCACGATCCTACGACAGGGTTTGGTCCGGGCAGCGAAGGCCATCGGACGTGGGGCGGAAGAGCTGGCCATGCATGTAAAGGGCCTGGGCATCCCGGCCCATGACCCGCGCGCATACAATGGCCTGTCCTGTTCTTACGCCACATCCAACCGCGGTGCCCATCATACCTCAGGGCAGACCCACGTCTATGAACACCGCCTGGAAGTGCCAGAACTCAACCACAAGCCCATGGGGCGTTTCCTCGTAGAAGGCAAAGGAGCCCTGGCAGCATTGACCCAAAATATCATGAACGTCCTCGACTCGGTGAAGAGCTGCAAATTCGCCCAGAATGGTGGCTGGACGATTGGGCCGGTTACTGAGGCCTTCCGTTATGTCACCGGCAGAGAGGATACAATGGAAGACTTGATCCGCCATGGCGAGCGTTCCTTCAACCTGAAGCGGATGATCAATGTTGACCGGGGGATCAGCTGCAAAGATGACAAGCTGCCCGGGAGGCTGCTCACCCTGGCCAAGACAGCCCCGGGCTATACGCCTAACCTCCCGCCTTTAGAGAAGATGCTGGAGGAATACTACCGGGTCAGGGGCTGGTCGTCAGACGGAATTCCCCTGCAAGAAACTCTGGAGCGCCTGGGGATTCCCTAACATGGGGAAAATCGAGATCAATTAGAAAACAGATTATTTTCCCCAGCAATTGCTGAATTCGGATTTCAGAACTCAAAATTCTCCTTTTCCTTTTATTCCGCATTCCGCAATCGAGAGGAAGTGTATGTGGGTTCGCCTGCTTCCGCCCTTTGGCGATGGAAAAACCTGGCAAGAGCTCTCTTTGCCGAAGGGAGCCGGGGTCAAAGACCT